>Ga0268280_1001655_pt1 | contig 14452 bp, 15 predicted proteins | sample saktaG_9_FD_190139 | JGI IMG/M metagenome (GOLD analysis project Ga0268280, IMG submission 190139) | Saline water microbial communities from Sakinaw Lake, British Columbia, Canada - sak_2011_5_24_40m | ecosystem: Environmental > Aquatic > Non-marine Saline and Alkaline > Saline ... | reverse complement strand
CCTGCTCCCGTTCGAGGACGCCCGGAAAGATGTCGAGGAGAAGATCTACAACGAAAAGCGTGCCGAGAAGGGCGACGCCTACATCAAGACCCTCCGGGAACGGAGCTACGTCAAGATTCTCAAACCCGAACCGCTCGATAAATAGCCCAAGTTAGGGTTCGAGGATGAGCACGGCGGCCGCCAGGGCCGTCGTCCACAAGCCCGCCTCTCCCGTCGCCGTCTGGGTGACGCTCCGGGTCCGAAGCGACAGGCCGTTCGAGATCTTGAACGCTTGGGATGGTTTCCCTCCGTCCGGCCGCCGGAGCTTTTTCCCGAGTTTCGTCGCCAGCATCTCCGCGGCGAGGTACTCCGTGTGCCGGCCGGTCTCCTTCTCGGATTTCCCGGAGTTGGAGTGCTCGGCGAGGTAGCCGTAGCGGGACGGGTCGTGGGGCACGGCCATGCCGATGGACGCCGATATCAGGCCGCCGGGCGCGTCGGTGGCGTTTTCGCTGAGGACGACGAAGAGGACCTGGCCCGGCTCGAGCAGGCGCAGGCCCGCGTCCCTGGAGACGGTGCGGCAGTGCGGCGGATAGATGCTCGACACACGGACGAGGTTGAAGGGGGCGATCCCCGCTTCGCGCAGGGCCAGTTCGAAGCTGACGAGCTTTTCCTTGTGCCGGCCCTGGCCCTTGGTCAGGAACACCTTGGAGGGGACGAGTGCGCTCATGTCTCGGCCGCGCCTACTTCTTGACCTCTCCCGGTTTCGGCCCGACGGGCTCGGGCTCCTTGAAGTCGATGTCGCGGGAGATGTCGTAGATGCCGAGGCGGACGGGCGATGACCCCTTGGAGATGGCGAAGAGCCTGACCTCCGCCTGTTTCCAGGCCGGGTTGTCGCGGATGCCGGCCAGGTTCTTCCCGTCGACGCCGAGGTTGCTCCTCAGGGTGATAACCGGGCTCAACTCGCCCGGCGGCACGGCCTTGCTGCGAATAGCGGCCTTGAAGGCGTCGCCGAAATTCTCCGGGTCGTCCTTGAAGTTGAAGACGGCGTTGAAATTCACGTAATTCAGCGGTTTTGGTCCGATGTTCTTGATACGAAACGAGATCTGTGGGACGAGGATGAGCCGCTGCGGCCAGGGCTGGTAATACTTGGAGACCCAGCTGGACGTGAAGTCCTGGACCTCGACCGAGTTTTTCAGGTCCTCGCTGGACATGACCTTGCATCCGGGCAGGACGATGAGCGCCAGCACGCCGAGGATGACGACGGAAAGCGCGAATTTCTTCATGCGGCTTCTCCTCTCTATCGCCTTTATGATAACGGACGGGGGAGAATTATTCAACCCGCGGCTCAGTGGACGAGTCAAGGGACACGCCTTCGCGGCGGAAGTGGACCCCCGGGCAAAGCCCGGGGCCCCGGCCGCCGTGGAAACCGAGGGCTTGACAACAGTATCCTTAAGTGATAGTATCGCGGCGTGATTGTATCGTTCAGAGACAAAGAAACGGAACGGATCTGGCTGGGGCTGCCTTCCCGCAAGCTCCCTCCGGCCCTATCGCGATCCGCCAGACGAAAGCTGCTCATTTTGCACGCGGCCGTGAGCCTCATGGATTTAAAGGTGCCGCCGGGAAACCGGCTTCATGGCCTAGCGGGGAACCGGGAAGGCGAATACGCCATATCCATTAATGACCAATGGCGGATCTGTTTCGAATGGCGGGACGGAAACGCGTACCGCGTGGAGATCGCGGATTATCACTCTTAAGGAGACGACGACAATGACCAAAATGCCGAATATCCACCCCGGGGAGATCCTTTCAGAGGAGTTCCTGAAGCCGATGGGCCTCACGGCCTACCGCCTGTCGAAGGAGACGGGAGTACCCCAGACCCGGATAGGCGAGATCATCAGGGGCAAGCGGAGCATTTCCGTCGCCACGGCTTTGCGGTTCGCCCGGTTCTTTGGCAATTCCCCGGAGTTCTGGATCAACCTCCAGAATCATTTTGAGATCGAGGAAAAACGGAAGCTCATCGGTAAGGAACTGAAAAGCATCAAGCCGTTCTCTGCGCCGGCCGCGAGCGCGTATTGAGCCGTCCGACTCAGCGGACCAGGCGCGAGACGGGGACGGCTTCGAGGCCGTAGGAATCGAGAAGGAAAAAACTCGACTTGAGGACGGCCAGGGTCTCCGGGAACGGGTGGCAGATGCCGACCGCGTGCCCTTTCTTCCGGGCCTTCTGGAAGAGTTCGATGAGGCGGCCGCGGATCCGGCCCCGGTCCGCGTCGGCGTCGAGGAAGACGTCGCGCTCCGTTGCCTGGATGCCCATCTTGCGGGCCTCCTCGAGGGCCACGGTTTTCGAGGTCGTCCGGCTGTCGACGAAAAAGAGGCCCTTCATCTTGAGCGGCCGGAGGATGGCCCGCATCAGATCGCGCTCGGCGGTGAACCGTGAGCCCATGTGGTTATTCATCCCCGCGGCGAAGGGCACGCGGGAATAGCTCGACTCGAAAGACCGGACGATGTCGGGCTCGGCCATGTCCGCCCGGATCATCCCCTCCGTGTTGGCCATGGCTTCATAGTTGTTGACGGACTCGAGAGGGAGATGGAGGAGAACCTCGAGCCCGTTCTCGTGGGCGATCCTGGCCGTGTCGGCGGCGTGGGCGCTGTAGGGGAGGACCGAAACGGTCACCGGACGCCCGAGGGCGATGAGCTTGTCGAGCGTCTCAAGGCTGTTGCCCATGTCGTCCATGATCAGGGCCACCTGGCCCCGGAAGGCCCTCTTAGCGGTCGGCTCCTTCTCGGCGATGAAGGCCGGCGGTTCTGCCGGCAGGATGAAGGAGATCCCAGCCTGTTCTTGAGCGGTCCTTCTCACGGCCCAGAGGATCTCCGTCTTGTCCTCGCCGGGCGTCCTTTTCTTGTCAAGGACACTCACGGCCCCGTCTTTTAAGGTCTTATCGAGGGCGCGCTCGATCGAGGTATAGAGCGCGGCCGGGATCTCGACCTCGAAGAGGGGCCGACCCTTCGGTCCCTTGAGCAGAAGGACCGTATCGTCCGAGATTCCCGCCGCCGCCAAGCTTGCGGCGAGGACCTCTTCGAACGGCCTCGTGACGCGTTTATCCGCGGGCTTTTCCATCGGTTTCGGCGCCGGCTTTTCCGTGGGCACCGCGGCCCGCGCTTGTTCCCGCGAGATAAAAATATAGGAGGGCTCACCCTTCCCCATGTTGATGTAGTCCAGGAGGAGGAATGAAATGACCGCCATCGCGGAGAGGACGGCCGTGACCAGATAAAACGCCGGCCAGGGTTGGCGGCTTTTGGGCGGGAGCCTCTTCCTCATCCGTCAGAGCTTGGGCAGGAGAGGGATGGTTTTCTCGAGATAGGTTTTTTCGTCAAGCTTGTCGATCGGGAGGGAGACATCGGGGTGAAGGCCGTCGTCCCAGAGCTTCCGGCCCGAAGGCAGGGAGAACACGCCCGAAGTGAGCAGGATCGCGCTCTCATCCTTGAGGGTGAAATATTCCGTCCGCCCGACCAGTCCGGGCGTCGGAAAACCGACGACCTTGACCTTGCGGATTTCCTGGAGGACGCCCGCGGCGAACTCGGCGGGTCCGGCCGTTCCGGCGTTGACCCAGACCGCGAGCGGGAGAGCCCCCAGCTCGGGTTCGGCCGGGCAGGCGACGGTCTGCTTGGCGCCGCCCCGGTTCTCGAAGGACCCCGCGTCCGTCGTCTTGACGAACAGGTTGACGAATTTCTGGGCGGCCTCGAATTCGCCGTCCTGGCAGTTCCGGAGGTCGATGATTAGGGCTGTTTTCGGGTTCGTGAGAGCAGGCAGGACCTCGCTCCGGAGGTCGGAGTCGAGGGACGCCGCGAAGCGGTGGATGCGCAGGATCGCGGGCTTTCCGGCGGCCCGGACGAACGTGTACGGCTTCGGGAAGAGAAGGGCCCGCGGCACGTCCAGGTCGAGCGTTTCGTAGCCCCGCAGGACGCGGATCTTGACCGGCTGTTCGTCCGTCCCCTTGAGCCGGAGCGTCGTCTCGGCCAGGCTCATGCTCAGGCTGTTCCGTCCCTCGATGGCGCTCAAAAGGTCGCCGAGTTTGATGCCGATCTTATCAGCCGGGGAATTTTCGACGACGCTCGCGACCTGAGGGAACGAAGCATAGCGCTTCAGGATGACGACCCCCGGATCCGTTTCCTTGCCGGTCATGGCGAGATATTTCGCCGCGAGATCCTTGGTGAGATAGGCGGAGAGGGGATCCATGGAGTTGACCAAGCCGCGGTAGGCGCCCTCGGCCGTCTGGACGGGGTCCCTGACCTCGAGGTAGTCGTTCCGGACGAGACGCATCAAGGAGTCGAGGAGCTCGAAGCCCTTGGGCGCCGCCTGCTTGAAGCCGCCCGGGAGGAACCCCATCTGGACGATAAAGAACAGGGCCGCGGCCAGGAAGGCCGCCCAAAGGAACCAACGGTATCGCGGAACTTTCATGGCGGAACGGACATTTATTTTATCACCTTCGCTTGAGCCATTGCAAGGGATCGAGGGCCTTGGTCTTGTAGCGGATCTCGAAGTAGAGGCATTCCCCCTTGAGGGAACCGGTGTCCCCGACCATGGCCACGGGCTGTCCGGCCCGGACCATGTCCCCGACGGCGACGAGGAACTCCGCGCAATGCCCGTAGAGCGAGTAATAGGTCATGCCGTGGTCGACGATGAGGAGATTGCCGTAGCCCTGGAAGTAGTCCGCGTAGACGACCTTGCCCGTGTGGACGGACAGGATGAGCGACTTGTCCTGGCCCGGGCTGATCTCGACGCCTTTGTTCATGACCATCGTCTTGAAGTCGGGGTGGCGTTCGAAACCGAAGTTCGTGATGACCTTCCCCTCCAAGGGCCAGGGGAGCCGGCCCCTTCTCTCGTAGAGGGGGACGAAGGCCGTGGGGAGGACCCACTCCTGGCTGATGATCTTGTTCATCATCTTCTGGAGCTCGCCGGCGCTCGCGGAGAGCTCGTCGAGGGTTTGCTTGAAGGTGTCCTTGTTTTTCCGGGTTTCCTGGACCAGGGCGGCGTATTTGCGGGCCTCGGCTTCGAGCTCCCGCTTTTTGAGATTTGCGGCCCGGACCATCTCGGCGAGGTCCCTCTGCTTGCTGTCCAGGGCGGATTCGGCGGCGCGTTGCTCGTCGAGGGAGCGGAGGAACCTGGAGACGACGTCCTCCTGGTAACGGGCGAGGATGGCCAGGTTCTTGCTTTCGGAGGCGTAGGTTTCCATGTCCCGCGCCTGGAGCAGGAACTGGAAGAAATCGAGCCGTCCGAATTTATAGAGGGTCACCAGGGTTTTTTCGATCGATTCGCGCTCCCGGTCGAGGTTCGAGCGAATGGCCTGGATGTCCGCCTGGATCGAGGCCAGATCGGCCCGGGCCCGTTCGAGCTCGACGTTCTGGGCGGCCAGCTCTCTCTGGACGAGGCTCTTGTTGAGGTTGACCCGGGCCAATGACGACAGGACCGACGATTCCCTCCGGGCCTCGGCCTCGATGCGGGCCTTGAGGTCCTTGATCTGCCCGTTGATGCGGCTGAGTCGTTGCTCGAAGTCCGAGACGCTCTGGGACGTGGAGGCCGTGGCGGACGGAGAGGTCGAAGCGGCGGAGGGGGACTGGCCGGAAAACGCTCCGGACAGCCGGACGGTCGCTCCGGAGAGAAGAGCGACTCCCGCGAGGAGCGCCGCGGCGCGCGGGAGGGAGAGCGGGCGTTTCGTCAAGTCCATGTCCTCCGGACTATTGTAGCGTATCGTCGCTCTCCGCCAAAGCCCCTCCGCGGGAGAGGTTCCCGGAGCGAGCCTGCCTTCTTGACCGGCCAAGCGCCTTCACCTATACTCGGGCCGGAAAAAGAGCCCATGACGGTCGCGACGCGCGGATTCCAGGTTTTCGTCAAGCCGGCCGGCGACGCTTGCAACCTGGCCTGCCGCTATTGCTACTACCTTGGAAGAAGCCCCTCGGGTCTCGGCCGGGGCCCGCTCCGCATGCCCGAAGTCTTCCTTGAGGACTACATCGCTCAGCATATCGCCGCTTCGCCCGACGAGGTCATCCGCTTCTCCTGGCACGGCGGCGAGCCGACGGTCCTCGGCGCCGATTACTTCCGCGGTATTGTCGAGATCCAGCGCCGGCACCGTCCGTCCGGCCGAACGATCGCCAACGGCATGCAGACCAACGGCACGCTCCTCGACGATAAGTGGGGACGCTTTCTCGCGGCCGAAGGGTTTTCCGTCGGGCTCAGCCTCGACGGGCCCCGTGAGCTTCACGACCGCCATCGCCTGACCCGGGACGGGCGATCCTCCTTCGATGAAACGATGCGCGGCTACGAGATCCTGCGGCGGCACGGCGTCCCCGCCGACATCCTCTGCGTCGTCAGTGCGGCCAACGTCGGGCATCCCGCGAAGGTCTACGGCTTTTTCCGCGAGATCGGCGCCTCATACGTGACGTTCCTCCCTCTGGTCGAGCGACGGCCGGACGCGCCGGGCGGCGTCAGCCCCGACACCGTGCCGTCCGAAGCTTGGGGCGATTTTCTTTGCGCCGTCTTCGACGAGTGGGTGGACCGCGACATCGGGCGCATCAAGATCCAGATCGTCGAGGAGGCGGCCCGGCCCGCTTTCGGGCAGGAGCATTCCTTGTGCATCTTCAGGCCGGTCTGTGGCGACGTCCCCGTCCTCGAGCGGAACGGGGATCTCTACTCCTGCGACCACTTCGTGGATGAGGCGCACCGTATCGGCAACATCCGCGAAACACCGCTCGTCGACCTTATCGAAAACCCCGCCCAACACGCATTCGGGCTGGCCAAGCTCGAAACGCTGCCAGGCGTCTGCCGGGCCTGCGATGTCCGGGTGATGTGCAACGGGGAGTGCCCGAAGAACCGGTTCGCGCGCGCGCCGGACGGCGAGCCGGGATTGAATTATCTCTGCGCGGGCTACAAGAAGTTCTTCGGCCGAGTCAGTCCGTTCGTCGCCGAAGTGGCCGCCGAGTGGCGGCGTCAGAACCCTAAGCCTTGAGCTTTTCCCTGAGGAAGGCGACGGTCCTCTGCCAGGCGAGCTCGGCCGCCTCCTTGTTATACCGGGTCCCGGTGTCGTTCATGAAGGCGTGCCCGGCGCCCGCGTACATGTAGATCTTGTACTCGACGCCGGCCTTCTTGAGGGCCTCCTCGAAGGCCGGGATGCCCGCGTCGATGCGCGCGTCGTCTCCGGCGTAATGGAGGAGCATGGCTGCCTTGATCTTCGGGACGTCCTCGACCGCGGGCTGCATGCCGTAGAAGGGAACGGCCGCGGCCAGATCCGGCGCGTTGACGGCCACCTGGTTCGTGACCCCGCCGCCCCAGCAGAAGCCCATGCAGCCGACCTTGCCCGTTGCCTGGGGGTGCGTCTTGAGGTAGGCGACCGCGGCGACGAAATTCTTCTTGTTCTTCTCGCCGTCGAGTTTGCCGAAGAGCGGCCGGGCATCGTCCGGGTTTTGCGGCGTTCCGCCGAAGGGCGACAGAGCATCCGGGGCGATGGCCAGGAAACCTTCGAGGGCCGCCCGGCGGGCGATGTCTTCGGTGTGGGGGTTGAGTCCCCTGTTCTCGTGGATGACGATGACGCCTGAGAGCTTGTCCGTGCCTTTGGGCCGGGCCGAGTAGGCGCGGACCTTACCGGTCGCTCCCGGGTATTCGATGTATCCCGTTTCGAGGCGCGGGTCGTCCTTCGGAACGACTTGGCTCGCGGCCCCGCCGCGTTCGAGGGCCGGCAGAAGGGCCGCCGCGGCGGCCGTCCCGCCCGCCAGTGCGGCCAGCTTCCCGAGGAATTCACGGCGGTCCATAGTGCCGTGCGCGTACTTTTCATAGAGGTCGCTGATTTCCGGGCTCATGGTCGTCCTCCCTCGATAGGTTCTCCGTTCTTTCCGGCGGATATGACTATCGTATTTCCTTGCCCCGGAGCTGTCAAGGTTTTCCCCAACGGAGGCGATGAACAGCCCATTCGCTAAGGCTCAGGGTTACCCCTAATAAGCCTTAGCCTTAGTGCCTGGGAGTCGAGGGGTTAATTGGCGGGAGGCCCGGGAATAGGTTATAGTGGTCGCATGAGCGAAAACAGACAAGCCGAAGGCGGCTTCCTCAGCGACGCCGAGGCCATCTGGCGGGCGGCCATCGCGGCGGTCGCGCCGGAACGCCTCGTCCGGGAGAGCGTTGTCCGCGAGGGCGATCTCGTCCGGATCAAGGGGACGACACTCGACCTGGCCGGCTTCGAGAGGATCTTCCTCGTCGCTTTCGGCAAGGCCGCCGGGGCCATGTCCGGCGCGCTCGCCGACATCCTCGGCGAGCGGCTGACCTCGGGACTCGTGGTCGTTCCCGGGCCGGGCGTAAAGACGGTTCCCAAGCTCGAAATCCTCGAGGCTTCCCATCCTATCCCTGACGCCGGAAGCGTCGAGGCCGCCCGCAGGGCCCTCGAGATCGCCGGAAAGGCGGGGGAGAAGGACCTCGTCTTCGTCTGTATTTCGGGCGGCGGTTCGTCGCTCCTGACGCTCCCCGCCGAGGGGATCACGCTTGAAAAGAAACGGCGCCTGACCGATGACTTGCTCCGTGCCGGGGCGACCATCGACGAGCTCAACGCCGTGCGAAAACACCTCTCCGCCGTCAAGGGCGGGCGCCTGGCCAAAGCGGCCTTCCCGGCGACGGTGGTGACGCTCGTCCTCTCCGACGTCGTCGGCGACGACCCGGGGACGATCGCCTCGGGCCCGACGCACTGGGACCTCTCGACCTTCGCCGACGCCCGCGGCGTCCTCGAACGCTACGGCCTCTGGGATTCGGCCCCGGCCCTGGTCCGGGCCCGGCTCGAGGAAGGCAGCCGGGGCGAGATCGAAGAGACCCTCAAGGAGGGCGACCCCGTCTTCGCGCGCGCCAGCACGTTCATCGTGGGCGCCAACATGACCGCCCTGCGCGCGGCCAAACATGAAGCGGAAAGCCGCGGTTTCGAGACGGCCTTCCTGTCGTCTTCCGACAGCGGGGAGGCCCGCAAGGTCGCCGCGAACTACGCCGCGTTCATGGCCGCGATGGCCTGTTCCGCGGCCTCCCTGCCGCGGCCGCTCTGCCTCCTGGCCGGCGGCGAGCTCACGGTCACGGTGAAAGGGAGGGGGAGGGGCGGACGCAACACCGAGTTCGTCCTGGCCGCGCTCATCGAGATGGGGAAGATCGACGCCGAGGGCCTCGACTGGCTCATTCTGAGTCTCGGGACCGACGGTATCGACGGCCCGACCGACGCCGCCGGCGCCTGGGCCGACACCGCGACGGCCGGGTGCGCCCGCGCCCTGCGCCTCGACCCGGCCGCCTATCTCGACGACAACGATTCCTATTCTTTTTTCAAACAGACGGGATATTTGATCGTCACCGGTCCGACCGGGACGAACGTCATGGACCTGCGCGTCTTCCTGCTCCGCGCCGCCTGAGGTTATTTTTTTCGTTTTTTTTCGATTTTGTCCTTGATTTTTCGACGCGCCGGGCTATAATGATATTGGCTCTCTTTCGCCGGCTGGAGAGGGCTCCCTCAAAAAACTTATCATCACCCCCCTTTTGCTGACCTCAGCCGGCACTACCCCCCCCCGAGGGGCGGGTTGCCGCCCCGGCTCCAACTTCCTGTTCCTCCGAGCCGCCGATTATGCTATCATACGGAAAATCCCCGAACGCGGAGTCCACGATGGGCAAGATCGACTGGAAGACGGAACTCACGCACCACTTCGACAGCCTCCGGGTCATCGAACGCTGCCAAACGGAAACCATCGGCTATTTCAACCAGTTCTGCGAGTTCATCGCCGAGCCCGCCTTCGAGAGCCTGGCCGAAGAGCTGGCCCTTTTCCGGATCAAGTCCCGCCAGAAGAAGACCAAGGACCGGGACATCCGTTTCAGCGTCTGCTTTCCGGGCACCAAGGACGACCAGTTCCATTACCGGATCTCCCTGTCCAAGAACGCCGTGGAGCTTCGCCTGAAACTCCAGATCAAGGCGCGGCGGACGACGGCCGCGGAATATCAGACGGCGGACGAGGACTTCATGCCCGGGCTGTTCCCCCTCGAAGTCCTCAAGATGGACAAGGAAGACGTCATCCACGACATCATCGAGCACTACCGCCGGTTATGCTATGCGGCGTTGACGTCGCCGGACTGACCGGCGAACGGACCCTTCATCGCTCACTTCCCGCAGTACAGGGGTGATTCCCGGACGAAGACGGCGAGGACGGCTCCGGCGACGGCGAGGGCGGCGAGAACGAGGAGCGGTGTCGTCATGGCCCCGGTCGCCCTGTCCTTCATGGCGTCCATGCCCATGATGAAGACGATGCCCGAGATCTGGCCCATCAGCAAGAGAAGGCTGTTGGACGTGCCCTCCGGAGCGGGATGGGTGATCTCGGCCGCGTACTGGAAGCCGATGGGTCCGGCGCTGAGCAGGAAGAATCCGAAGACGAAACCCGACAGGAGGAGCAGTCCGTAGCTCGCGGCGAAAGTCATGCCGACGAGCCCGGGGATGAGCCCGGCGAAGGCCATGAAAATGAACGGCTTCCTGCGGCGGGACTTGTCGGATACGAGCGGGATGACGACCGCGCCGACGATGCCGCCGACGAGCATCAGGCCGCCGAGCGCCCCGGCCTGGGAGATGGAGAAGCCGCGCGGCCGGACAATGTCCTCGACCCAGGTCGAAATGCTGTTGAACATGCCCAATCCGACGAAGAACATGATCAGGAGGAAGAGGAAGTCGCGCTGGCGGAGCATCGATTTGAGGCCGTCGAACATCAGGACGCGCTCGTCTCGTCCGGCCGGCGTGGGCGGGTGTTCGCGGGCGACGAGAAGGAAAAAGCCCGCCGCGACGGCCGACGCGAATCCGTAGAGGAGGAGCATCCGGCTCATGCCGACGCGCAGGTATAAATACGGCGTGAGGAGCATGGCCACCAGAGGGCCGAGGTAGAGCGCCAGCGTGCCCACGCCGGAGGCCGTCGCCCGTTCCCTGACCGGGAACCAGCGCGCCGCGATCTTGGTGATGGCGCCGATCACCAGGGGTTGGCCGACGGCGATCCCGACCTGGGAGAGGAAAACGATCGTGTAGTTCGAAGCGAAGAAGCCGCGCAGGAGCCCGAAGACGGCCGTCAAAACGGCGCCGAGCCCGACGGCGGCTTTGAAGCCCCAGGTGTCGATGGCCCAGGCCGCGGGCAGGACGACGAGGATATAGACGATCATGAAGACCATGGACAGGAGCCCGATCATGAGATCGGACTTTCCGTAGAAAACGGCGGCGGCGCTCGTGATCGGGGCGAACGTGATCCAGAGCACCTGGGTCATGAGGCCTACGAGAACAAAAGCGAGGAGCACGAGCCAGCGATAACGATAGACCTTGAGCGTTTCACTTTCCATCGGATCGACCTCCTTCATGAGAGCGGGAGGGCCCCGCCGAACCGACTATAGGGCCGGCGGCGGAAGGATGTCAAGAACTAGCACAAAAAGGGGGGGGGGGCTTACTTCTTTTTCTTTTTTTGGAGTTTAGGCTCGCTGCTCGCGATCTTTTCCCAGTGCCCGCGCGTCCAGGCCCAGAAACTGCCCATCCGCTTCCAATTTCCCGGGACCCAGGTCCTGTTCGCCTTCGCTTTGACCCAACGGCCTTCGATCCAGGTATAGTTGATGCTGGACCACTTCCAGTAGCCCGCGACCCAGACGTGATGAGGGCCCGGTTGGACCGTGATGACCTCGACCCGGAGCGGGGGAGGAGCGATCCGCGGTTTCGTGGCCGCGGTGGCGGACACGATAGTCAGGAAAAAGGCGGCCATTAAGACTAAGGCGGTCTTTTTCATCGGTTTCTCCACCCGTTTAGTCGTCGGAGGGGATGAAATCTTGGCGGAAACGGCCTACTTCTGTCCGTTGATGACCTCGAGGACCTTGAGGAGGTAGTCGTAGCCCGGCCGGTCGACGGTCGTCTGGCCGAGGTACTTGAACTGAAGCACCCCGTTGGCGTCGATGATGTAGGCGCTGGGAATGTTCTGGTCGACCTTGCTGCCGCTCCATTCCGTCTGGAAGAGCCCCAGTCCCTTGGAGAGATGCCGTTCGCCGTCGACGAGGATGGGGAAGGGGGCCAGGATCGTCCCTTTTTCAAGGGAGTAATCGGCGGGGAAGAGCTGGCGGAAACGTTCCATGCGGAGTTTGCCCTTTTCGTCGAGCTTGGAGGGGTCGGCCGGGTTTTTTGTGTTCTTGACCGTCTCGAGCTGGCCCGGCAGGGCCTCGAGCCAGGCCTTGACGATGTCCCGGGGGTAGGGGAAGACGACCAGGACCTCGACGTTGTATTTCTCGCGGATCTTTTTCGCCTTCTCGAGCTCGGCCAGCTCGACGTACCGGTAGCTGCAGATCGTGCACCAATAGCTCTCGGCCGCGTAGCCGCGCGGGAAGAGGATGAGGACATTCTTGCCGCGGAGCGACGAGAGGGTCAACGTTCCGCCCTGGTAGACGGGCAGGGTGAAGTCGGGCATGGGCTGGCCGACCACGACGGGCGAGGGCCGGACTTCGGCCTGCTGGGCCTCCGTGGACGCAGCTGCGGCCTGGCCTTTAAAGAGGATGATGATGGCGGCCACGGCCAAAACGACCAGGGCCACGACCAGGATAGCGGCTTTTTTCTTATTGATCATGGGGCGGATCTCCTGCTTGGAATGCCTCTATTAGAGACGACGGGTGCTCCGGAGTCAAGCGTGCGCCGGAACGCACCGGCCCCCCCTGGTGCCTGGCCCAGTGCCCGCGGTTTGCTGATCTGGAAAATCGTCCCCCGACGCTATCCAAGATAGGGCTGGACGCCCGGACGTCAACGGAAGCGGTGGAGATGTCCGATTATGCCCGAATATAGCGGGATTCCGGCCCGCCACGCGCTGACCGCGCCTCACCGGTTAGCGTCGCCGGAGCGCCCCCACCCTAGGCGCGGTGGAGCAGGGCGTGAGCCGCCGCCAGCCTGTCGGGGATGGGCAGGCCCTGCGGGCAATGGGCGAGGCAGGAGCCGCAGGCGGCGCAGGCATCCGCCCGCCGGTCGAGTCCGGCGTAAAGCGTCCTGGCCTTGCCGATATCCCCGTCGTCGACGGCGTAGCGCTCGAAGCGCAGGATCTCGGCGATGGAGATATGCTGCGGGCAATGCGGCTGGCACTCGGTGCACAGCCGGCAGGCCGTCCGGTCGGCCCGGGCCGCCATTATTTCGATGGCCCTGACGTCCCCAGCGCGCAGGCTCCGGCCGGCTCCGGAATACGTCTCGGCGAATTCGTCGAGGTTCCTGACGCGGATGACTGCGGCGTCGAGCTTGGTGGCGGTCGTCAGCCACCGGGTCAGGGCGTTGTGGGGCGCCGTGTCCTCCGGAAGGCTGTCGATGAAGGCCTGGTCCTCTCGCATGCGGCCGATGCCGCGCGCCGTTTTTATGGCGGTCGTACCGAAACCCTTCTTCCGGGCGAGCTCGAGGAACCCGTCCATGGCCGGGTCGGCGCCGTAGGAATACATGAACTGGGCGTGCTCAAACAGCCCGTCTGCAATGACCGCGGTCAGGACCTCGGCCGCGTTGTGGTATCCGAAATGGAACTGCATGTCGTCGTAATAGCCCAGGCCCGTCCGCTGCAGGGAGTCCCTGACAAAGGCGACATGCGCCTCCTCGTCGATGCGGCCCGTCTCCTGGTTCCCGCTGACGCGGTCCACGGTCACCTGGCAATAGTGGGCCTCACGGTCCTTCAGGATCGCCTGGGGCGTCCCGCTCCGCGCCCACTGGTTGGCCTTGTGCCAGTAGTTCATGCCGCACAGGATGCCCGCCTCGAACGGGGCGGGGCCATATCGCCCGCCCCGATCAGGATGGAGACCTCGCGGCCGCTGTAGCCCAATTTCCGACGCGGCAGACGGCCCGCCTTGGCCGCGGCCTCTTCGATCGAACCGACGCCCGCCGCCGGGGCTTGGCCGGCAAGCCTCCCCGTGATCCCGACGACGAGCGCCGCCGTGGAGCCCCAGAGGAAATCGCGACGTTTGAGTGAATGCTTGTCGGTCATGGTTCCAGCACCTCCACGAAAAGGGTACACAGCGCCGCGGGGAGTGTCAAAAGAAATCGGCCGAGGCGTGTTCGCGGCTCCGGCTGGATTCCGATTTGGCCCCTAGAACCGGATACGTATCCCCGCCTGGAGGCTGAAGCCGCTGAGGTCGATCTTCGGCTCACGGTAGGTGACATCGGGCGGGTCCGGAGTAGGGGGGACTTCCTCGATCGTGAACCAGCTCCACGTTCCCATTCCCGCAGACGTCATTTCCTCGATATAAAGCTTCCCCTCACCGGTATCCGTGCCGCCGCCGCTGCTCCGGTTCGTTCCCGTGGCCGTGTCGAAGTTCTTGAAGCGGGCGTAGCGGCCGACGGCTTCGATGAAAAAGCCCATTTTTGGGGAGAGCTTGTACTCGAGTCCCAGGCTCCCCTGGAAACCCAAGTTGTCGGACAGGCTGCTCCGGTTGGCGCTGAGCGACATCTCT
>Ga0268280_1001654_pt1 | contig 14465 bp, 15 predicted proteins | sample saktaG_9_FD_190139 | JGI IMG/M metagenome (GOLD analysis project Ga0268280, IMG submission 190139) | Saline water microbial communities from Sakinaw Lake, British Columbia, Canada - sak_2011_5_24_40m | ecosystem: Environmental > Aquatic > Non-marine Saline and Alkaline > Saline ... | reverse complement strand
GAGCTAAAGCTAGTACTAAAGGCGGTGCTAAATGATTTTGCAAAGGTTCCTGCACCAATTGCCTTAAAACCGGCATACGATCCTATAAACAAGCCAGATTTTTGTTTTCCAGCATAATCCTTAAACACTATATCCATGGATTTTGAAACTTCTTTTGCTACTCCAAGAGGGATAGCATAAACTAAATATTTTTCCCACAAAATCAATGACTCTGGAGGCACTTCTTTTAAGCTGCTAAAATCTTTTAAAAATTTCTTAAGTTTAATCCATTTGTCATAATGTTTTGCACCCTCAGGAGTTCTATTTGGGAGCGCATTAGGAAATACAGTCCATAAAAATATGGCTTCAGATATGGATACAATAAAAACTATTGGCGCCAAAGAAATACCAAGAATAATAAATGAAAGAATAATGCTTAATACCACCAACCCCAGATATAACCACTCAGTTTTATGATTCTTTGACAATAGACCCATATCCCCTATTTGGGACTTTACTTCTTTCTTCCATTCAGTAAAAAACATCTTAGTTGCCATTGAATTTGATTGTAAAAATAGTTCTAACTCTTTTAATGTGAGTTCACCAGGGGTATCAGCTTTAACTTTTTTCTTAAATATTATTCCTTTATATCTATTTTCTGCTGCATCCATTAATAAAGAAAATAACCCCTTTTCACTTTTACATAATTTACTATCATCCCTATTTATTATGTGGATTTTAAAATCATCTTTTCCAAATATGCCCAATACTTTTTCTTTTTTTATTCTTTCAAGTTTAATATTTCCTTTAAGACACAAATCAAACAATTCTCCCACCAAGTCATTAGAAGATAATTTATTTGTACTTTGATACAAAAGCATACGCACAACTGCAGGGCTATAATCATATGGCACTTCTCTTTCATAAATTGAGTTTTGTTCAACTTTTGGTTCTCTGCCAAAAAAATACCATAAAACAAAAAACATTAACACAGGCAGAATTAAAAAAATTACAAATAAAATAGTTTTTGCTTCTGTCCAAGCAGAGTAGCCTCTTTCTTCCGCAATTATTTTTTGTAATCCTACTCCTGGTTTTATTATTGCAAAATTATTGTTCTCTAAATAATCTTTTGGAAACACCGTTCTTATTTCGGCAAATTGATTACTTGAAATACCAAATACTTGGAATAAAATTTTGTTGTTTTCAGACAAGCCAATTTTTCCATTTAATTCAGGATGCCCCCAAACATAAACATCATTTATATCTGCAATATTTTTTGGAAATTCAATATAACCGTAAAGTTCACTCAATGGTTTTTCCCAACTATCTCCCCAAACTTACCAATATAATTCAGCAACATCATCATAAACTACAATTGCTTTTTCAAGCCTATAGCTTAAAGTAAATATTCTTAATTCATCTTTTGCTGCAAAGTACCAAGTAATTCTTGTATTTGACCCATTATCAGTAATATCTGATTTTATTCCGTTTCCATTTTCGGTTACACTTATATTACTTATTTCCCAGACCCCTTTTGGAATGTCTCTATAGGCGTAGGTATAACTTCCAGAAACAGAAAAAGAAATTTTTTCTGTAACATCAACGCTTGCATCGCTATTTATTTTCAGATAAATTTCTGCTTTTGGCAGAGAATAGTCCTTTGCATACAAATTAACAGCAAATAATGTAAAAAATAGCAAAACAAACAAAACAAATAACTTCTTATCCATTCAGAGTCACCGGCGAATATTACCCTATTACAGTAAGGCTAACAACAATATATTCTTTTGCCCCCTGAAAGGATATCTTTTTATACTTTTCTTACAAATAAGAGTTTATTAGATTATTGTAAGTTTGACTAAAAGGCCCTTCCATAGTAAAAAAGCGAAGCGCCTTTCTTTTTTGGCAACTAAGAAAGCTTTTTGCTTTAAAGCAAAAAGTTTCAGAGTCTGATGAATTTTCCTTTGGAAAATTGCGTCTTACTTACATTTTTTCTTTCGCGAAAGAAAAAAGGCAGGGGCTCATGGTCTAGCGGTTATGACATCGCCCTTACAAGGCGGGAGTCGCAGGTTCAAATCCTGCTGGGCCCACTCTTTTTTATCCATACATTTCTTTTATCCACTTTTTATAGATTTTATCATTATTAAAATAATAATCTGATTCAAAGTTTGGATCAAACTTAAAGATCTCTATTTCTTCAAAATGTTCTTTTTGATTTAGAATCTTATCTACTGATTTATCTACAACCTCTTTTGGAAGTAACCAATATTTTGTATCAGCGTATGGCCTAACAGACGTAGTAAGGTTAGTTTTCACAGTACTTACATTTACAACAAAGCCTTTCACCCAGTTATATTTTCTAGTTAAGTTTTCTATATATAATTTTGAAATCTTTTTAGATTCCCTAAAAGATATAAAGAAAGGGATATTATATTTATCAGATATTGCTCCAAACATAACTATTGTTAAAGCAATATTCTTGCCATTGTTTCTATATTGGCTTAATTTCTCAATTAATCCGTCACACACATTTTTTAAGGTATTTACATTTGTACTATAAATTACTGGATTTATTGTGTTTATATTTTTTATTTTTGGGTATGTTTTACACTCAAAAATATCTACTCCAACAGTGTGCACCAAAAGTACACGTGCTGTTCTTGAAAAATCAATTTTACCAAATAATTTTTCTGATTCGTCCTTATTAGTTAAATCACAAACCAAATTTGTTATGTTTTCGTTATCATACTTTTGCTCAGTCCTAGTGATTCCAATAACTTTTGAATCTTCTTGGAAATAATCTATGTAAGCTTTTCCTATACCACTTCTTGCTCCTGCTACCACAAGCATATTTTTCATAAAACCACCTCTTCTAATTAAAATCTACTTGTCTTTTGCAGGATATAAAATAAACTTCTTGGATTTTTACAAAAGAAAACTTTAAATACCTATTTAGTTACTATATGTGTATGGACCGAATAGATAAACTTATTTTAGCAAAGTTAATGCTGAATTCGAGAATACCTTATAAATTGCTGGCTAAACAAATTAAAGTCTCAAGAGAAGTTGTTAATTATAGAATAAACAGGTTAATCAAAGAAGGAGTAATAATTAATTTTGCAACAGAAATAAATTATAAAAAATTAGGGTATATTGCTGCATCCATATATCTAAATATGGAAGAAGAAAAGCAAAATGAATTTATTGAATTTTTATCAAATTCGAATTATATTTCTTGGGCCGTGGAATTGTCAGGCACGTGGAATTTTGGTTTTTCTATTATTGGAAAAGACCCAGAAGACATAGATAACAAATTCCAAACATTATATCTCCGATTCAAAGACCAAATAACAAATCACAGGTTTACGTTACACAAAAAAACAAGATATTTTTATGAAAAATACTTTGATACAAACACAGATATAAAAATAAAAAAAATAAAAAAGGAAGAAAATATTATTATTGATGATATTGATAAAACCATATTAAAAGAATTGGCAAAAAATTCCAGGATAGATTTAGTCAATTTATCCAAGAAAACACCAATAACGCCACAAGCAATTAGCAAAAGAATTAAAAAATTGGAAAATAGCAATTATATTATTAAATATTATATCTTTGTCGACGTATTTAAATTAAATTTTTACCAATACGAGGTTTTTATTACTAATGATAACAAATTAACTAAAGAAAAGCTCATCAACCATTTAGAATTTAGAAAAGATGTTTCTTACGTAGGAGAATATATTGGAGACCCGTTTTTAGAGTTTGGTCTTTTTGTTAACAGCCCATACGATCTAAGAAAAAAAATTCAGGAAATAATTGGATTATTTAAAGACGTACAGATAGTTCAAATTGATTTATTTCAGAAAGAGTATGTACCAATAAGCCCACCAGAATGTGTGTTTGAATGAAAAATAACCAGCCCAGATTAAAGGTTTAGTTCTTTTTTAACTTTTTCATAAACCTGTTTGTGATATTTTGGCCCAGGGTGTAAGCCATCTTCTTTTAGTTCACTTCTGTTTAGCAAGCTCGCAGTCTCTAAATAAACTGCTTTATTCTTTTTACTGAGTTTTTTCAATACTGCATCATATTTTTCAATTGAAACATTAGAAAAATTTGTTTTGTTTGGACTATATAAATATGGGTGAACCATGGAATCAATTACTCTACTAAGCCCCAAAAAAAGTATTTTTTTTACTTTTGATTTTCTAGATAAATTAATTAGTTTGATTATATTTTCTTCAAATTGTTTTAAAGTAACTCTTGGCTTATTTTTGGAATTGTAAGAAGAATCATTTATTCCTACCTGTATAATTAGTGTGTTTGGCTTTCTTGTTTTTATTTCTTGAAATCGTTCTAAAAGTTCTTTTGTTGTATCCCCATTTATTCCTAAATTGTACACAGTAGTTTCATCATCAGTTTTTAAAAAGTGAACCTTAAGCCTATCCGCCCAACCGCCAGATTTATTATCTATTGCCCCAACAGCAAAACTATCCCCAAAAACACAAACACAAGTCATAAAAAAAGAACAGCAGAAATAATTATAATCCTACCAGTTATTAATAAAATTTTCTGCAATTTTGTGCCAGGTTTTAAGATTATCTTTAATTTTATCTTTTATATCTTCCTTATGTAAAATTTTGTAAATATACAGGAAGCCCCCATTTTCCAGATTCTTCGCTCTTCTTTCAACAAGTTTTTTTTCAACAAGTTTTTTTAATGCTCTTTGAATAGAAGTCCTATCTAGCCCAACCTTATCTGAAAGATCCACCACAGTAAAGGTTTGTGCATCTTTTCCAAGCAAAAAATCAAAGACCTTGAATTCAGTTTTTGAAAAACCAAAACTACATTTTATTAGATCCTTTATTTCCACTTTTTTACATGCAAAAGAGACAGCCATAATTTCACCTCACTTGTTTAGTTCATGATAAATGTTTGTTGCTGCTGTTGCCCCATTTGCCTCCGCAACAACTATTTGTTTTAGTTCGTTATTTACCACATCGCCGGCACAATAAACCCCAGAAATATTTGTCTCACAAGAAGAATTAATTTTCACATACCCTTTTTCATCTTTTTCTAAATTAAGATTATCTGCAAAAGCTATATTTGGATCAGCACCTATTTCAACAAATAGACCCTCAACCTTTACTTCTTTCCCATTACTTAATTCAACTGATTCTAGTTTGTCTACACCATTAAGTTTAGCCACTTCAACATTAAAAATTGGAGTAATTTTTTTGTTTTTTAGCACTTGGGAAGTCCAAGCAGGTTCTGCTTTTGTAAACTTATCCTTTCTGTAAAAAATATATACATTTTCTGAAAATTCAGATAACAGCAGTGCAGCTGTAAGAGCGGCATTTCCACCTCCAACTACACCCACAGTTTTTCCTTTATAGAAAGTAGAGTCACAAGTAGCACAATAACTTATTCCCTTGCCTCTAAATTCATTTTCTCTGTCAATATTAAGGTGCTTTCTTTTTGTTCCTGTTGCAATAATTATTTTTTTTGCTTTGACCATTTCAGATCCAAAAATTATTTCAAAATGATCTTGTTTCTTTTCAATAGCATCAACTTTTTCAAAATTTATATCTACTTTCATCTCTTGAACATGCTCCAATAGTTTTTGGGCAAATTCAAAACCTTTCATTTCTTTGAAAACAGGATAATTACAAATTACATGGGCTTCTGCGGCGGTCCCACCAGGAACCTGCCCAAAAATTACCGTTTTCATATTATATCTTGCAGAATATATTGCTGCTGTTGCCCCTGCTGGGCCAAAACCAATTATTGCCACATCATACATAAGATTCACCATATTCTTTTATTTTATATTTCTTTTAAGGAAATCTCTTATCCCTTGTTCCGGAAAAGAACCAACAAATTCATCAACTACTTTTCCATTTTTAAATAGTTTTACTGAAGGTATTGACATAATCCCATACTTCAAACTTGTTTTCTGATTCTCATCAACATTTACTTTTGCAAAGCTCAACTTATCTTTAAATTCTGCTGATACTTTCTCAATGTTTGGGCCAAGCATTAAACAAGGCATACACCAAGGTGCCCAAAAATCAACCAAAACATAGTTAGTATTAGATTTTTCTATAACTTCTTCAGTAAAATTAGCATCATTTGCTTCAAAATGTACCATATACCATCACCTCATCACTGTATGTGTATCTTATTTGCACAGAGCATTTAAAAAGATTGTTGCAAGAGTGTGTGCTTGTGCGCCATTTCTGCACACTCCTTTTCAAAGCCGAATCACAATAGATATATAAAGGTAAAAGATATATTTTAAATATGTTTTTTAGAGTAGGCAAAAATGACCTAAAAGTAATATTTAATTACATAGGCCTACTATTAATGTGGAGTTCTTTAGCTTTTATATTACCTTTAATAATTGTATTAATTTACAACGAACCAAAGCAAAACTTCTTAGCATATCTTTTTTGTTTTATTATTACAATTATTGTCGGCTATTTAATAAAAACCCAAATAAACCCAGAAAATAAACAAATATCTTTTTCCGTAATACACGCAACCCTTGTAGCTGTAATTTTTTGGATACTGTTTAACATTCTTACATCCTTGCCTTTCATGCTTATAGAAAACATGTCTTTTATTAATTCTTTTTTTGAATCCATTTCAGCAACAACCACAACAGGATTATCGGTAATACACAATTTTGCGCCAATTTCACACAGTATACTTATGTGGCGATCCTTGCTGTCTTGGTTTGGTGGATTGGGCGTTGTTCTATTAGCATTATTAGGTGTTTTAACTACTGCAAAAAATTTTGGATTATTAGCAAAAGCAGAGGGGCATGACTCTCTTGCAACACCGAACCTAAAAAAAACCGTTTTTCTTTTTTGGTACATATATATCAGCATTACTGCTTTAGGAGCGCTAGCATTAACTTTTTTTGGAATGAAACTATTTTATGCAATAAATTACGCCATGTCAGCTATATCAACCACAGGAATGGAGTCATCAAATATCGGCTTAATGAGCAACGGCTTAGGGGTACAAATAATTATTGCTTTTTTAATGGTCTTTGGAGCCACTAGCTTTATTACTCATTATCTTGCAATGAAAAAAAAATCAATAAAAGAATATTTCCGTGATTATGAATTTATCTTTTTAATAAGTTTAACTTTTTTTGGTTCAGTTTTACTTGCAATAAAATTAAATTTATTTGATATTTTAGGAATTATTTCATCAATAATAACTGCTGCTTCCGCCGCAACAGGAGGAGGTTTTCCCAGCGTACCACAAGCAACAATTGCTTTGTGGGGAGAGTTCTTACTAATTATTACTATATTTTTAATGTTTATTGGAGGCTCCACAGCATCAACAGCAGGTGGAATAAAAATACACAGGTTTGTTTTATTTTTAAAAACAATAAGCTGGAAAACCAAAGAATTATTTCTTCCAAAAAAAGCATATTTTTCCAAAAAATTTCACACAAGACTTGTTAATGATGAAGAAATAAAAAACAATTTATTTTTTATTGGAATATATTTATTATTTGTAATTATTACTGCAACAATACTTACTCTTTATGGTTTCAGTTTTATTAAATCTTTATTTGAAACCATGTCCGCCCAAAGCAATGTAGGACTCTCAGTAGGGATTACAACAGCAACGTTACCGTTATTTCCAAAAATATTACTTATTTTTAACATGATAATTGGGAGATTAGAAATCATACCAATATTTGCATTATTTGGATTATTTTTAAAATTGAGGTGAAAGCACATGTATTTTATTATAGTTGGTGGAAACAAATTAGCGCAGTTTTTAACAAAAATATTATTAGAAGAAGATCATAAAGTAATAGTAATTGAAAAGGACGAAATACTTGCAAAAAAAATAGCTGATGAACAAGATGTAGTAGTCATTATAGATGACCCTACAAATCCAAAAGTATTACAAGATGCAGATGTAGATAATGCGGATTGTGTAATTATTCTTACTGACTCAGACGATACAAATTTAGTTACTGCTTTACTGGCAAAAGAGAATGGTGCAAAAAAAGTAGCAGTAAAGCTTTCAAAAATCTATTACAATGATGAAATTGTTAAAAAATTGGGGGTTGATTTAATTTTACACCCAGAAGCAATGATGGCAAGTTACACAGCTGAAATGCTAACAAAACCTACTCTAATTGATCTCGCATTTTTTACTAAAGGAGATGCAGAAATTTTAGAATATCTTGCAAAAGGCAGCGGGCTAATAAATAAAAAAATTAAAGATATCCCTATGCCAAAAAATTCAGTTATATTTGCTTTGCATGACGAGAAAGGAAAATTAGTAATACCTACTCCAAGCACGATTATAAAAGAAAATTATAAAATATTAATTTTATCTGAAACAGAATCAGTAAAAAATTTGAAAAAAACTTTAGGGGGGTAACCCTATATTTTTTTCACATAGTTTTCTATTTCTTCGTACAAAACAGCACAGCCATTATCTTTTAGAGCATATAATAATGATTTTATTAGATGCGTATCTTTATTTGTACCATATTGTTTAAAATAATCTTTATTGAATGCATATGCAGTAAGATCAACAGACCTTATTACTTTTACATCCCCAATATATTCTTTAAATTTAGTTAATTTAGTTTCATCCATATACAAAGTAGTTTTATACCTTTTATCAAGTATGCTTTTAAGCCGTTTGGGGTCGTCAATTAGTTCTCTTGTTATTAATTCATCTATGCAAAACAACTTTTTATCTGTTAGCCCAGCAAGAAAAATTATTGATTCTAATTCCCCTTTTTGTAAAATTTGTATTGGGCCATATTTTGTAGATAAAATATTGTTTACTAAATCTTCAAAAAAAACATATTCTTTTTCCTGTGGCGGAGTTAATTTTTTTACTCCAAGCAGCCCAGAGTCAATAGAATTTTGTATTTGTTCTGAACTCCAACCAAACCGATAATTTTTTTCACCAGGGATTATTACTTCATCATAAACCCCCTGAGTAATTAAAAAATTAACTTTTTCTCTTTTTTTAAGTTCACTCAAAACAGATAATAAATTTATAGAAGTTAATGAAATTATACTGCTTGAATCAAATATTATATCTTTCATAAATATCACTTTTTATGGATCTGTTTTATATTTGTGGAGTTACGAACACAAATTCAAACTTATTCATAAATATCACATAAAAAACTCTTCAATTATTTTTACTTTTGAGTCTATAACATCTTTACCAATATCATAGTTTATTTTGCTGTTGCCTAAGTATCTTACCACTTCAACTCTTTCGGCACCGGTAAGTTCTACTGCTTTATTAATAGTTATTCCATGTTCATAACAATCTGATGCTTTTTTTACTTTTGATTTTTCTAAAATGTTTTTAAAATAATAATATAAATCTTTATTTTCTATCCTAAAAAGTGATATAAAATAATTTATTTCTTTAGGATATTCATCAAGATTCCTTTTTTCTAAAGTATCAAAATAAGCAAGAATAGTTTTTTTATTTTTGTCCCACCTAGGGGAGTGTATTATGTGGGGTTGAGTCATAATTTTGTAAAGCATATAAGGAAAATACGAAAAATACATTAAGTCCCTATTATTTGACATTATTGCTTCTGAAGAAATAGTATTAGATATTTTTTTTAAATTTAAATCATGAGAAACTAAAAAATATTGCTGTATTAAATCAATTGTCTTTTTTCTTTCTAACATAGACAGTAGTTTAACCATATATAAAATAGGTGTTTAGTTTAAAAAACTTACACTAAAAAACAAAAGAAAACAAGGATATTAAGTTCAAAAATTTAATCCTTATATTCTATGTTGAGGTCTAAATCTTGTTCTATCTACAGAAGCTAATCTGCCAGTTTTAGGGCCTTTAAGTGTTTCATTATATCTTCTTGCACGGTCCCTTAGGACTAATTCTTTTATAGGTCTTTGTTTCATCAGCCTAGATTGGATTTCTTTTACTTTCTCATTTACTCTTCTTTCTCTTTCTTGCCTGAACTCAAGCCAATCTTTCTTTTGAGCAGGATCAGTTAATTTTTGCTCAAAACTCTTGATCTTCCTAACAGCATTAATAATACTCTCAAGTTCAGAAGTATTTGCAGCATTAATTTTATTATAAACAGGAACCCAATAATCAGGTAAAGTCTGTAGGTTTATTCTCCCCCTATACAAAGTCATATAAAGAACTATTTCTTTTGGTTCTATATTATATTTTGTAGAATATAAACCTATTCCTGAAGTAGGCACCCTTTTTCCAAAGATTTTTTTTAATTCTGCTATTTGTTCCTCGTACGCAGATCCTAGAGACTCCTTAGTTTTGTCTGAGAGCACATCTGGTCTCAAACTTATTTCTTTTTCCGACTCTACTAAGGAAGTCCCAACAAAACCACCAATAAGAGTCCACAGTATTACCGGCCAGACAGGAAATTTAAAAGAACGCCCCGCGGTTATTTTTGTTCCATAACGATTACGTTTATTATTTCCTAAAGCCACAAAATATCACCAATAAATATAATTTATTATGATATATAAAATTATCTGTAAGAATTAAAAAAAAGGAAGAATAAGAAGAATTATCTAATTCTTACACATTCTAGATTCTTTGGAGAGGAAGCATTTATTCTATACTTTGAAGCAATAAACTTTGCAAAATCTATTGATCCTTCTCCTTCTCCGTGGTTTACTATTATTTTTTTAGGAGGATTAGACAAATTTCTAATATATGCAAGAAGCTGAGATCTATCACAGTGTCCTGAAAACCCTTCTACTGTATAAACTTCCATATTAATATCAATCTTCTTTAGTTTTGATTCACTATCAATAATAGCAACACTTTTCATGCCATTTTGAAGTTTCCTGCCTAATGAACCTTCTCCCTGCCAACCAACAAAGACTATTGCTGATTTTTCATCAAAAGCCAGCCTATTAAAATACTCCACAGATGGCCCACCAGTCATCATTCCTGAAGTTGCTAATAAAATATTTCCTCTTTCATTAATTATTCTTTCTCTTTCTTCTCGAGACTCTACTTCCTTAAATAACTCTGAACTAAATGGAGAATTGTTTGTTAATATTCTTTTTTGCACCTGCTCTCTTAAATTTTCTGGATATGCAGAATGTATTGCATTTATTTCTCTAATAAGTCCATCAATATACACATTTTTTGCTTTTAATTGACCTAGCTTATAATAATTTTCAAGAACAAGCATTACTTCTTGGCTTCGTCCTACTGCAAAAACAGGGATTAGAACATTACCGCCACGCTCAACAACTTTATTTATTAAATCAATTAATTCGGTTTCTGCATCCTGTCTTTTTGGCATTGGTGCCTGCTCTTTACCATAAGTACTTTCAATTATAAGAGATTCAACTCTTGGATAATTAACTTCCGGAGGATTAAATAATCTAGTAAATCCAAATTTAATATCTCCAGAGTAAACAAGATTATGCGCTCCATCCCCTACATGCACATGAACTGAAGAAGATCCCAAAATATGTGCTGCATTATACAAAGTAATTCTTATATCCGGGCTTACATCTGTAACTTCCCCATATTCTCTTGTTATAACATGCCTAAGTGTTTCATTAATATCTTTTATAGAATAAGGGGGTGTCCTTCCATCCTTTAGTAAAACATCAATATAATCCTTCTGTAAAACATACATAAGGTCTCTTGTAGCCGCAGTACAATAAACTGGACCAGTATACCCTGCCTTATACAAATATGGCAGAAATCCGCAGTGATCTAGGTGTGCGTGTGATATTATTACAGCAGACAATTCAGAAATTGGGAAATTTATTGCATCAAGCATAGGAAATGCATCTTCATTATTTGCAGTATTAACTCCACAATCCAATAATATCTTTGAGTTTGCTGTTTCAAAAAGAGTACAACTTCTTCCTACTTCTCTATAGCCACCAAAAAAACACACTCTTATCCAATCTTTATTGCTACTTTTTTCTGAATAAATGTCTTTTGCAGTATCCTTAAGAAACTGTTTTCTATCTCTTCCGTCCCCATAATATTCTTTTCTTATTATCGGGAGTATTTTGCTTTTCATCATTGCCCCTCTAAGAATATTAGGGGTCCACTTTGTTCTTTCTATTATTGCTTTTGTTGTTGAACCGCCTTTTCCAATTACTAATCCTGGTTTTAGCGCCTCAATTATTACTTCTGAAAAATAAGCATCAAATATAATAGTGGATATTTGGGCGTCCTGAGGAATTAAAGATAATATTTCTTTTCTGGCTTCCCCAATTTCCATTAAAACAGACTTATCTGCTCTAATATTTACTCTTTTTTTCAAAAGACCAGCCATTTTTGAAACATATGTTTCCTGCTTGTAAAATTCCTCTGGCTTTTTGGTATATACAGTAATATCAGGCCCTAAAAATTCAACTTTTGTGATTTCCACAGTACTGGGCAATGCTTCTCTAATAAGATCTAGAACTTTCTTTTCATCCACTGATAACACCTAGTAATTAAAAAATTAGAATAAAATTTTAATCTAAACTTCCTTCTTCTAAATTGTTTTTTTCTATAATAATATAATCGATACCGTCTCCACCAGTATAAATATCTTTTTTCTTTGAAGAGTTTATTGCTTTTTCTATTTGTTCCAATGCTTGTTTTTTGTTAAATTTATCCGAATAGTGTTGCTCTAAATAACCTATTGCAAACATAGACCCTGAACCAAAAGCATTGTATCTGTCTACGGACTCTGCACCACCAACCATATCAACATCATATAGTTCTGGTTTTTTGTCATAACCCCCAATTAAAAAGAACGCCATAAAAGGGTGATAACGTGCATAATTAAGTAGATTTGAAACATAGCAAGAAATTGCGCTAGTACTCATATTTTTTTCTCTTTCTGTCTCATATAACCTTACCTGACCATCAAGCAATCTTACTATTTTCTGGGCATCCCCTAATCCACCCGCAAAACTTATCACAAATTTGTCAGCAATTTTAAATACTTTCTTAGCATTAGTATTTCCTACTACGTTTCCATATGTACTCTGACGATCGGAAGCAAGAATAATAAAATCTTTTCCTTTCCAACCAACAATCGTTGTACCTGTTTTCCCAATAGAGTTTTTATCCATTATGTCCACTAGAACACCTCTAAGAATTTAATAAAAATAGTATAATACCTTTGGGATACAAAAACTATATAAAGGTATGGCTGGATTCAGTATATCCTTACTACTCTTGTATCTTTATCGAAATCTATTTTCTTATTAAATAACTTTTCACAAACTATCTTTGCGCAACTAAATTTATCGCTTATTTTATTTATTACAAACTCTGATTCTTTTGTTATACAGAAAAAAGGTAAAAGGCTTGCTGCATTTTCAGAGTCAATACTAAAATCTTTAGATAAATAACCAACTATTTTATCCCCTGCTTCTTTTCCAATCAGGGGTACTGTTTTTTTAACACCGCTTGCACAACCGCACAAAGTAATATTATCATAATATGCCACTAAAGCCATACTTGCTCCTTTGTTTCTTGCCTGATTCTCAAGATATTTATTTTCTTCTAAAATGAATTTTATCTTTCTTCCGGTTTGAAGAAGTCTTTGCCTGGCATAAGAATAAATTTCATCATTAACATGTGTTTTATAGCCAGTAGTACAAATGTGCGCTTTTATTGCATCTAAATCCCCTGAGGTTTTTACTTTATAGTTTTTTGGCAGCGCAGTAGAATTATTAGTCAATATTAAAGAGCCTTCTTCTTCAAAACCCTTGTTTATAATATCTAAATCATATTTTAAACCCATTTTTTCAAGATAGCTAAAAGTACTATATTTTATAAATTCAGGAGGTGTCAAGTTATCAAAATCAGTAGGCCCAATAAACCTAATTCTTGTTTTTTCTCCCAAACAAACCAAAGCGGCGGGCAAGATTATTTCTGAAATAGAAATGGTATTTTTTACTTTTACAATTTTGTTTCCGCTAACTATTTCCTTAGGTGTTATTTCTAATTCAGTACTTTTTTTTTCAAAACCTTTAACATCCAAATTACCTATATTGGCAATTACACCACCATAGAGAATGTCTCGCCAACGCATTCCTTCAGGATCTTCATTTTTTCTAAAATTAATTATTTTAACGGGTACTTTTAAGTACGAAGAAATAGCCAACGTTTGCCTTAGGGCAAAACCTTGCTTTTTTATTTCAATAAAATCAATCTCTATTTGTTTGTTCATGTAAGTCCCTGATTTTTATAGTTTTTGATACATTTTTTGAAAAAATCTATCGTATAAGATACGAGGAGAGATCTCTTTTTAATATTTACCTAGTGTAAATAAGTTTTTTACATCATTTGCTTTATCCGCTCTTTCAGGATTCTTATCCGGTCTAAATTTTATAAGTCTTGGAAATCTTAGAGCCAAACCGCCAATTTCTCTTTTGGCGCAAGTATGTATTGGACTCTTAGTAATCTCGTCATATAAAACTTCAACAACATATTTG
>Ga0268280_1001653_pt1 | contig 14477 bp, 10 predicted proteins | sample saktaG_9_FD_190139 | JGI IMG/M metagenome (GOLD analysis project Ga0268280, IMG submission 190139) | Saline water microbial communities from Sakinaw Lake, British Columbia, Canada - sak_2011_5_24_40m | ecosystem: Environmental > Aquatic > Non-marine Saline and Alkaline > Saline ... | reverse complement strand
GTAATGACTGATTTCTTTACGGATGTTTCCTTTTTAGAAATTTTCACTTCCTGTTCAATTTCAATTTTATTTTGATCGGCCAGTAACAGTTTCCCACTAAGTTTGCCTCCGCCGTTCAGTACGATATCAAGGGACTGGCCGATTATTTTCTGATATTGCCGTAGTAATTTCAGCGGACGGTCGAGACCCGCCGAAGATACCGTCAGTTCAAAATCTTCCTTTTCCCGATCCAGCCCTTTTTCAAGGAAACGGCTCAGTTCCCGGCAATTTTCCAGAGAAATGCCCGTATCGGAGTCAATGAAGATGGAAATGCTGTTGTTGGGTTTAATGCTTAATTCCACAAGGAACCTGTCGGTGCCTTCGAAAAAATCGCGGACGAGGTTTTCAACCCGATCTTCAGTTATCATTTTTTTATTAATAAAAGAGGGGACTTTTTGTCCCCTCGAATCATACGTACATAAAATCGTGGCAAATATACAATATTTTTCTCTATTTGCAAATTAAAAACTGATCGTTGAAGTCTGCCTCTTTTGGCAAACCCGGAGCGAGCTTCAAAATATGGGAAAGGAGATCAGAAGCGGGATCTTCAAATTCGGCTTCGACCGGTGTTCCTGGAGCCAGAGATTCAAGCAATAAAACGGTTTCGAACGGACTGAGATCTTCAAAAGTAGCTTCTTTAGGGGTTTCAGGTGCCAGGGAGGTCAGCAGGCTGAGGGGGATGGCTGCGGTTTCATAGCCGTCGGTGTTCGCTGAAACGATGCCTTTTGCGGATAAAATATTTACACTTAACAGCATCAGGGCGGCGAGGATATAGGTTTTGATTTTCATGGCTTTCATTTTTTGGCAATTTTTGAGCATTTTGATCATAAGACGGCGGCCTGAAGGGCTTGTTACAGCCTAAGCGGTCAAGCACGGAATGAAATCGATGAATGCAGGAAAAAAATCGGGGAATGAATTTGTGCGGTCCGGGTCAATTTATCCGGTTTCTGATTCTTTCAGATTTTAAAATTTTTCAGGCAGAATATTTCCTGGTCTGTGAATAATCTTATATATTTGTGTTCAACTAAAGCCTTTATACCATAGCTGATGTGTTGTTGTGATCCGGCATTCGCCACATAATCCCCTTCAGGAGTAGAAGTTACCATTGAAAATTACATTAAAATGTAATAGCGTGTAAATTATTGTTTCATTAAAACCAAAAACTATGGAAAAGAAAGACGCAATGAAATCGATTACCTTTATTCTTTCAGGATCTCTTCTGATGATCTTCAATGCAATCGGAGATAACTGGCGTGTGGTTTTACTCGCACTTTTCGGCATTATTTTGATGTTCATCGGTTTGGGTAAATTAAAAAAGGTCCTTGACAAGCACGGGAAAAGCGCCATGACTTTCCTTGTTGTAGCGCTGGTCATTTATGCCCTTGGTTGCATTTTTGACCTTGTTCCGCTGGTAGGGTCATTGGTGGCAAATGTATTTTTCCTTTTGGCCTTCATTGCCCAGCTGATTGGATTCTTTCTGCTGCGGTCTTCAGTTACCATCGGTAAAAGCGGAAAATCAGGCGTTTTACTGCTGATGGTGGCCATGGTTTTTGGAATCATCGCGAGTATTATCGGCATGATTCCCCTGATGGGTTTGGTCAGTTCCATTTTTGGCCTGATCGCCATTATCTTTGTGTTTTTCGGCTGGGTCGGGATACAGGATGGGCTTGGTGAAGCCAATGAATAAACCCACCCATTCCATTTTCGGGCGTTAGCTGTTTTACTATCTGTTCTGCAAATCCCGGAAAAGAAAGAGGTTGTTTCGAATTCAAGAAACAACCTCTTTCTTTTTTTGGTTGACCCACCAGGATTAATCCCTATATCATTCCATATTAAGTGTGAAAATATCTATATGATTGATATATAAATCAATAAAGAGGTATTCTATATGGTTGACTTGTTTGATTAACAATAAATATGACCCTATATTCCTGGACAAATCCTGCACAAAAATAGAGTAGTTTGAAAATATACTTTTATCTTTCTGAAATAAATTGATTTGGGAAGACATTAGTTTTATATCGTCTGTTAAACAAGATTGAAGCAACTGCTGTAGTTCCTGAATCACAAATCCAACATCTTAAGCACGCTTTATAAAATTTATTGTGATCAGGGGTTTTGAAACTCAATAAGAAGAAATTTGCCGTATCTTAGGACCATCAATTCAGTGGTTGGATGCCATGAGATTTCCTGTAAACTTAGCTGGTGGCCTCAATATTTGTTTACTTTGGACATTTTGTGCCCTTTGTTTTGAGTCATTTTCGGTCGCTTCTGGCAATCCGCAGTTTATTAAAGTAAATTCACATACCCGGTCTCGCATCACAAAAATTGCAATGACATCCGACAAATCCGGGTATTTTCTTGCCGGGAATATCTTCTGTTTTGATAAATCAGACTGGGCCAGGCTCGATATACCTATTTCACAACCTATCAATCTGATTTCACCGTTCGAATATGGAGATTATTGGCTTACCATAAATACACCATTGAATACTTCCGAATTATTTCATTATATAAACAACAGGCTCGAAAAGGTATCTTCTCCATTTGCCAATCCAATCGCTGCAATACATTTTGTTAATAAAGAGCTGGGGTTTTTCGCCGGGTGGAATGAAATAGCTGTTTACAGCAATGGCAAATTTTATAACCTTGCCGCACCGACAACTACAAGGCCTTTTATCAAGATCCATGGAATAAGCGAGGCCCGGTTCTGGGTGCTTGCTGAATCCAATGAATTGTTTCTTTTCGAGCAAAAAGCTTACAAAAGAATACTTGCAGAAGAAAAAGTGATCGATATTTGTTTTTATGATGGATCAAATGGTGTGATATTATGTGCATCAGGAATATTCAGCGTTTCAGGAAGCCAATGCAGGAAGATCTTCAGCCACTCAGATCTTGAATTCGCAACCAGGATTGAGGCAAAGGATCCAGACGACATCTGGCTTGCCGGGGAGAAAGGGTTGGTCAGGAGGTTGAATCATGGAATTTTACAGGCAATTCCACACCCTGGAATGGAAAACCTTAAGGATATCTGCCTCGGCAGCAATAATGATGTTTGGATTTCTGGAGATATGGGATTACTCCTTTATTCCGGTTCGATGCAGATTGCTCAGTCTCCACCAGACAATCCCGGATTTACAAAACAAAAGCTGTATGAATACGGGGGCGAGGCAAATGATGAATACGGTGTTGCAATTGCCGATTTTAACGGGGACGGGATGAAAGACATCTATTCAGTTTGCATATTTTCAGCTAACAGATTATATGTTAAATCCCCGGATTCCGTTGAAAATCTGATTAAAGGTAACTGGTTCAGGGAGGAGGCAATTAAGCGCGGAGCGAGCGGAATGTCGAGGGATGGCAACATTAAAAATTCTTCAGAACTTCACCTTGGAGTAGCGGTTGCTGATGTTGATAACGACGGCGACCAGGATATTTATCTTTGTTGCCTGAATGGGAAAAACAAACTTCTGCTGAATGACGGTACGGGGTATTTCAGGGATGTATCGGATCAGAAGAACCGCGCCTGTGAAGATCTTAAACGCTCAAATGCTGCTGTTTTTGCAGATGCTGATAATGATGGTGACCTTGACCTTTTCGTTACAAATGAGCAGGGATCTAATTCGCTGTATCTTAACGACGGAACGGGACATTTCAGGGATGTGACTGCTGTTTCAGGGCTTGTTTCCGTGATGGGTGGCATGTGTGCGTCGTTTGCAGATATCAATAATGACGGCCTGCCCGACCTTTGTGTCTCATTCTGGTCCTTCGGGAATAAGCTTTATCTCAATGAAAGCCGGGGCGGGATCGTCAGGTTTACGGACATCACTGCAAGAACGGATATTTCAAAATCAGAATCTGCCCGCAGCAATGGTGTGGTTTTTGGAGATGTCAATAACGATGGATCTCCCGATCTGCTTATCATCAACCGGAATGCCCCTAATAAACTCTACATCAATGACGACCATGGCAGGTTCCGGGATTTCAGCAGGCAATACTTAGGGGACAGGATTTTCCTAAGCAACGGGGCTGTCATAGCCGATTTTGATCTTGACGGGTATAATGACATCTATATTACCAATGTAGGAGAAAACGTTTTGTACAAAAACATCGGTGGAAAATATTTTAACAATGCCACAAGTGAATTCAATGCTGAATTGTATGGTTACGGAACAGGTTGTGCAGTCGGCGACATGGATAATGACGGACTTGTGGATATGTATGTAGGGAATTATATTAATGGGAACAGCTTGTTGTTTCTAAACACCCTGGAGCAAAAAAAATCTGTTAAATTTATTCTGACAGGCACCAGATCGAACAGGGATGCGATCGGCGCCAAAGTCTTCCTGTACAAACAGGATACTTCCGGTAAAGAACAGCTTGCCGGGTACAAGGAAATAAATGGCGGTGGAGGTTATGCTTCGGTTTCAGCGAAGGAGGCTGTTTTTGGGATACTGCCGGGAAGTAAGTACAGTGCCTTTATAAAATTCCCCTCCTCGGAAGATACCCTTATAGTTGCTGAGATACGACCAGGGGATGTATTCCGGATAAGTGAAGAAAACGGGATTTTTGCTTTTCGTTCGCTGTCAATGAAGGCGGTAAAGCGAATGATCCTGGATCCGGAAAACCAGCTTAATATTATAAAATTCCTTTTCGTATTAGGGATAATTGTAAGTTCATTGCTCTTCCAAAGGAGAAGAGCAACGCTGAAGTTGGGACTCCTCTTCATTATTTACTTTATAATTCTGTGTTTGTTTGTGTTAATAAACCGGATGTTACAGTTTGAAGCTACAGGAGTTTCTTTTATAATTCCGCCTCTTGTTGCGATTACGTGCCTGGTGGTCCTCCATTTGCTTACAACCAGAATACGGTTGAAACGCAGGGCTGAAAAGGAAAAGCAGGAAGTGAGGGAGAATATTTCGCGTGACCTTCATGATGACCTGGCTTCAACATTGGGAAGCATTTCTATTTATTCAGATACCCTTAACAAACGTGCAATACTTCCTGAAAAGGACCAGCACGATATCTCCGTGAAAATAACCGAACTTTCACATTCCGCCCTTCAGTCAATAACTGATATTATCTGGATGACTTCTCCCAGGAACGATTCCCTGAAGAGCCTTTTGTCAAAGATCAGGAACTATTATTTCGACCTGTTCAATGATAACCGTATCCGGCTTTCAGCAGAGATCGATGTTAGCGAAATAGATTTTGAAATGAAGGATCCTCTCCGGCAGAATGTTTTCCTGATACTTAAAGAAACAGCCGCTAATATTATCCGGCATTCCAATGCAGACCTCGTTACATTAAAAGTGAAATGTTCCGAAGGCTACTGTCACATTAAGGTCAAAGATAATGGTTACGGGTTTGATCCTGAAAAAGTCCCGGAAGACATACAAGGAGGGAATGGCCTGATCAACATGCAAAGGAGAGCCGCAGAATCGGGAATTCTGCTGGATATCCGGGCTGAAGTGGGAACGGGTGCTCAGGTAAGCCTTTCATTCAAGATGACATAAACGTGTTATTGACTTAAAATGTAATTAATGATAATTTGCACTGTTAATTTCAAACATGAAAATTCTGGTTGGTATCATTGAAGACCATAAGGATTTCAGGCAAAGCCTGAGTTTTCTTCTTGCCTCCTCAGGAGAGTTTGAAGTGGTATGGGCCTTTGAATCCGCTGAATCAGCTCTGAAAAGAAGCACAGATGTTGCGGTTATCCTGCTCGACATCAACCTGCCGCAAATGTCCGGGATCGAAGCCATCGCCCCGTTAAAAATCAAGCACCCATCTTCCCATATTGTGATGCTTACAATTCTGGAGGATGATACGAATGTGGTCAGGGCTATTCAGAACGGAGCCGACGGATATGTTCTAAAGAAAACCAGTCCGCCAAAGATCATGGAAGCTATCCACCAGGTCCATGATGGAGGTTCTCCTCTGACTCCTTCAGTGGCGAAACAGCTTCTTGGCATTTTTAAAAACATTGCACCCCCTCCTGAATCTGATTACAATCTTACCTCACGCGAGAAAGAGATTTTAAATTTGCTGGTGGGTGGATTCAGTACAAACCTGATCGCCGAAACCCTGTTCATCAGCGAGGAAACAGTTCGAAACCATTTCAGGCATATTTACGAAAAGCTCCAGGTACACACAAAATCCCAGGCTGTGGCAAAAGCGATTAAGGAGCGTCTGACCTGACCGTCCTGGTATAGGTTTCAGGCATGGAAGGTTCGCCTTTCGATCATTTCATTTTCAAACATATTTTCCTAAAAATGACCCATTCAGGTCATAGGAAGTATCATTATATACCCACATATTTGTCCCATATTAATTTACATATTTTATGAAAAAACTATTTATATTCTTCTTCATGCTTATGGGATCAACGCTGCTCAATGCAAACAACATTACCATCAGCAACCTGAGCCACACCGGACAAAATACTACCAATCACTACTCGTTTGTGAAATTCGACATAAGCTGGGATAATTCCTGGAGGACATCTTCAGCTCCGAACAACTGGGATGCAGTCTGGATTTTTATAAAATACAAAGTAAGCGGTGGGACCTGGCGGCACTCTTCACTCAACACAACGGGGCATCTTGCCCCGTCGGGAAGCACTATTAGCGCGCCATCTGACGGTATGGGTGTGTTTATTTACCGCGCCGCCAATGGTACAGGCACAAATACATTTTCTAATGTACAGATCCGCTGGAATTATGGGGCCAATGGGGTTGCCGATGACGCCATTGTAGACATTCGCGTCTTCGCCATCGAAATGGTATACGTACCCGAAGGTGCATTTTCTTTAGGTAGCGGTGGAACCGAAACATCCGCCTTCTATAAATACCCGACTACTACAAATATATATTATGTAAATAGTGAAGCTGAAATCACAGTTGGTACAGCCACAGATAATCTTTATTATACCAGTAGTAGCGGAGGTGGAGATCAGGCAGGTCCTGTACCAATAAATTTTCCCAAAGGATACAACGCGTTTTACTGCATGAAATACGAAATTAGTCAGCAGGAGTATGTAGATTTTTTGAATTCACTCACATACACACAGCAAGCCACACGAACGCTAAGTTCAGTGCCACCTAATTCACCGGCAGGAACTTATATCAATGGAGGTGATTACCGGCATAAAATAAAGATAAGTACATCAGGAGTTGCCAGCACCACACCTGCCATTTATGAGACCGATTACCCTTATGTAGCCAACAGCACTTTATCATGGGCCGATCTGGCAGCTTTTCTGGATTGGAGCGGCTTGCGTCCGATGACCGAGTTAGAGTTTGAGAAAGCATGCAGGGGAACAATTACAGCCGTGGCCAACGAGTATGCCTGGGGAACTGCCGGTATTGCCAGCACTGCATATACTATTAGTAATAGTGGGGCAAACAATGAGGTTATATCTGCAAACTATAGCACAACCCTTGGCAACGGTGCATATAGCGGTTCCGGATCCGATGGTACTACTCCAATTAATAGCTCTGTTAATGGACCCGTGCGCGTAGGGATATTTGCGGGTACAAGCGGCAACAACGGCAGGGTAACCGCAGGTGCCACATACTATGGCATTTTGGAGATGAGCGGCAATACGGTTGAACGACCGGTAACAATTGGTAATGCGACAGGAAGAGCTTTTACCGGCACCCATGGGAATGGTGCATTAAATGCAACGGGTGATGCTGATGCCTCCTCCTGGCCCGGAGTTGATGCTACAGGCGCCGGTTTACGTGGCGGAGGATGGTACTGGCTTGATGCGCCGGTAGATTGGTTGAAGGTCTCCGACCGATCCGTTGGAGCGTATACCTTCTCACCGCATGACTTTGCTCCTGGAGGCCGAGGGGTTCGTGGAGTGTTCACACCCTATATTGGCCAAAGTTATTGCGGTGGCATTATCTTCTACATCGATGGTACCGGACAGCATGGATTAATAGCCGCAACAAGCAACCTAAGCACAGCACAATGGGGTTGTCAAGGAACACTAATAGCAGGAGCAGCTGGTACAGCAATTGGTACAGGCAATCAGAACACCATGGCCATCATGGCCGTCTGTTCAACAGCAGGTATAGCAGCCAGACTTTGTGGCGATTTAGTATCGGGTGGTTATAGTGACTGGTATTTACCAAGTAAAGATGAGTTGAACCAGCTTTATATCAATAAGGCTGCGGTTGGCATTTTTGCTACTGACAGACACTATACGTCTTCCAGCCAAAGCGGTGAAGCTGGCGGGTACAACTTCGCTTGGCGTCAGGACTTCATTGACGGCACCCCGTGGAGCTATTGGAAGAGTGTGGTTCATCATGTGCGCGCAATTCGGTCTTTTTAATGATTTACTAATATCGTTAACGGGTCGGATTATTCCTTAAAAAAGAAATTGTAAACGGATAAAATTATAGAACAATGAAAAAAATTATATTTACTTTTTTAATGGTTCTTTTGCTGCCGGTAATGATTTATGCCCAATTTACAGGAGGTAATTATGGGGGAGATATATCATCAGCACTTAACGGTAAACATTTAACGAACTGGTTCAAAACTGCTGGAAATTGGAGTACTGCATCAAACTGGGATGACGGAGTCTTACCTGCTTCCTCCGAAGATGCATATATAAAGGCAGCTGCAGTAATTGATAATGATTATTCTTATCCGAACCTGGCAATATCCGTAGCCGGATCTGTAACAATTTCACCGGCTAAAAGCCTTACCGTTACCGGTACATTGACTAATAATGCCGGAACCGGTGGTTTGGCAATCCAATCCTCTGGATCAGGCACAGGCTCGTTGATCCACAGCACGGCCAGTGTGAATGCAACGGTTCAACGATATATAGCCGACGCCATATGGACCACATGGGATGATGGCTGGCACTTCCTAAGTTCACCGGTCAGTGCTCAGGCTATTAATCCTGCATTCACCGTGACTCCTGAGGCTGAGTACGATTTTTATACCTGGTATGAACCGGAAAACGTGTGGGTAAACTTTAAAAACACATCAACAGCTCCAACCTGGGGTACCGCTAATAACGCTTCAACCAATTTTCTTGTGGGAAAGGGATACCTTGTGGCATATAAAACTGCCAGCACAAAAACCTTCACCGGGGTACTCAACGTTGGAAATGTTTCATACTCAAACCTAACAGTATCTTCTGGGGTTAACAACAGCTGGCACCTGCTTGGCAATCCATTCACATCTGCTGTCACCTGGGATTTAACCGGAGCCTGGGCAAAGACTGCCATAGGGGGTGTGGCCAATATCTGGGATGAAGTGGGTAAATCATACCAGGCCATAAATGATGGAGATATTATTCCCTCAGGAAACGGTTTTATGGTTTATGTGAGTTCATCAACAAATTCTATTACCATTCCAGCGTCCAAACGCACCCACAGCCTGGAGGCCTGGTATAAGAGCACTGAATATCCGGTGGTCACCCTGGTTGCAAAAAACCTCGATAATCCATCTTACCAGGAATGCCAGGTGCGGTTCAATCCAGTTTCGACTTCAGACTTCGATCTTGAATATGACGGGAAATACCTCGCCGGCTATGCCCCACTGTTTTATTCAATGTCCAATGGCGACAAACTGATGGTTAACAGTATGCCTGTATTGAACTCCCAGACCTCCGTGCCCTTTTCTTTCATCAAAAATAACGGAACCAGTTTCGTAATCGAAACTCTTTTTACAGATAACTTTCCAAATTCTGTCTACCTGAAAGATTTGAAAACCGGTATTGACCAAAACCTGATACAAGATCCGGTCTACAACTTTACTTCCGTGGAGGGAGATAACCCGGCCAGGTTCCTACTTCATTTCGGCGGACTTATCGGTTTGGAAGAAAAGCCTGATGAAGATCCTGTCAGGATTTACGCATCAGGCCATACCCTTGTTATAAATTCTTTGACGGGATCAATACTCGAGGGGAAGGTAACAATTTTCAACTTCCTTGGTCAGAGGGTCCTGACCAGGTCGCTCGACAAAAATCAATCTAATCGGATCGCTCTCGATGGATTAGATGGTTATTTTTTAGTAAAGCTTATCAACAATAAGCAGATCTATTCAACAAAGGTATTAATTCATTAATCGGATTACCTGACAGTTGGATAAAAGTCGATAAGACAATATAAACAACCTCCCTGCAAATAGTGAATGAATAAAATTATACAGAGATATGAAAAAATCGTTTATGCAAAAGTCAATTTACCTGATCCTTTTCTGTTTTATGGTTTATGCACCTCTTGTCCTGGGCGAGACTCCCGAACCTCCTCCTCCTGGTGGAGGCCATGGTCTAAGTAACAACGGGCCTCTTGAAGGTGCCCCTATTGATGGTGGATTAGGGATTTTACTTGCCATGGGCGCAATCTATGGCGGCAAGAGGCTCTATAATGCCCATAAAGAAAAACAAAAGTGTTTTTAAAGTATGACTGAAGTTTTCAATTCCGGAGCTACCCCCTCAAGGGTTAATAAATCTTTAACGGGATCTCATCTCCTCATTAAGGTTTTGAATTTTGTTGACCCACCAGGATTCGAACCTGGGCCGAGAGAACCAAAATCTCTTGTGCTGCCGTTACACCATGGGTCAGATTGATGGACGAATGACGGTTGACAAATAAAGCCTCGCCGCGCTGGGCGAAAGGTTGACAAATACCGCAGATCGTCAATTGCGGGCGCAAAGTTAGCAAATATTTTCTTTTTTCATCAGACCCTCCATGAAAAATATTAAGTTTCCCGTTTGCCGGTAAATTTGTACTTTCGCTGCCTGTTATCCGATAAACAATATCTTATGAAGAAATTCAAGAAACTGAACAATATTTTCGGTTGGATTATTTTTGCCATTGCTTCGGCGGTATACCTGCTCACCATTGAACCCACAGCCAGCTGGTGGGATTGCGGGGAATACATCGCCACAGCTTTTAAGCTGCAGGTCGGGCATCCCCCGGGAGCACCCCTTTTCCAGATGATTGGCCGTTTTTTCTCTTTGTTCGCCTTTGCAGACCTTAGCCGGGTTGCGATGATGGTGAACATCATGTCGGCCCTGAGCAGCAGTTTAACCATTTTATTCCTTTTCTGGTCCATTTCCCTGCTGGCCAGGAAAATACTGGCTCCCAAAGGAGACCTCACTACGGGTCAGACCTATATGATCATTGCGGCTTCCATTATCGGATCCCTCGCCTATACCTTTTCCGATTCCTTCTGGTTTTCGGCTGTGGAAGGGGAAGTGTATGCCATGTCCTCGTTCTTTACGGCGATTTCTTTCTGGGCCATTTTAAAATGGGAAAGTGTGGCGGAGGAAAAGCATTCCTACCGGTGGCTGGTGCTGATTGCTTTCCTGATCGGGATAGCCATTGGCGTTCACCTGCTCAACCTCCTCGTCATCCCCGCTACCTGTATGGTGTATTACTTTAAAAAATTCAAGATGACCAAATGGGGAATGGTGATCACTTTTGCCATTTCCATCATCATTCTGGCCTTCGTAATGTTTGTCATCATCCCCGGGGTGGTGCAGCTTTCTGGAAAATTTGAACTGATGTTTGTCAACGGGTTTGGTTTACCCTTTAATTCCGGAACCATTTTTTATTTTCTGCTTCTGATCGGAGGCATTGTGTGGGGATTATTTTATACCAGGAAAAAAGGCAAAACCATCGCCAACACGATCATTTTATCGCTGGCTTTTATCCTGATCGGGTATTCCTCCTTTGTTATGCTGGTGATCCGCGCCAATACCGACACGCCCATCAACGAAAATGCGCCAAAGGATGCCATCAGCCTGCTCTCCTACCTGAATCGTGAACAGTATGGTGATTTCCCGATTTTTTACGGACAGTATTACAATGCGCCCATTGTAGATTACCAGGACGGGAACCCGATCTACCAGAGGGACTCGAAAGCAGGGAAATATGTGGTCATAGATGACCGCAAAGGCACAGTTCCGGTGTTTGATCAAAGGTTTACCACCCTTTTTCCAAGGATGTGGAGCAGCCAGAGAAAAGGAGCTGCTGATTTTTATAAACGCTGGGGAGGAGAGGGCGTTCCCGTTACGGTTACCGATCCTGATGGTAAAGCCCAGACCCTGAACCGACCCACTTTTGCCGAAAATCTGAAATATTTCTTCTCTTATCAGGTTGGGTTCATGTATATCCGTTATTTTATGTGGAACTTCGCAGGTCGCCAGAATGATGTGCAGGGGTTCGGGGGCATTGAAAACGGGAACTGGATATCCGGGATACCTTTTCTGGATAAAGCACGGCTTGGCCATCCCCAGACCAATCTCCCGGACAGTATGAAAAACCGTGGCACCAATAAATACTTCATGCTACCGCTTTTACTGGGATTGATCGGTTTCTTTTTCCATCTTAAAAAAGACGGGCAGGGAACGCTGATCGTTGGCCTGCTGTTTATCATGACGGGTATAGCCATTACGGTTTATCTGAATCAGCAGCCATTTGAGCCCCGTGAACGGGACTATGCCTATGCGGCCTCCTTCTATGCTTTTGCCATCTGGATCGGCCTGGGAGTGCTTGCATTGATCAACGGGCTCCGGAAACTCCTTAAGGAAAACCTTTCCATCGGTCTGGTATTCGTTGCAACCCTGCTGCTGGTTCCCGGTATTATGGCCAAAGAAAACTGGGATGACCATGACCGTTCGGGAAAATATTCCTGCCGCGATTTTGCAGCAGACTATCTGAATTCCTGCGGGCCACAGGCCATTCTTTTCACCAATGGCGACAACGATACTTTTCCGCTCTGGTACGACCAGGAAGTGGAAGGGATACGCACCGATGTAAGGGTGGTAAACCTGATGCTCTCTTCCGGCCCCTGGTATATCAACCAGATGTATAAAAAAGCCTACGAATCGGAACCCTTGCCTTTTACGCTCAACAAAGAACAATATCGTCAGGGAACCAACGACATCATTCCATTCTATGATATAGGGATCAAGGATTATGTTGAACTTCAGGATCTGGTGGACTTTATTAAAAGCGATAATCCACAGACTTTCCTGACCCTTCAGAACGGTGACAAAATAAAATATTTTCCCTCCAAAAAAGTCAAACTTACGGTCGATTCGGCTGCCTGTGTGAAATATGGCATTGTACCCAAACACCTGAGGGGAAAAATGGCGGATACCATTTATTGGACCATCCGTTCCAACCAGTTGTATAAAAACGATGTCATGTTGCTCGATATCATTGCCTCCAGCAAGTGGAAACGTCCATTGTATTTTGCGGCGCCTTCAAGCGTTAACCATATTTTCAATGTGGATTCCTGTTTCCTGGTACAGGGTTGGGTTTACCAGTTCATGCCTGTCAAGGCCAGGCCGGCCGACTTTATTCAGGGCATGGGTGGGGTGGATGCCCTTACCTCCTATGATATTCTTATGAACAAATGTAAATGGGGAAATCTGAATGACCCGCATGTGTATGTGGACCCTGAAAGTCTGAACAACTCAGTTCGTCCGAAAACGAATTTCATGCGAACGGCCCAGTCCCTGGTCGACCAGGGAAAGAAAAAAGAAGCGGTGGAACTGCTCGACACCTACATTGCATTTTTTCCCGATTCAAAAGTTCCTTTCGATATGTTCATGGTGCCTTATGCCGACATATACTACAAAGCCGGCGCCACTGAAAAAGCCAATAAACTCATTGAGAGGGTAGCCGAAATTTATAGCCAGAATCTTGATTTTTATTATTCCTTCGATGGCAGGAACAAACAGTATTTTGAGCAGGATATTCAGACAGCGTTGGGAATGCTCCGCCGTTTGTCTATCGTGACGAAGGACAACAATCAGGATGCCTTGTCGGCAAGAATGGATACTTTATTTACCAAGAAAATCAAACTGTATCAATGATGACGGCTTATATCACCTGGAACCCTTCTCCTGAAATCTTCAGCATTGGCGGATTTGCCATTCGGTGGTATGGTTTGCTTTTTGCATCCTCCTTTGTTTTCGGATATATCCTTTTTCTGCGGTTTTTCAAGAAGGAAGGCATTCCGGTTAAACTGCTGGATGAGCTGACTACTTACATGATCGTTGGGACCGTTCTGGGAGCCAGGCTCGGGCATGTGCTGTTCTATGAGCCGGCCTGGTATTTTGCCCATCCCCTCAAGATCCTCGAGATATGGGAAGGTGGCCTGGCCAGTCATGGCGCGGGAATCGGGATCATCATCGCCCTGTTGCTTTTCGCTCATTTCAAGAAAAAACCTTTCCTCTGGGTGATGGACCGCATCGTGATCGTGGTGGCACTTGCCGGCTTTTTCATTCGCATGGGCAACCTGATGAATTCTGAAATCTATGGAAATATAACGAACCTGCCCTGGGGATTTTATTTTCTGCACTCGCTGAATCCGGCCGAAACCCTTGATCCCCGGCATCCCACACAGATATACGAAGCCTTATCCTACCTTTCCATTTTCTTTTTACTCTGGTG
>Ga0268280_1001649_pt1 | contig 14486 bp, 17 predicted proteins | sample saktaG_9_FD_190139 | JGI IMG/M metagenome (GOLD analysis project Ga0268280, IMG submission 190139) | Saline water microbial communities from Sakinaw Lake, British Columbia, Canada - sak_2011_5_24_40m | ecosystem: Environmental > Aquatic > Non-marine Saline and Alkaline > Saline ... | reverse complement strand
GGCGGCTCATGGGCGAACCGCGACAAAAGTTGCAAGCCTGTGATGCAAAAAACCGAGACCACCTATATCAGGTTGTTTTCACTGAATGTGCAACTTTTGTCCGGAAGAGACGAAAGCTGCAGCTCGGACTGAAGTGATATTAAACGAAAAGCATATTCCGGAGAAATCCAGAGATTGCAGTAAAATTATAAGAATTTCTCTTTCTTGCGCCCACCTCAAGCGCAGCCAATATCGGCAAGCTGCCGGGCCGATTCAGGAATTGGCCTGGGTCAGGCAGAGGCCGTGCACCGGGTGCCGGCAGCCCCAGCCGGCCGGCCGCTGCGGACCTTCTATGCCCATGGTCTTGCATCCCAGCAGCACGTTCTCTTCGGGACGGCCCCGGCTCAACACGATCAGCTCCGGCCGGATCCACTTCAACTTTCTTTTCATTGCTTTTCTCCTATCCTGCCGCCGGTGCTGTCCCGCCAGGTTTTGCACGGGTTTCATTTCCTGTAGGATATTCATATTTTCCTCCCGTTTCTCTTTTGGCCCGGTCACAGGGATTGGACCAGATGATACGCTTCCGCTTCTTTCCAGTAGCCGTTGTAGGACTGGATCTTAGAAAGGGTCAGATCATTGACCAGGCCGAAAGCCTGGGCGCGGATCCCGGCGAAGCTCAGCAATTTTGCTTTGCCTTCCTCGCGGCGGTAGCTTTTGACAAAGGGCTCCGGTGAGGCGGCCATAAGCTGCAGGCTCTGCACCACATGGACCATTTCGTGGCGGTAGACCAGATCGTCTTCTCCCGTTACCATGGTGGGAAAAATACCGTAGGCCCAGCCGCGAACGCCAGCCGCCAGCGGCGTGTCGGCCTCGAATGCCAGCATGCCGCCGCGCAGCGAAACCCGGTCCGACTTGCCGATGGCCAGCGCCAGGCTGATGGCATCGCGTGGCGAGACCGTGACCCGCAGCAAGGAACGTTTATGCCGCGCCAATGGCGTGGCGATCTCGATGCGCGCCAGGGGCAGCGTGAAGCCGAGATAGGAAAAGGGGCCTTCGCCCGAAGTGACGTTGTCGATGACCGAGGCCGAGAGATTGGCCAGCAGGACACCGGCCAGGGTGCGGCCGGAAGCAACCTGCTTCTTGGCTTGATAGAAGCCGTATCCTGAAGCCGACCCGTAAGCCAGGCACTTGACCGCGTCCTTGAAGTTGTGCACCTTGCCCTGTAGCAGGCCGCGCGCCAGGGTGGTCATACCACTGCCAATGACATTCCCCAGAATTACCGTACCCTCAGTTACCGCCGAGAGCTTGGCCGCCGGAAAAGCGAGCAAAGCAGCCAGCAGGACCGCAACCGCCAATGACTTGATCGTTCTTTTTTTCATCGTCCACCTCCAGTGGTAAGTTCCACTTCAAGAGGTGCACGGATGGTTCCAAGTTCGAATATGTCTGGAAATGCTTTACTGACAATGCTTTTGATGCTTTTCCCCGAAATAGGCGGCTCATGGGCGAACCGCGACAAAAGTTGCAAGCCTGTGATGCAAAAAACCGAGACCACCTATATCAGGTTGTTTTCACTGAATGTGCAACTTTTGTCCATTTGAGACAGGAAGCGCATAACCAAGGGATATGATGCGACGGAAAGGATGGTTTATATTTTATTCAGGAAAAATTTAAGATTTTTTCTTTTTTTCGCGTACCAGGCGTTTGTTCAGTGCCTGGCGGCTCACACCCAACAGCGAGGCGGCAATGCCTTGGTTGCCCTTGGACTGCTCCAATGCCCGGCCGATCAGAAATTCTTCGGCTTGCTTGAGGGTCGGCACATTTGCCAGAAAGGCTTCGGCGCTCAGTCCGGCCCCATCCGGGCCGCTGGCGGTCGCATGCAGACCGCCGGCACCGATCGCTTTGCGGAAACTTTCCAGCGAAAGCACACCGGCGCGATGACGGGAGACGGCGTCTGCGACCAGGGTCTGCAATTCACGGACATTGCCCGGGAAACTGTAGGCCGAGAGCAGGGCCAGTAATTCGACCGGTGTCGTCGGTATCCGCTTGCGCAGGGCTTGGGCCGATTCCTCCAGGAAATGGCCCAGGAGCATGGGGATGTCATCCTTGCGTTCGCGCAGCGGCGGGACTACGACCACGTGGGTGTTGAGCCGGAAATATAGGTCATTGCGAAACGATCCTTTTTCGACCAGCTTCTTGAGATCGCGGTTGGTCGAGCAAACGACGCGGGCGTTGGTTTTTTTCGGCTGGTCAATGCCCAGGGGATAATATTCTTTTTCCTGGATCAGGCGCAATAGTTTGACCTGGGAAGTGGCGTTAAGGTCACCGATCTCATCAAGGAACAGGGTGCCGTCCTGGGCCTGTGAGATCAGGCCGTCGCGATGGGCTTCGGCTCCGGTAAAAGCCCCCTTTTTGTGGCCGAAGAGGGTGTCGGAGAACATGTTGTCATCGAGCCCGGCCACGTTCACGCCGACAAACGGGCGATTCGGATCACCGGCCAGGTGCAGGGCGCGCGCAACCAGTTCTTTGCCGACTCCGGTTTCGCCAACGATCAGCGCCGGATAGGGCGAGTCGGCAACGACTTCGACGTATTTGAAAAGGGCGAGCATTTTGCGGCTGCCGGTTACAAGGTGGGCGAACGCACCGGGATTGCGCAAGCCTTCACTCAGCAAATGCCGGGTAAGGGACGACACCTGGTCCTGCAGGCGGGCGATCTCCAAAGTGCGCTGCAGACTGGAGATCAGGCGGCTTTTTTCCACCGGTTTGACCAGGTAGTCGCTGGCACCAAGGCGCATGCATTCGACCGCTGTCCCGATATCGTCCACGCCGGTTACGATGATGACCGGTACTTCCGGAAATTCCTGCCTGATCTGCACCAGCAATTCGCGACCGCCAAGAAAGGGCATGTTCATGTCGGTCAGCACGGCAGCGGCCCGGTTCTCACGCAGGAAGGGCAGCACGCGGCGACTGTCGTCCAGAGTAATGACCGATTCGATCCCTGCCCCCTTGAGCAGGCCGCTGTATAGAAGCAGAACCTGGGTTTCATCATCAACCAGTACTATGGGCAATTGGTCATTTCGACTTTCATCCATGGCTTCCCCTTTTTTTTATGATACTTTTTTGCAGTGATTTTGTCAATTTCAGCCACCCTGTTGTTTTACTATTCCATTAAAATTATCTATAATATCTCAATAACTGACGGCCGAAGAACCTTTCAGGGGCTCCAAGGTTTCCCGGGGAAGGCTGAACCGCCAAGGCAAAGGAGGAGATCATGTTCAGGTTCGACCGCATGGATGAAAAGCTCGTCAGGGCTGTGATGGAGACCATTCCGGCCGAGATCACCGTCATCGACGCCAACGATGAAGTGGTGGCCTGGAACCGGCACGAGAACCGCCTGTTCCACCGCCCAATGACCAGCATGGGACTAAATTTCCGCAAGTGCCATCCGGCGCACAGCCTGGCCATGGTGGAACAGATCATAGCCGAAATGAAAGACGGGACACGCCAGAAAGCCCGTTTCTGGATCCAGGCCAAGGTCGGCGATGAGCGGCATATGGTCCTGGTCGAATTTTTCGCCCTGCGCAGCGAAGACGGCCACTATATCGGCTGCCTTGAGGTTACCCAGGACATTGAAGAGCAAAGGCGCCTTGCCGGTGAAAAACGGCTTCTCGACTGAGAAGAATCGCAGGCTCCTCAGGAGGAAATTTGAAAAAGAGGACGGCCGCATTGATGCTGTTCCTTGTTTTCTTCACCTTCAAGCCCGGAAGGGGGAATGCGACTGAGACAACAGCGGCTGCGGCGGCCCCAGTCGACCCGGCGGGGCTCTGGCAAAAGGCCATCGAAATTTTCCGGAAGAACAGTGACTTGTATCCGCAAAAAATCACCATCCTTTCTGAAATTCTTGACCGCCACAACCAACCCGATTCGATTACGCAATTGTTTTTCACCATAGACATGGATGCCAATGGCCAACTGGTTACGAAACTGACGCGCGCTGTAAAAAACGGCAAAGACATCAGCGACGAAATGAGGAAAAAAGTTGAAATCCGCGACCTCAACCAAGACAAAACACCCCCGAAAAAGGATTCGCTTACCGTTTCCCTCTCCGACAGCCCCTTCAACCCCGAACGGCAGAAAAATGTCACCTTACGCGCCAGCGCTGAAAAGCAGATGCTTTTCGGACACTTCTGCCAGCGCTTTGATTTCACCTACCAGACAGAGATCGTCAGCAAGGGCGAACCTGAAAAATTGACCTGGAGCGGCATGACCTGGCTTGATGAAAACAGCGGCCTGCCGCTCAAACTCGAATTTTCCCTGAAGCCGCTACCCACAAGGATCCGCAGCCTGTGGACCATCTATTTATACGAAATCTTGCCGCCGGGCAATTGGGTCCTGAAAAAGATCTCCATCTCCGGCCAGGGGGGATTCCTGTTCATTAAAAAAAGATTCCGCAGCTCCACAACCTTCAGCGACTACCGGCGCCAGCCTAAAAAGGGAGATGCAAAATGAATGGCAAAACACGGTTGGCCATGATCATGATGTTTTTTTTTGTCGCCGCAGTTCAGGCTGAACTGGCCCTCAAGCCCATCCACCCCGATGAAACGGTGGAACAAACTTTGAATCAGCGATTTTCTCTGGAGAATGCCTTGGCCAATATGGAAGCCATCAAAGGCTACCTGGAAAGCTTCCGCGGCCTAAGCGCCGCCGCCAAGGGCAAGATAGCGGCCCGGACGTTGGAACGCATCGGCCACACCGATTGGGAGACGCAGATGCTCGCCTTTTCCAATCTGCCATCCGCTGTTGAAGGCACCCTGCGCTACCAGAACTGCCTGCTGAAAAAAACCCTGTATCAATTGGCCGTAATGGAAACAAAGGCAGGAAAGACCCCGGCACAGAAAACCAAGCAGGCCCGGCAGGAAATGGAACGGGCGGAAAAGGAATTCCAGAAATTCTGGGATTCCCTGGCTGTTGCCGATTAGCACCCTGTCTCGAGGCGGCTGGATTTTTTGGCCGGGGCGGGTTAAAATCATTCACAAACGGTTTACTTAGTTTTTTTCGCTCAGCAGAAAAGAATATGATGATCCAAGTTGATGGAAACATTTGCCTGCAGGACAACGAGATCACGATGGAATTCGTCCGCGCTTCCGGCCCCGGCGGGCAGAACGTCAACAAGGTGGCCACGGCAGCCAAACTGTATTTCGACATCGTCCGCTCACCGTCCCTGCCGGAAGCGGTCAAGCAGCGTTTGCGTACGCTGGCCGGCAAGCGGGTCAGCCATGAGGGGATTCTGGTCATCGACGCTCGGCGCTTCCGCACCCAGGATGCCAATCGCCGCGACGCCATCACCCGCCTGCTGCAATTGATCCGCCAGGCTGCCGCCGCCCCCAAACCACGCCGCCCCACCCGCCCCGGCGCCGCGGCCAAGGCCCGGCGTCTGGATGAAAAGAAAAAGCGCGGCGCCGTCAAACAGGCGCGAAAAAAAACTTTATCTGACATGGAGTAGCCTTTTATTTTTGAGCGATAAGCTGTAAAAATTTGATATTTTTAAAATTTTACAATACAATTCATTCAGTGACATTTTTTTTTCGGAGGTGAAGTGATGGGCTTGAAATCAATATTTCAGGAAGGAATGAAGGAACGGAAGCGCAAAAAATCACTGGGCAAAATTAGCAACGAATTCAAGGAAAAGGAAAAGGTCCATGCCGGCCAGTTGACGGCCCTCGGCCAAAAGGCCTGGGAAGCTAAAACCGACATTGCCGCGTTCGCTGATGTGCAGGCCGCACTCAGTTCTGCCCAGCAAAATCTCGATGATCTGCGCGCCCTGGGCGAAAAACTGCAGAAACAAAAGCAAGATAGCGAAACAGCAAAAAAACAGGAAAACGACCGCTTTAGCGCCAGCCAAAAGGAAATGGAAGAAAAAAAGCGGGATGTCGACCGGCAACTGAACGAACATAAAAACGCCTGGCAAAATCTGCAGAAGGAAATGGGGCAGGCAACCAGCAGGTTGGCGGTGATCGCCGCAGAGCGTATAAAACTGAACGGCAAAACCGCGGACGCGGCCATTCCCGAAACGGAAAAAACTGAAATAGCCGTGCAACTGGCCGACCTGGCCAAAGAAGAAGAAGAGCTGAAAACCCGCAGCAAAGAAAATGAGGAGTCCGGCAAACCCCTGCAATTACAGATGGCCTCCCTGCAGGAGGAATCGGGTAAGTTGCAGAAGCAGATAGAAAGCATCCGAGCCGAACAAAAAAAGATGCTGGCCGAAATGGACAAAAAAATCGCTACCTTGAACAATGATCTTTCCAGGAACAGTGAAAAGACCAGGGAGGCTGAAAAAAAGCAGAAGCTTGATTTCAAAATTCTTGGAGAGAAAATAACCGGCGGCCAGCACGTAGACCCGAATATCGCCAAGGAAGTTGCCGCGGTGCTGACCGCCCGAACAGAAATGGAGGGGGTGCGGGCGCTGATCGGCGGCCTGGAGAGGCAAAAGGACGGATTACAGGTCAGTGCCTACAAAAAAATGATGGCCATCGTTATCGGCGGCATCGTGCTGGTCGTGGCAATCATCGTATTGCTGTTCATGCTGCTGGCGCCCGGGAAAAAGGAAACTTCGCTCAGCGGCCTGTTGGACCGCGAGGGAAAAGCCGCCAAAAGCATGGAGGAGCTCGCCCAACAAATGCAGAAGGGGATTGGCGGTATCAAGGCCGAATCGGAAAAGATCCAGGGACAAAAGATCGTACTCGCCTCGGCGAGCGTTCTGGAATCGATGCTTCCGGTTGTCAGCGGCTGGCAGCCCCAGCCGCCGCGTTACAGCCAAGGCGCTATCGGGGATCTGGAAACGGCCTCCCTGCAGACTGAATATGCCGCAAGCGACGGCAGCAGCGTGCACGTCCAGGTCACCGACGCCGGAACGGCCTCGGCCCTGCTGGCGCCGCTCAAGATGATATTCGCCTTGAACATGCGCATCGACGATCAGGATGTGGCCCAGAGGGTGTCCACCTACAACGGCATCCCGGTGGCGGAACGATTTGACAAAAAAGACAAGGAAGCGACCCTGGGCATCATCTACAAGGACCGCTACCTGATTGAGCTCAAAACAAAAGCGGACAATGGTTTGGCGCTGCTTAAGGAATTCGCAGCCAAGCTTGATCTGTCCAAACTGCAGCAGCGCTGACAGGCTGCCTGGAAAGACCGCTAGCGGATCCTTGGCAGCCCGGCGCGGTCGGGTTATTGACTTTTGCTTGCCCATGCCTTTACAATAGGAAAAACGGGAGGATATGATGGCTTTTAAAAAGATTTTTTACATCTGGCTGGCGATCACGGTTGTGGCCGCCGCAAAATTTTATTTTTTGAAAAAAGTGTTCACGGCGCATCCGCTCTGGCCATGGGCCGTTCCCTTCCTCTATATCGGGGTTTTGATCCTTTTCGCCCTCTACGTGCTGACCGCCAAAAAAGAATAAATAAAGCGCGTTCAAACCCGTAAACGGCAAGGCCGTGCCAGTTGCTGCAATTTTAGTGTGAGAGCGTTGCGGAAAAAATCAAAAATCCGCTTGACAGAATCCTGAAACCACGTTATAAATGTGGTGATGAAAAACATAACCATTTTTATCTCATTTATGGTCGCAGCGGCACTGTATATGCTTCTGGGCAGAACCGGGGTGAACATGACCGATAAAAAACTTACCAGCGAAGAGGAACAGGTCATCTTGCATAAAGGAACCGAGCTTCCTTTTTCCGGCAAATATTACGCTTTCAAGGAAAAAGGGACCTACATGTGCAAGCGCTGCGGCACGGCCCTTTATCTTTCCTCGGCCAAGTTCGATTCCGGCTGCGGCTGGCCGAGTTTCGACCAAGAAATTCCCGGAGCGGTCAAGCGCCAAGTCGACCCTGACGGCCTGCGCACCCAGATTTCCTGCGCCAGCTGCGGCGCCCACCTGGGACATGTATTCATCGGTGAGGGCTTCACCGCCCAAAATACCCGTCACTGCGTCAATTCCATTTCCATGAACTTCGTCCCGGCCGACGAAAAAAAAACCGAGACGGCCATTTTCGCATCGGGGTGTTTCTGGGGAACCCAGTACTACCTGCAGCAGGCCCAAGGGGTGTTAACCACGACCGTGGGTTTTGCCGGTGGCCCAACGGCCAATCCCACCTATGAAGAAGTGAGCAGCGGCGCCAGCGGCCACGCCGAAGCGGTGCAAGTGGTTTTTGACCCGGACCAGATCTCCTACGAGGAATTAGCCAAGCTGTTTTTTGAAACCCATGATTTTACGGAAGTAGATCGCCAGGGGCCCGACATTGGCAGCCAATACCGCTCGGAAATTTTTTATAAAAACGAAGCACAGCGGCAGACTGCCGAAAAACTGTCAGGTATTCTCAGCGCCAAAGGGTTCAAGGTGGCCACGCGCCTGAGCAAGGCCGGGCTATTCTGGCCCGCCGAAGATTATCACCAGAATTATTACCAGAAGAGCGGCAGCCAACCCTACTGTCACGTCTACCGCAAAATATTCTGACACCAGCTCAGCGGTTGAGGACGACTTGTTCGATCTGGCGGATCTGGTCGCGGTAGAGAGAAGTCACATGACTGCCATAGTCGGCGATCAGCTGGATGATGTCGCGGGGGCTTTCCGGCCGGTCGGGGCCGTTGATGCGATCGCCGGCATCGCCCAGGCCGGGCATGATATAGGCTTTCTCGTTCAGGGCTGGATCCATCCACAGCGTGTATACTTCGGCTTCCGGCACGGCACGGACGATGCGCAGAGCGCCTTTCAGGGTGGAAACCACGTTGAAGAAACGGATGGAGCGCGGCTTGATCCCCTGGCCGCGCAAATATTGGATCACCGTCACTAGGCTGCCGCCGGTGGCGTTCATCGGGTCGGCGAAGAAAAGATCGCGTCCCTGCAGCCCCTCGGTATTGAAATAGGACTTTTTCAGGTCCAACACGTACGCCATGTCAATCTCGCTGCGGCTGTCGTCACGGCTTATTTTAAAAAGGGCGAAAGGCGGAACCGTGTGCCTTAATGAGTATTCCTGTATTTCCTTGGCCACGATCATCGATGGCAGCAGCGCCGCCCGCAACATGACGCACATGACGCTGTTTTCCGTCAGGGAATCGATGTCGGGAATCTTGTGCACGGCATAGTTCACCACCGGTACGCTCACCGGCGTGCGCACAAAGATCGGATGGCGCTGGCCGCTGTGCGGGCCGGCAAAGGCCAGGTTGAAAAGCATTTCATAGGCGCGCTGGATGTAATAAATGAATTCCGGGTTGCCGGTGCGCGCATCGCGCAGCTTGGCCACCAGGCGCGACGCTTCGCCGTGGATGAATTCCGGGGTCTCCAGAGAATAGACATGGATGCGCCGTTCGGCGTCGACCACCGCCTGCATGATTTCACCCAGTTCATTGAACATGGCCAACAGCCGCTCCTGGGCGCGTTTGCGCTCCGGGGCTTTTTCGCCGGCCAGACAGACAAAATCGTCCAGGGCCCGGCCGTAGAGATCCCCTACCTGAACAATGGCTTCCTGGTCGGCGCGAGTCAGATATCCGTCCAGATCGGCGGCCTGCAACACGATCTTGTCCATGCGGCTTCCTCCTTGACAGGAATTCGCTACAAGTATACTCATTACAACTGGAACTGGCAAGAGAAGTGATCGCGAAAAACGTCAACCGGCTAATTTGGGAACAACTAAAAATTCAATCCAAGGGCAGCAGGTGCACGGACGTGGCCTTGAAGGTCAGCGAGACATCGATACCCGGCGCCAGGTTCATTTGCGCGCAGGAGATGCGAGTGACGAACACGGTGAACAAAACACCGCCGCAGTCCACGCTGAGCGCCATGACCGCGCCCAGGTCGGCCACGGCCATTATGGGTCCGCGGAATGAATTTCGGGCCGACGAAGAGATCGGTTTTTCGGAAACCAGGATATCCTCGGGACGAATCACGGCTGCCGCCCTGCCGCCGCTGCGTTCGCTCACGACCTCGATGGCCAATTGGCCGCAATCCAGGACTGTCCGTCCCTCGCGCCTGACCAGGGTCCCGGGAATTATATTTTCCGCGGCCGAGAATTCGGCAATATCCAGGGAAAGCGGGCGGCTGAGCACCTCGGCCGCTGCCCCTGCCTGCACCAGCGATCCCTCCTTTAAAAAAACGATCTCTGCCGCCAGCAGCCTGGCCTGGATAAGATTGTGGGTGGCCAGGATGACGGTCTTGCCCTCCCCGGCCAGACGGGCGATCGCCGTCTCGATGTTTTTTACACTCAGCGGATCAAGATTGGCCGTAGGCTCATCCAGAAGATACAGATCAGGATCCAGCAGCATTACCCGGGCCAGCTGCAGCCGCTGTTTTTCACCACCGGAAAGCAGCCGCGCCTCCTGGCCTTCCCGGCCGTTCAAACCGGTTTTTTCCAGCACCAGCCTGATTTTATGGTCGCCGACATTCAGTCCCCGCAGGCGTGGTCCGAAACGGAGATTGGCTTCCACGCTCCCGGCCAGCAGCAGCGGCGCCTGGAAGACAAAACCGCAGCGCCGGCGCAGAGCCGTACATTGGCCGCGGGACATGGTGCTCCGTTTCCGGCCGTCGTAATAGATCTCTCCCAGTCCGGGTTTGTCCAGCAGGCCCAACAGCCGCAGCAGCGTCGATTTGCCGGCCCCGTTGGGACCGAGGATCACGTTGACCGCTCCGGGGGCGAGTTCCAGGTTGAGGCCCTGCAGGATCACTTTTTTCCCGGCCCTGTATCCCAGGTTTTCAACACAGATTTGCATTATTTCCCCTGCAGCCCCTGCATGGCGACATTAACCGCCAAAGCGGTCAATAACAGGACAATGCCCAGGGCGATGCCGAGTTCAAAATTGCCTTTCATGGTTTCCAGCGAGATCGCCGTGGTCAGAACCCGTGTCTGGCCTTTAATGTTCCCGCCGATCATCAGCGTCATGCCGGTCTCGCCGATGACCCGCGAAAAACCGGCGATGATCGCGGTCAGGAAAGCGAAGCGCCCCTGGCGGATAACGACCGCCGCCAACTGGCGGCGGTTGGCGCCCAGCGACAAGGCCAGGTCGCGGGCATCCCGGGCAATGCCTTTCAGCGCCGCCAGGGCCAGGGCGGTGATGAGCGGAAAAGCCAACAGCGCCTGGGCCAGAACCATGGCCCCGGGAGTGAACAACAGTCCCAGGATCCCCAGGGGGCCGCGGCGGCTGACCAGGCCGTAAACCAGCAGGCCGATTAGCACGGCCGGCACCGACATGGCCGTGTTGACCAAACCGACCAGGAGGCGCTTGCCGCGGAACTCCTTCAGAGCCAGGAACAGGGAGAGCGGGACCGCCGCCAGTGCGGCCAGCAATGTGGCTGCTCCTGAAACGGCCAGCGACAGGGCTACGATCTGCAGAATCTCGCTGCTGGGCGGCAGCAAAAGCGCTGCGCCCTGTTTCAACCCCTCCAAAATGTAACTCATGATATTTTTTTTGCTAACTTCATGGCCAAAATCGAATTAGCTTTTTCCTTTTCCGTAGGCAATTCACTTTGAGCCCGGGACATCGGGGAAAAAGAGCGCGCTGCCGAACTTGTCCTTGCCAAAATCCCGGATGATGGCCTGACCTTGCGGCGAACGGATGAATTCGGCGAAACTGATGGCCAATGAAACATTCAACCAGGGAAATTTCACCGCTGAGACCACGATCACCGAATAGGGATTGAAAAGCTGCGCGTCGCCCTCGACCAGGACAGCCAGAACGTCGATCTCCTTGCGGTGGGCCAGCCAGGTGGCGCGGTCAACCAGGCAATAAGCGGTTTTTTCGTTGGCAATGCGCAGCGTCGCCTCCATGCCGCTGCCGCTCTCCATGTACCAGCGGCCGCTCGGATGGAGTCCGGCCTGCTTCCACAATTTCATTTCCTTCTTGTGGGTGCCGGAATCATCGCTGCGGGAAACAAAAGCGGCGCCGACGGCAGCGATCTTAGCCAGGGCCGCAGCGACCGGCAGGCCGCGACCGCCCGCCGGATCGCCCGCCGGCCCGACCAGAACAAAATCGTTGTGCATGACATCCAGTCGTTCGAGAGCAAAACCATCGGCCACGAATTGCTCTTCGGACTCGCGGTCGTGGACCAGCAACACATCGGCATTGCCGTCGCGGGCCAGGCGCATGGCCTGGCCGGTGCCCACGGCAATGATCCTGACCGTGCAGTTGAATTTTTTTTCAAAGGGCGGGATCAGGGCGTCAAAGAGGCCCGAATCAAGGGTCGAAGTGGTCGAGGCCAGGATCAGCGTGTCACGGCCTGGCAGGGAAGGCGAAAAAATCAGGACTTGAAAAACCAGCGCCAAAGCCAGGTAAACTTTTTTCAATTCATCTCCTTACCTGAAAAGGATTCTCGCGCCGCCAGGGAGGATTTCATTTGATGCGCACCCTTACCCCGCCTTTGTTTTCAGTCACCTGCCCGATCAGGTAAAAATCCTCGTTCATCCTGTTCAATGCGAACTCGACCCGGGAAAGGTTCCTGGGTTCGATGACCAGCACCATGCCGATGCCCATGTTGAACACCCGGTAGCGTTCGGCTTCCGAGACATTGCCGGCCTGGACCAGGAAAGAAAAAAGCGGCGGCACGGGCCATGCTTTTTCAATTATCACCGCAGTTTCTTCAGGCAGAATGCGCGGAATGTTCTCCAGCAGCCCGCCGCCGGTGATGTGGGCCATGCCCTTGAGCAGTTTCCCTTCGAGCAGGGTCTGGACCGGTTTCAGGTAGGAACGGTGCACGCGCAGCAATTCCTCAGCGATGGGCGCTTCCAGCTCACTCACTTTGCTGCTGGTTTTTAAATTGAGTTTTTCAAAAACGATATGGCGGGCCAGGCTGTAGCCATTGGTGTGCAGCCCGGTTGAAGGCAAGCCGACAAGCAGGTCTCCCTTGCGGATGGTCTTGCCGTCAACCACATTTCCCCGACCAACGATGCCGACGATGAAGCCGGCGATATCATATTCCCCCTCCTGGTAAAATCCGGGCATTTCCGCGGTTTCACCGCCAAGCAGGACCATTTCGTTTTCCAGGCAGCCGTCCAGCACGCCGGAGATGACCTCGCTGACGATTCCCGGATCAACCCGCCCCGAAGCCAGATAATCCAGGAAAAACAGGGGCCTGGCCCCGGAAACCAGAATGTCGTTGACGCAGTGGTTGACCAGGTCGCGTCCGACCGTATTGTGCACGCCGGTCATAAAAGCGATCTTCAATTTGGTGCCCACGCCGTCGGCCGAAGAGACCAGGATCGGATTTTTGATGCCGCCTTTCAAAGGGAAAAAACCGCCGAACTTGCCGATCTCCTGCACCCCCAGGCGACCGACCATGGATTTGATGCGCTTGACCGCTTCGTTGCCGCGATTAATACTGACCCCGGCCTGCTCATAGGCGCTTTTTTTCATCTTTGACTCCTCCCGGCTTGACGGGCAAGCTGATTTTAGCATAAAAAAGGTCGGGCCTCCAGTTGCTTATTGAGGGCTATTGAATAAACGCTGCAACCACTTTACAATGATCGCCGGTTGAGAGATTCGCCATAATGAGGAAAAATGGAACACCAATCACCTGCTCTTTTGGCACGAGTGGCTTAGACCGCAACTTGAAAATGGAAGAAATATTTTTCCGTAACTGCCGTGAATTTCTGCAAATGGTACGCGTCGGCTTATTTCTGCCCCGCTGTCGCAATTGCGGACTGGACCTGGTCCTGAGCGAGGAAATAGTGATTTGCCGGAACTGCCGGGAGAAAATTGTGCCGACCGCGGAAAACCAGTGCCGGATTTGCGGCAAATTCGTCGCACAGGGAATTGAAAGCTGCGGCTCCTGCCTGCTGCGGCCTCCCCCCTACCGCCGCCACCTATCCTATGCCGCCTATGAAGGAACCCTGCGCGAGATCATTATCCTCTATAAATACGGAGAGATTGAGCCACTGAAAAATTTTCTGTCCGGTCTTTATCTGGACATAATCAAAAAAGAACTTTTCCCGCAATTCGACGCCGTGGTCCCGGTTCCGGCCGACCTGCGAAGGAGACACGGCTTCCAGCCGGTTCGCGCCATGGGCCGGGTCCTGGCCAGCCGCCTGGGGATCGAATTCATGCCCCGTTTGCTGCTGAAGAAAAAATCCACGCCGCCCCAGGTCGGCTTGTCGCAGGCGCAAAGAAAAACCAACCTGGACGGCGCCTTCTGTCTGGCTGCCGGGGAAAGACCATCCGGCCTGCACATCCTGCTTATCGACGACGTGACCACCACCGGCACCACCATAAAAAAATGCGCCTTCGTGTTGAAAAAAGGCGGCGCCCGGGTGACGGCACTCACTTTGGCCCAATCCTGTTTTTAAATTAATAAATTATTTGTATTGAGATAATTTTTGATTTATAATATACTTACACCTGCATATTGCCTCATTTAAAAATCTACCTGAACGGCGATACGTTGCCTCATGAAAAAAACTACCTGAAAAGGTGGAAAATGACATCATCAACATCAAGCAAAAGGCTTGGTGAGCGAGGTGTCAGGAAT
>Ga0268280_1001646_pt1 | contig 14524 bp, 10 predicted proteins | sample saktaG_9_FD_190139 | JGI IMG/M metagenome (GOLD analysis project Ga0268280, IMG submission 190139) | Saline water microbial communities from Sakinaw Lake, British Columbia, Canada - sak_2011_5_24_40m | ecosystem: Environmental > Aquatic > Non-marine Saline and Alkaline > Saline ... | reverse complement strand
GCATACATGTTTGTCGATTGTAAGTCACCAATCTGGCCTAACAAACCATCGCTATTCAAGAACCTTCCAATTTCAGGTACATAATATCGACTATTCAAATAATACATTCTGATTTCTGAATCAAATCTGTATCCACGATAGGTATATGGATTTATAGAAGAAACAATGTCGTTTTGAGAAGTGTCTTGAATATCAATTATATTGCCATATGCATCATATCGATATTTTACTATGGTATTTCCTGATGCATCAAGGATATGAGTTATATCGCCTTGCTGATTCCTAAGATAGAAATATTCAGCTTCATCATTGCTTACATTAATGTTTGGATCATAACTGAAACTGATAATCTTGCCATCATAGTCATATGTGAAAGTGATTGCATATGTTCCATTAGTTTCGTAGATAACCTTGTCATCAATCAAAGTATAGCAAACTGTTTCTGAATCAATCGTCTTGCTTGTTCTGTATCCTGAATCATTGTAGGCATAGCTGATGGCATGGACTTCTACATCATATTCATTCAATATAGATATTGAACTTAATTGCCTTCCATCCCACTCAAGATTCGCATGGTCGTATTCTGTTCCATTGAATGCAAAATTATCAATGGTAATCGGATTTCCTTGAGCATCATAAGTGAAATTGTGACTAGCGGGTGTCCCATAAAAGATTATATCATATGATGCGAGTTGATCCAACCAATCTTCTGAATATTCATAACTGATCATCTTATCTGCATCAAGTGGCGCTGCATCTCCGACAACGAATACTATTCGAAACAAAATGTTAATTCCCACAAGGGAAGAAGCCCAATAATCACGATAGTAATATCCAGGAATGCTTGTATTGAGATTGGAGTACATCTGTCTAGTTCTGACACTGGTATAAGGCACACCCGTCTCTGGATTATAATAGACAAATGTCAGCGATGGTGATTCATATAAATCTAAATAATAAATATCATCATAACTATTATATCCATTGTAACGCATATTCACATTTACGGTGCTACTATTCTCCCATATGAAATCAGGTCCGTTTTCTGTGGTTCCGTAATCATAAGTTGCCTTTTTTATGATGTTTCCTCGTAAGTCATATGTGTAGACGTTCGTATAACAAAATTCGCTTGCAATGCAATCATCTTCATCATTGCTCTTGTATACATCCTCAATTACAAGTTGGTTCAATTCGTCGTATGTGTAGTTGTCTTTCGCAATCAAGGTTGTTCCTTCGTAATATATTACCTCCGTAATATTTCCTAGTTCGTCATATGAATAACTGTATTTGTAATCAATTCCATTTTCAGAGATGTCATATGTGATTTGTGAGATTCTTGTTGTATTACCCGAAAATACAAAATCCTGCTTTATATTCAATGCGTCGATTGTCAATCGAATATAATCCAGTTTATATAGGGCGTTGTTTTCATAGAAGTATTCTTTTGTAACCTCATTGCTGTCTTGAGTAGTGTATGTTGTCTTGTCATATAAAGAAGATTGCAAATCGTCTTCTGATCCATAGTAATCCAAAAACTTGTTATAGAAATATAATGTTTCTTGTGATTCGTTATTGATGCTAAAATCTAAATCAATTAGGTTGCCACTACCATCATACCCATAATTAATTGAGTTTCCTTCGTTATCTGAAATTGCAGTCATCTTGCCAGAAATATCATAAGTATAGTATTCTGTATGAATGATTGTCTCATCGTTACCTTCATGGGTATTGAATACTGCTACTCTGCCAAGTTGATCATATTCGTAAGAAAAACGCGTTTTTGCAACTCCAAGACTGTTATTGTATTGAATTGCTGAAATTCTGTCATTATTATCATATAGGAATTTTATAAAATCATCATTCCCATATGTTTGTATGTCTATTTTGCTAGTATAGACATTGTTCTCATACAAATAAGTATATGTCATCAATTCATTCGAATAACTGATATTATCATTTTTGATATATACACCAGCCATTCTATTTTGTGCATTGTATGTTATTTGGTAATAATATCCAGTTGAAAGAATGATCTTTATCAACATATTATCTGAATCATACACGTATTCAGTAACAGCGCAAACTGAGGGATTGTCAGGATCACAATAATCATTGTTCAATACTTTATTCAAAAGCCCATTATCATAATACTCATAATCAAAAGTTGCATTATTTGCATTTGTAATTGACTGAAGCAAACCCGTGATTATATCATAATCATAGATTGTTGAATTTCCAAACTCATCAGTTGTTGATTGTTTGTATTGATTGAATTTTCCCGAAGAATAGACAGTGCTCGTTGTAAAAAAATTGCTCACATCTCCGAAAAAAAGTTGCGAAACTTGCCCATTGCTGTTATAAGAAGGTGTAATTCGGACATTGTTATTTTCGAAGTATTGCGGTCGTCCATACGAATCTAAAGGAGTGTCTGTTTGGCTTGTTTCTGATTCAATCAATATTGCTCTTGAATCAAGTGGTTTTTCTGTATCCTGCCCTTCTTCATCAACTAAATATGCATAGTGGATTTCTTCAAAATTACTCTTTACTACTTTGGCAATATTTCCGCTAGCGCTTACTTCTGCGTATTTTCCTGCTAACCCCGCTTCAATTGTTATTCCATCAAACAAAACAAAACCTAGTCCTTTATATTCTAGATATATTTTTACATTTGTGACATTCTGATTCATGAAGATTGCTTTTGACATCTGTTGCCATTCATCTTGTGAAGAATCAAAGTTGATAACGTCACTTATTATTTCAGATGCTATAGTATATTCGATTCTCAATCGATAGATTCTTTCGTTTGCGGAATCCCAAATTTTCATTGGAGTCCCAGATGATTTTGACCACACCTTGATAGTATATACATTTTCAGATGTCAAATCTAACTTGGATGTTATATCATAGTATGCAGATTCTGTCGTCTCGTTGTTCCCATTAATTTGGATGCTGTAGTCACCCAAAATATCTTCATATACTCCAGTAGCATATGCGGTGCTATTGCTTTTGAAGGCAGACCCACTTGACATTGTCCAGCCATTTAATGTATTTTCAAAAGAGGAATTTTCCATTAGATTTGTCCTAGTATTTCTATATCCTTCAAGTAATTGTATCGAATCAAAATATACCGATCCTCCTGATCCTCCATCATCTCGATTGAATTTTATTGTAACTGTCGTATTATCATTTGACACCGTAAAAGGCAAACTGACATAGTGCCATTCTTCATCGGGATTTATATATTCAATATTTTCTGGATCAAATGATGTTTGATACCCTGAAACCGTCATATAGGACGAGCTATTGGCTCCACTAAGTTTCACATATCCGGACAAGTTATATGTCCCTGAGTCAAGAATAATATTTTGTTCATAATGTACATCTTGGCCAAAATATACATTTGCGTATGCGGATTTTAATCCGAATATACATTCATCTTCACTGTATTCATTGCTAATAAATGTTGGGCTATAACCGTTATAATCATCAACTACAAAATCCCAATTGGGATCACTAGTGGCGCTGGAATATTCCTCAAATCCGCCGTTTAAAACTGGGTCAAAAAAAGCGAATTCAGGTGTGGATTCAAATATTATAATATGATTAAGTCGATAGTTTCTTGTACCGTTGATATCGATGTAAGTATCGAAATTAGATGAAGGACTAAATATATTTAGATATTTATACGTTTGAACAAAACCGTCATTTGTCATAATCTGCACGGTGTGGCCATAATTATCAAACCAATAGTACGCTTCTTTGCCGTCTTGGTCTGTTATTGTTGTATTTTTGTAGTCATAGCCATATGACACTTCACCTATTTTACTGGAATCGATATATGATTTTATGTTCGATACTTTGTCTGTGGAAGTATTATAAGTGTAAATCACTTTTGAGCCAAGAGAAGATTGTGCTATCAACAATCTTCCGTATGGATCATGATCATAATATACATAGTTATCTAGCGGTAAAGACTCATTATCCATATAATCTTTGTAATAATATACATATCTTGGAACATAATCACCTACACCGTTTTCAGGAAAATATGTATAATACGTTTTTTCGAGAAGATCATATGGATTGTTGGGATCACCAGTTTTTACATAAAGATATGCATACAATAAATCATCATAACCATTATAAATCAGATCGATATAGTTCCCAGTGCTATCTGTGATTATGTCAATCTGAATATTGTTACCCACAATATCATAATCAATATAGGTAGTAGTGTCCGTTTTTTTATCATAAATTGTATCAAGATATCCATCATATCCAAAATGATATTGTACCTGCTCAAGAGTGACAATGAAATAGTCTAAAATTTCCGTTTCCCCTTGTTCTTGATAAGTAATAAATAAATTTCTACTACCGTCTTCTGCCAAATAACTAGTATAATTATCCACTACATTGTCCTGGAATCTACTATCGTTAGCAGTTTCAACATAGTATGTTTTTGCCCCAGTGGCGTCAATAGAGTAGTATTTGCTGTTTTCAGAATCCCATCGAGCCTCAATATTATAATTTGTTCTCCAGCCTGCCCCATATCCTATATTTGTTAGACGATCATTAATATTGTATACCAACGATAGCGAGAGGCTCTGCTTCTCAGTTCCAAAACTAATATCGTTTCTTACTAGGGTTAGATTGCCTGTGTAATCAGATACGTATCCCGTTCCAGCAGTTGAGATAGGCTGTACATTGTATGTCCAATAATCGCGCAACCCATTTGTATAATCATATCCAATAACTAGAACTGGCCCCGTAGTTATACTGAAATTTTCAGATTTTAAATATATATATCCTGTTTTCGATTCGATTAATTTTCTCAGTTCAATCACTCGAGATGTATCTCCGTTGAATATCCACTTTTGAAAATTTTTCGTGATATCCCAATAATATGTTTTGCCGTCACCATCGGCATATAATATTTCTTCATAGTCAATAATTCTGTCATCAGTTATATTCATATTTTCGCCAGTGATATCCGATAAGTCGTAAGAAGAATCTACTTCTTTCGCGATGATTGTGCACTCAGAAGTGCAGTAATTTGAATTTGGATACGTGTTGATATGTAAAAATGCATAATTCACCATTATATCTTCTGGAATTTGTGTCAAGTCAAATTCAAGATAACTTCTGTAATGATATGATCCAAGCAATCCTACTTTGTTATATGGAGCAGTCGATGCTGAAGAGTAAGCTCCATAAACGTACTTATCCGTAATCATGTCTGAATCGCCATAAAATGTTAGTGTCGGGTCGATTCTAACAGGGTATTTTGCGTTTTGTAGCCAAGCATCATTTGGAATAATTGTAATTCGGTAGCTCTTATTACCTGTATCAGTCAGCTGATATGAAAGATTTGATGATTCATTAAGATTACTGTCATTCATCATCAAATCACTAAATGAAGAAACTAATCCATTGTCTTCGTTGACAAACACAATTTCCCCTTTTTCATTTTCTATTAACGATAAATTCTTCAGCTTATATTCAAAAGACATACTGAAATTACTTATGTACTTATTCAGGATGATGTTTTCTTTTACTCCACTTCCAGTAAGCGTATATTCAATATCAACATTTGGTTGAACATTAGAATATAATACTATTTGATTTATATTAGTCAATTCTCTACTGTCATCAGAATCTTTTGTGTTATTCGTATATTCAATTGCTGAAGTATCGACATTCAATACTGTCCAATCAATAGCATAATCATCAATTTCAAGTTTTATTTGTTTGTTGCAGTCTATTGTTTTTGGAAATTTCACTTCAAATAAATTGGCAGCATTTTCCAACTCTTCACCTGTATCCAAAAGGCTGTTATCAACTTGTTCCCACTTGCCTTCTTTGAAATAGTGGACGACATCGTTATATAGTGCAATTTCATAAGTCCCGTCGATTTTACGGAATACTTTTGAGGTAGCAGTCCGTTCGCTAGTGATTTCTGATTCGATGTCTACTTTGCTTGGATCAAAATCAGGATCTGTAGTTGTTGGATAATCTGGAATATCAACTTGTGTTTCCTCTGATGTAGCAGTTTCTTGAGGAGTTGTAATCGCATACACTTGTTGTTTTTGTGGTATGTAACTGCCTAAAAAGGCAATTAGCACAATTACAACCAATACCTTTCTGATCCGTCTGTTGATTTCCGCTATTGCCATTGTGAATTCATTGCTGATGCTTCTGTTAAGCATTCTTTTCATTTCTCTCTTTTTTGCCAACAGAAAAAAGACGCCAAAAAAAGAGGAGATAATAATCCCTTTTTGGTGTCTGGCTTTACCATTGACATATCCTCCCTAAAAGATTTTAAGATCTTTCCAAGCGAATTGTGCCAGTATGTTATTTTTTTATATCTAGATTATATCTTATATTCTTCTTTGAAAACAGGGCGGATATGTCGTATTATTTAGGCGAATTTGAAGAAAACACAATAATAATAATCATATTGAAAGCATTGCTTCAACTTTAAGAGGATGAGTAATGTCAAGTTTGTTTTACATTATTGTTGACAAACAATTACGCTCATGATAAAATATAAATGTCAAGCTAGCTTTACGCGAGGAGTGTCATAGGAGGCAATATGAAAAACAAAATCCAAGAGTATAGAAAGTTGCGAAATATCACTCAAGAGGAGCTTGCCGATGAAGTGTTAGTATCAAGACAAACGATTATCTCGCTTGAAAAAGGCAAGTATACCGCTTCACTCATCCTCGCATATAAAATTGCAACGTATTTTGGCCTCACAATAGAAGAAATGTTCGATTTTTCACAAATCGGAAAGGAGTCTTTATGAAAGCATATAGGCAAAAACTAATTTCACATTTGATAATTTCGATTATTTATTTAGTAATATCGATTATATTTATTGTCCGAGCAATTTCGCTTGCAGAATCAGCAGGGACAGAATTGGAGTGGAACAGCGCTACTCAACTCTTTTTATTCTCGATCGTTATTGCAGGAGTTAGTCTTTGGTTTCTCTGCAGAGCAATTTGGTGCTTGCTTAGTGCAAATCATTTTAAGAAAGTATATATTCGTCACACCGATGAAAGGTTAGTTCAAATACGAGCAAAAGCTGGAACTTCACTTTATAATATATTAATTTCTATTGAAGTTTTTTTGATCTTAACATTTGCGTTTACAAATATTGAAATGGCTGCAGCTTTTCTATTCACCGGAATCATTATTGTCATTGTATATGCCCTTTTATATTTGTATCATTTTTTGAAAATGAAATGAGAAAGGAAGTGTTCCTATGGGTTTGGTAATTGAAATCATTGATACCATCTTACAAGTAGTTTTTTTATTCATCAAACTCACAATCCATTGGATTGCCGAAATGCCAATTAGTCAAATGTCGCTTATCAAGTTGCTTGTTGATGACACAATTATCATTTCTTCAATTACCTGGTTGAATGATGGGTTGTTGATGATTGCCGGATTAATTCCCACTATAGTACTGGGATTTCTATCCACTAAATTAGGACTTCATATTAGAAAGAAAGAAACATTTGGCGTTCTCTTTTTCCTCTATCTTTTGACAGTAGCCCTATTTCAATCAATTGTCTTTTGGATCGTCATATGTGGGATTTCTGTTATCGCTCTCACACTTGTTATCTATGCAAATACTCACCGCGGAACTTTCGACTAGATCATTAGCAATATTTCTTAATGAACAAAAAGCTGAATAAAGCTGATCAGTTTGTTGCCTAACCGAATCTTTAATAACTACTGGGACAGAAACCACAAATCCGAATAGTAGATCGCACATTACTTTTGAAAAAACAATCGCATCAATCTCAATCTTCTGCATCATGTATGGTAGATTAATTGCAAAGTATGATTTCTTAATCGGTGATTGGTAAGTATTCATTTCAAATTTCCATTGATCAATCAGTGTTTGGTTAGGCGATATAGCATGAGCTATTTGTTTTCCACAAATACATTGATATTGAAAAGTGATGCGGCATGAGGTTTATACTTTTCATTTTTCTATGCATATGGTATCACAACCCTCTGTTAATTTTCATACCAATCCAAAAACGGAGCGTGTGTCAAAAGAGATGATTTACATCGATATGGGAGAACTGATGTTACATTTTACAAATTTTATGAAGAACACTATTATATGGATTTTTCAACATAACATATAGCGTCGTTTATATGTTTCATAGAGTTTTTTCATCAATATCAGGAAATTAAAGATGTTTTTTTTGGTTTCAGCGCTTCAAATCCTGAGCATAGTTCATTCATCAAGGATAGCATGTACACCTCTTGTTCTTCTATAAATACTTTTTTTATTTTTGTTTGAAGAATTCAATAGATAGTAATCAGATCTTCTATTGATTTCCGCTATTGCCATTGAGAATTAATTGTTGATGCTTCGATAAAATATTCTTATCATTTTTTCTCTCTTTGTCAACAGAAAAAAGACACAAAAAAGAGGAGAGATTAACCCCTTTGTGATGTCTTGATTTACCATTGACATATCCTCCCAAAAGATTTTTAATCTTTTCAAGCGAATTGTGCTAGTACTTTTTTATTATGTCATATTATATATCTTAATTTATCAATATAACAGCGCGGATATGTCGTATTATTAAACGATATTTAGAAATATTTTTGTATTTTGCCTTTCTATTGGATGTTTACTCCCAACTAGAAACGATTAGCTAGAGAAAGGGTGAATTAATATGTTAATCGACGTATATAAAGGTATTAGAATTGCGCTCAAGTTCCTTTTTTATGATATCTGAATCGGAATTTATACTTTGCTGTTCATGAAACGGAATCCGAAGATCAAAGATACATGTCAGAAAAGAGTCGCGAGTACAAAGAAAAGGCCACTAATATACAAGTAGTGACCTTTATTTATATCGAATACTATTGATGATTTACACCTTTTTTATTCCACTACAATTTGCTCTGTTGTAATCAAATTATAATGTTCTCCTTCAATAGTTGCCGAGCACCAAGCTCTAATTATATAGGTCCAAGCCTCAGAAACAGTGTATTTATTTTGTGCTGTCATAGTTCCGAAAGGCAATATTATATAATCCATACCTGGCAGATTCACCATGGGAGAGTTCGTCCCTTCCCTATAAATTAAAAACACTATTTTATCTGGATGGAAAGTGCCAATATATGTGCCAAAAGAATGATATATGAATTTGGCACTTACTTCAACTTCATCTCCAACTTCAAAAGTAGTATTGTTGATCTCCAAAGTAAGTTCGAAAAAGCTTGAAGAAGGTTTTATTAAAATTGGTCATTTTTAATTTCGAATTTGCACTCCGCGGTTTTTTATTAGTCAAAATTTGCCTGATTCTATCTGTTGAACCGGATTCGTGATGTTAGATTCCAAGCAAACATAAAATGTGGTGCCCATATTTTTCTGGCTGGAAAACCGGATGGTTCCACCTAGTTTTTCCACTATTTTTTTCGTTATCGATAGCCCTAAACCGCTACCTGATTTGTTTCTTGCCTTGTCTGCAATAAAGAATTGATCATAAATGTTTTCTTGGTCTTCTTCTGAGATGCCGACACCGTGATCCTGAATCTCGAAATATAGTTTATCTCTAGTGTAAAGACGAATCTGGATGGAATCGTTTGGTTTGGAGAATTTAATTGCGTTGGCGATCAGGTTTTGCCAGATTTGAAAAGTCAGTTCCCGATTGCCTTTATAATTGATTTCTTCCAAATCAAGATCGAATTCGATATTTTTCGATTCCCATTCCAACTGGGTCAGTTGCAAGACATTTCTGATTTGTTCATCAACACAGAATTCATCCTCTTTTTGAACAAGATTCACTGTATCAAGCAGGGAAATCTGTAACATGTTCTTGCTGAGATCGGCAAGTCTGTCGATTTCGCGGATGATGATATCAGCGTATTCGGTAATTTCGGCCTTAGTCAATGAACCTTTGGCAATCAATTCCGAATAACCTTTGATGGAAGAAAGCGGCGTTTTAAACTCATGGGAAACATTCTTGGCAAACTCTTTGCTTAAGTATTCGTTTGATTTTAGTTCTTTGGCCATCAAGTTGATGTTTTCTGTCAGTGAAGATATTTCATCATGGCCATCGATTTCCATTTGTACCTCGAATTTGCCTTTGCCGATTTCCAATACCACGTTATTGAGATTCTTGATCCGCTTAACGATGATCTGGTTGATGGCAAAAGCAAACAACGATAATGAAATAAAACCGATAATCATGACACCGATAAAGAATTTTCCTGAAGTCATGGCTTCAAAAGTCGGAGTGAATTGAAAAGCAAAGATCAGAATTCTGATGGTTAAAGAAACCAGTAAAAAGGTACACACAAGTATCAAGACGATTTTCGTCGACAGTTTTTTCATTTGAGTACCACCTTGTATCCCAAGCCTCTCACAGTGACTATATCCAAATCATCACAGATTATCTTTTTTCTGATTCTCGTGATGTGAGTATCGACAGTTCGATCGAAACTCTCATTGTCAAAACCCCAGATTTCATCCATTAGCTGATTCCGGGTAAAAATGATGTTCGGACTGGCAACTAATTTGTATAGTAACAGAAATTCTTTTTTTGTGAGTTCGATGAATTCTTTGTTTATTTGGGCCGAAAAGGAATTGAAGTCGAGTAAAAGACTTTTGTATTCGATTTTGTTTTCACTTGCAATCCGATATCTTCTAAACAGCGCCTTGACGCGAAGCAAGAGTTCTTTCATCTCGAATGGTTTAACCAAGTAATCGTCTGTGCCGCTCAAAAAGCCTTTTTCTTTGTCATGAAAAGCTTCCAGTGCCGTCAGCATCAAGATCGGGATGTCAAGATTCATGGTTCTGATTTTTTTGGTAAGTTCAAAGCCATCGACATAAGGCATCATCAGATCGGTGATGACCATGTCGACATGCATGGAATCAAACAACTCGAGCGCTTTTTGCCCATCGGTCGCCTGGATGATTTCAAAACCGTTTTGTTCCAGGTATTTGGCGATGAGTTTTCGGATCGGATCGTCGTCTTCAGCCACTAATATTCTAAACATCATTATCCTCCTTATGCACAAATCAAGAGACTTTCATCTCTTAATTATAGCAAATTCTGGCAAATATATGAATTATTCCGTTCTTAGCGCCACAACCGGATCCTTGTTGGCCGCAATTTTGCTGGGGATCAGACCGGAAATGAAGGTGAGAACCATGCTGATAACGATGAGGCCGATTGTGCTGGCTATCGGTAATCCGGCAAAATTTGGTATGTCAACTAGTCTTGAAATAATCATGTTGATAGGAATTATCAAAACCAGCGATAACAAGATACCGATCGTACCGGCACTGAAGCCGATGATGATGGTTTCGGCATTGAAGACGCGGCTGATATCTTTTTTTCTGGCACCGATGCTTCTTAGAATTCCGATTTCTTTGGTTCGCTCCACGACCGACACATAAGTGATGATTCCAATCATGATCGATGATACGATAAGCGAAATCGCCGCAAAAGCCGAGAGGATAATTGTGATTGTATTGATCATGGTTGAGATCGCGGTTGAAACCGTCTCCGCAAGATCTGAGTAGATGATGACGTCCACTTGTTCGTGACCGGTATTAAAATCATCGAGATAGGTTTTGATTTCTTCTTTTGAATCAAAGGAAAGCGGATAGATCTGGATTCCTGTAGGCAAAGTGTCTCCCCCGATTACTCTAATGACATTTTTGTAAGTTATCAATTCGTTAAATGGCAGTCCGGTCAAGATGTTTACATCCTCTGTTTCCGCTTGAGCCATGACGATATCGGATAGGGCAGCGTTTGCCAAAATCTGTTCCGTAAGCATCGTGGTATAGCCTATTCCGGTACTAAGAAGTTCGCTGGAAGCGGATTCCTTGACCCGCATCACGCCAACGATCGTCACGCTAATGGAATGATTGCTTTGATACATCGTTTCATAGTCGTTTCCAGGAATGTAAACCGAACCGTTTAGGGAATAATAATCATTGTTATCGACAACTTTAAATTCCATGCCAAGGAAATCCTCAAAAGAGTATTCGTCAGTTACATTGATGCCAAAGTCGTTTAACATGGCAATGTCGATCCGATTCTGTTTGTCTACAATCAGGACGATTTCATTGTAGGTTTCCGGATATCTGCTGTCAACACCCAAAAGATCATATTGTGATTCAATGAAATCACGACTGTTGGGAATCTCGTTGAAATGTGAATTTGATGACCCGAAGCCAAACGGATTGGAGAAAGATGAAGTATCGACTTTGATATAGGCTCCGCCATCAGTCATGGCAACGACATTCAAGGCGACATTGCTCGTATAGGAAATTGAATTGTAAAGTGTCGGATCAAGGTAGTCGACATATGTAATGTATTCTTCTGTAATGAGATTCGTATGGGCAGTTGTATCTGCCTCGGCATCATAAGAAAAAATGATGTCGGCTGTGGGAAACTCCAAATCGGAAGAACCAACACCCGCGATTCCGTCCAAACGGTCTCTTGGTGCTGTCAGCATCCGGTTGGTGACGCTGACGGTCTGGTTGATTGTGATGGGGAACCCGGCTAATGTGTCGCTTTGCATAGTACCGACGTAATCTGTCATTCCCGCACTGATCGCAAGCACCAAGGCGATGCCGATAATCCCGATACTTCCGGCAAAAGCGGTGATCAGGGTCCTGGTTTTCTTGGTCACTAAATTCTTGAAACTTGATTTAAGGGCAGTTATGAATGACATTGAGATTTTCTTGTTGATAAGTTTGCCGCTAGTTGTGTTATTTTCACTTTCCACGAAAGCCTTGGAATCTTCGATGATTCTGCCGTCAAGAAGTTTGATGATCCTGTCGCTGTATCTATTTGCCAGTTCTTCGTTATGGGTCACCATGATCACGAGCCTGTCCTTACTGATGGCTTTTAACAGATCAAGGATCTGAATACTGGTTTTGGAATCAATCGCTCCTGTGGGCTCATCCGCAAGCAATATCTTGGGATTGTTGATCATGGCTCTCGCGATTGCAACTCTTTGCATCTGTCCGCCGGACAGTTGATTTGGCTTCTTGTTGATCTGATCTTCCAAACCGACTTCGATCAAAGCTTTTCTGGCTCTTTCTTTTCTTTCGGTAGCGTTGACTCCCGAAAGCGTGAGCGCGATTTCGACGTTGTCCAGAACAGTCAAATGGGAAATCAGATTATAACTTTGAAACACAAATCCGATGGTCGCATTCCGATACGAATCCCATTCGCTGTCGATAAAACCCTTGGTGGATTTTCCGTCGATAACGAGATCGCCTTTCTGATAATGGTCCAAACCACCGATCAAATTCAATAAAGTAGTTTTTCCGCTGCCTGATTGTCCAAAAATCGAGACAAACTCATTTTCTCTGAATTCAAGATTGATATCGACAAGGGCATGAGTTAAGGTATCTCCTACCGGATAGTCTTTAGAAATGTTGACTAATTTTAGCATTGTTTTATTCTCCTTCTTAATACAAAACACAGTGTAGTCTATTTATGTGAACTTAATTTGAACTTATCAGATAAATTGAATTAATAAAGAAAAGAAAAACCACAATGATTGTGGTTAGTTTCCTGTGCTTCCAATACCGCCATTGCGTTTTATGTGATGCGTTTTAGCTTTTGCCCCCACAAGATATTTAAGGAAAATACCCTGGACGATTCTTTCGCCTTTTTTGATAGTGACAACTTCTTTGCCAAAATTGAAAAGCATGATGCGGATATGACCTTCATTATCATGATTATTATAGAAATCAGAATCGATGATGCCGACGCTGTTGATCATGACCACAAATTTGTTTTTTGCCAGGGAACTTCTGGGATAGATTTCCAAGACTTCCCTGTGGAGCATATAAGCTTTAAGTCCGGTATCGATTGTGCCAATCGATTGCGGTGCGATTGATACAGTGCTTGCCGCTTCAATGTCATAACCTGCGCTGTGAGGTGTGCCTCTTTTGGGAAGATTTATTAACTTGTCCTGATATGATGAAACGATTTCGAAGCCTCTTCTTTGTTTAAACACTGCCTGCACCTGTTTGTTTGATTTGCCTTCTGAGTTCTCTTTCCGCCATGGCGAATTCGATGTTGCGTTTCTTGTTATCGTCAATTCGTATTTTGCGAATCGAGTTCAAATTAGTCAATGCCTCTTCCTTGGAAGTTCCAATATATGCATCCTGGGCGATGACCGTGATCAAATTCGCGTGGTTTTCCACAACGCCGTTGATGACAACTACGTAATAGACCAGGTCGCCCTGTTCTAATTTGATATAGCCGGTGTCAATCGTGGAGATGATTGGCATATGGTCTTTTAATATCCCGTATTCACCGTTGTTTTTGCTGGAGACGATGACTGCATCAACGTCTTCGTTATATAATTCGCCATCGGGAGTAACGATTACAATTTTCATAAATATCTCTCCTCGTATAATATGTAGTGTAGATTTGAACTTTCGAAGCTCACTACATATTTATTTTATAAGTTGAAGTCCTAGTGTTATAATTAAGCCAAGGTATAACCAGAGGAA
>Ga0268280_1001644_pt1 | contig 14543 bp, 10 predicted proteins | sample saktaG_9_FD_190139 | JGI IMG/M metagenome (GOLD analysis project Ga0268280, IMG submission 190139) | Saline water microbial communities from Sakinaw Lake, British Columbia, Canada - sak_2011_5_24_40m | ecosystem: Environmental > Aquatic > Non-marine Saline and Alkaline > Saline ... | reverse complement strand
GTAAAGCTCGCTTTCCTCAGTTGTAAGTCGGGTGAGCGTACCAGTTTCGGGAGATGGCTCTACGTCCCAGAGCGCTTGATGCTCCATCAGCGTCTCCTGGTCCATCAGAAGGGAGACGGTATGCGGAAAGAACCTTCGCAACTGGTTGAGTATGGCGAAGCCGTGGGTGTCGATGTCTCCCCAGTAATGGATACTCTTGTTACGCAACCACTCAACTGCGGCGAGGTTCTCGAAACCATACCCGGCTCCGAAAATCACCATTGCCTCGGGAACCTCAGGGAAGGCGAGAAAGTTTATTTCGTTTTCGGTGATGAAGACCTTTGTAAAAGGCAGCTCCAGTTGGGCAAAGGTTGCCTGTGTCACCGTGATGTCCTGATCGGTCTCTGTTGGGAGCAGCGCCAATTTGGGATCGAGGATCCGGAAGCGTACCCGCAGGGGTTTGTCCTGAAAGCCGTAGCGGCGGCAGAACCCTGCGGCTCCGGTGGCTGTTGCGTCAATCTCCTCCGGTGGAAGAACAAGATCAAACAGCTCCCCAAGAACGCCCCGGTGTCTTTCGATAAATTTGCTGTGTACATCGGGCAGGTCGATCTGGCGGAGGTAGATGCCGGGTCGTGAATGCTTGATCCGCCAGGCGACAATGGAGAGGATGCGGGGCCACTCTTCAGAAAGTTCGAGGGCGCGGAGGGGGCGTTTTTCGAGCCAGGGAAGAAGTGCCGGCTGCCAGTTGCGGGTGAGTGTGACCATGGCGGCGAACTGCCGGGCTTCCTGCCGTTTGCCAATAAGCCCGAGAGCGTCGTCGAGTGAATCAATCCAGATTTTATCCGGAATTTTATTCGGCCCAAGAATGGGGTGGTTGACGCTGCGCCAGACAATCCGGTACTGTTTGGCTGCCCCGGAGAGTCGGCCAATCCAGTCGCGTACTTCGGCAAAAGAGTCACTTAACTCTCTGGAGTCGGGCATTTGCAGCGTCAGGCGTCGGGGAAACAGCTCCTCACCGCCAATCATAGCGGAGAGGATGAGGCCCCGATCCCAGAGTTTCTGTACCTGGGCCTTGAGTTCGGCGGGGGTTGTCCAGTTCATTATTCCCCCGCCTTCTCTTTTTCGGTGCGATACTCTTCGATGGTGAGGTTCCGCAACTCCGAGCTTCGTCCCTCCTTGTTGTGGACAAAACCGACACTGGAGACGAAGGGTTCGATGATGTGGATTTTCTGCAACGGCGTGACGATGAGCAGTTGCAGGTTGAGCTGTGCGAAGAGTTGCAGTCCGTACTGGGCCGATTCGTCGGAGCCGCGTCCGAAGGCTTCGTCAATGACCACAAAGCGGAAGGAGCGTGAGCGCACCGCGCCCCATTCGAGGCCGAACTGGTAGGCAAGGCTGGCAGCGAGCACCGTGTAGGCGAGTTTCTCCTTCTGCCCTCCCGATTTGCCCCCTGAATCGGCGTAGTGTTCGTGTTCGCTGTTGTCTTCGCGCCACCGTTCGCTGGCGGCAAAGACAAACCAGTTGCGCACGTCGGTCACTTTGGCTGTCCAGCGCCGGTCGAGGTCGGCATAGGCTTCACGGCCACGGAAACGGTCGATGATGCGGCGCACCTGGAGGAATTTGGCTTCAGAGTATTGTGCGTCATCCGAACCGGTCAGCGTTCCTTCGGTGCAGGCTCGCAGCTCCGACTGAAAGTCGCGGATGTCGGCATCGGGGCTGATCTGTACTTCGAGGGTGATATATCGGCCCGGATTGAAGTCGATTTGCGTGAGCGATTCATTGAGCCGCGTAATGCGCTCCTTGATGGTTTCCCGTTCGCGGGCCAGTTGTGACTGAAAATTGGCCACCTCACGGATGGTATTTTCATTGAGCAGATCCTTGAACCGCCCCTCAAAGCGCGGCAGGTCATCGGCCTGGAGTTGCTGGAACATCGAGCGATATTCGTACCCGGCGGCAATGTTGACATCCACCTCGCGGGTCTCCAGTTTCCACTCCTCCTTGTATTCGGTCATCGCCCTGATAATCTTTTCGCCCAGTCGCGAGAGCTTCCGGTCTTCGGCGTCGATTTTTGCCTGAAGCCAGTCGCGCATCTCCCGTTCGCGATTGTCGCACGATTCCACCGTCAGCGATTGGTCGCCAAAGGCCTCCTGGCGCATGAGCTGGAGGGTGGCGAAATGCTCGGCAGCTTTTGGCCCCGCTTCATTGAGAAGCGCCGCCGTCTGCTGCTGCGCCTCCGTGATGACGCTGATTTTCTGTTCTATTTTTGAGCGTTTGTCTTTTTTGTCGTCAAGTTGCCGCTCCGTCTCCTGCAGTTCAATTTCGAGCGCTGCCAGTTGGTCGGTAAGGGTTTTCAGGAGATCTGAAGCCGTTTCAAGGTCACGCTTCTCCGTTTCGAGCCGGGCGATGGCAAGCGCTATCGGCTGCCAGTCGAGGTCGCGGAAATCGGGATATTCATCAAGCTTGGAGAGAATGGTCAGTCGCTCCTTGAGCGATTTTTGCTCCTGTTGCAGCGAGCTGATGCGGCCAGCGAGTTCGGTCAGCTCCTGTTGTTGGCGTTTGGCCTTCTTTTCGAGGGCGGCGATTTTGGCGGCATTGCTCCACCCCAGCACGTATCGGCTGCGGTCGTCAATGCGGTGGCGGTCATCCTTTTCGTGGCGTTCACCGGGTGACTTGATCTGGCCCGCCTGGGTGATGGCTTTTTTCTCTCTTCGGAACTCCTCCTGGCTGGTGCAGCAGACCAGATCGAAACGATGGGCAACCTCCCGTTCGAGCCAGTCAAAACAGTGGGAGTCGGCTTTGATGGCGAGCTTGCGGGCCAGTGAGTCCGGGTGATCGGGCAACGTTTCGCTGCGAGTTTGCTGGCGAAGCCGAAAATAGACCAGCCTGCCTTTCAGATTGGTTCGCTCTACCCATTCCGCCACTTTCGGGTAGTGGATGTCGGGCACCAGCAGCGAGAGGCCGAAGCTGCGGAGCACCCGTTCAATGGCTCCTTCCCACACGTTTTCCTCTTCACGCACCTGAAGCAGTTCACCGGCAAAGGGCATCTCGGTTTCCGCGATATGCAGCGCCTGGCAGAGTGAGCGCCGCATGGCAATCTGTTTTTCGTCGATATTGCTCATGCGGGCCTTCAGGCTCTTGATTTCGTCGCTCAGTTGCTCATGCTCGTGACGCCCCTGGGTAAAGAGCACGCTCGCCTCATTGAAATCGTTCTGAACCCTTGCCTCAGCGTCGGCTGTTGCTTCGTGCATGGCTGAGTGGCCGGCACGCTGACGATTAAACTCCTCGGCGGTCGCGGCAGGATGCTCGCCCAGTTGGCGTGCAAGTTCCCCGTATCGCTCCGATTTCTGGTTGCGCCGCTTGAGTTCCTCCTCTTGCTGGCGAATCTCTGCGGCGATACTCTCAATCCGGTCGCCGCCATTTTCAGCGATGGTTCGGCGCAGCTCACGGTCACGCGCCTGCTGGGTGCGACGATCCGCCTCAAGGCGTTCGATGGCGATCTGGTGACGGCTCAGCTCCTCATGCAGTGAGGCATGGCGTTTGTCGAGCAATTCGAGTTTGAGGGAGGCGAACCAGGGACGCAGGGTATCGCGGGAGCCGCGCAGCTCTTCCGATCGTTGCGCCATGGTGTGGTGCGTGTCGCAATCAGCCACCAGCGGCCCCAGCATCTCAATTTGCCGCTTCGCCTTGAGGACGGCTTCGTGCGCCCGGTTAAGATCTTCGAAATGCTGGATAAGGGCGGCAATGCGTGGCTCGACCGTGAAGGGCTCAAGCATGTGGAGGCGCACGAAATCGGTCAGGTTCCCGACCGACTTGAGCGAGACGGTTTGATGAAAGAGGTCGAGCGCCTGCTCATTTTCGATGCCGAAACGTCGCCGGAACCATGCGCCGTAGGGCGGAAAGCTTTCGAACAGCTCAACTCCCGCTCCGCGCAATCGCTTGCGCAAGGCCCCGATTTCGGTTCCAAAGCCTGAAAAATCGACAGCGATGGAGAGTTCACCCTCATAAGCGGCATCCTTCATCCAGAAAATTTGTGCGAGGGTTACGGTCTTGTCGTAGCCTTCGTTATGGAAGACGCCGAGAATGACCGAATAGCTGTTGGGTTCGCGCAGGGCGACCGGCTTGGCGCCGCCTCCGAGGCTCTCCTGCCGCTCCGACTTGAAGTAGCCCAGTACGTAGGAGCGCAGGGTGCGTTCACGGTTGTCGGCGCCTGCCGCCTTGTTGTAGGCAATGCGCTGGCTTGGCACCAGAAGGGTGGTTACGGCATCAACCAGCGTCGATTTTCCCGAGCCGATATCCCCCGTGAGCAGTCCGTTCTTTCCGCCCAGTTTGAGCGTCCAGACCCGTCCGTCGAAGGTGCCCCAGTTGAATATTTCAAGTCGTTGCAGGCGAAAACCGGCCAGACGGTCATCGGAAACAAATCCCATTTCAAGCGACTCACTCATCATTTCCCTCCATCATTTTTACCGGTCGCTGCAGGTATTCGTCAAGTCGTTTGTCAAAATCGGCCAGCCACTGGGCGTCGATAAAGGCCTTGATAATCCGGCGCACTTCTATCATCTGCCGCTCTCCCCGCAACGGGCGGATAAAACCAAGATCGGCGATTTTGTTCAGCGTGGCATCAACCTGGTCGATCAGCTTCACCTCATTACTGGCGGGGGGGAGAAAGATCCGGATCAGCTCAACCACCTCATCCCGCGAAAGAATCAGGCGTGTGTCGCCGGCACCGGCATCAAATTCGGCCAGTTTTTTGCGCAGAAGCGCCAGCAGCAGGCTGACCGGGTAGGAGAGCTGGCGGCGTGCCATGAGCCGGGGAGCGCTGTTTGCCCCCTCTGTGTCGCCCTCACTGTGCGATCGCAAAAAAGCGTATCCTTCCGACTCATCAAGAATCAACTCCAGACCAAGCACCGCCATGTAATCGCGCACAGCGGCCATCAGGTTGAGTAAAGCGCTCCATAATGCCGGATTTTCCTCCTGGTAGATCACCCCCTTCAAAAGGGGAATGACGATGGAAGAGAGCTCCAGGGCAGAAGGCTGCAAACGGCCGGTTTCAATATCTGTATGGTTCATCATCAGTTTCTCAAAATAATAATACGCTGCAAGGTTGCCCGGCGGGTCACACCCGTCTCGCTCTCCCATTGCACCTCTTCCTCTGCATCTTCATCCACCGTTGTCTTGAACTTTTCATCGGCAAGTTGCAGATAGGCCACCAGCTCGGCCAGACCGTTACGCAGCGGGTGACGAGCAATCACCTCCCCGAGGGTGACCTGGCTGCGCGATTGAAGCTCCATGCGGATGTTTCGCAGCAGTTCGGCGCGATCAACCACGACCTGGGCGTAAAGAACGGCGGTATCAATCTCTGCATCCCCCTCATCAAGCGCGATACCGGCAATCAACGGCTTGAATGGAGGGCGATAAAGGGCTCGCTCGAAAGGGAGTTCGATCGCCGCAGAAGAGCATTCAAGAGGCATGAAGCCGCCTGAAGGGAAATCATCGCGCAAATCAAGGGCCCGGGTTTCGACGTTGTGCAGAATATCCATGATGCGCCGATTCTCCAGCCACGCCTTGTCATCAAGAAAACGGCGCAACTGCTCTGAAAGGCGGGCCACCGTGCGCTGGGTATGCTCTCCGGCCTCCAGCCAGTCGTAGTGAACGCGCCGCAGACGGTTGTCGGGGCGCATGGAGATGATCGGCGGCAGGGCCAGCACCTCCTCGAGAAGCAGGCTCAACTCCTCCTGGCGCGACTGCGACATGAGGAAATCCCAGAATGCCCTGAAGCTTTTTCCCTGATCGGAATCGGCGATGGCATCACGCTCACCCATGATCTGTTCAAGCAGCGCCCCCTTGGCACCCTCCCAAAGGGCAATGCGCTCACGTACCCGGCGGTCGAGGGTGCGAAAGTTATGCTCCACCTCGCGAAAATCGGTCAGCAACTCACGGGCCAGTTGCAGAAACTGCTGAAAGCGATCTTTCAGGCCGGTATCATCAAGCAGTGATATCTCACCGGCACGGATGCGCCCAATTTCGGCATCAATTTCGTCACGCCGCTTTTGCAGCTCCGCAATCCGCACCTCAGGATCGGCCTGGCTTCCCATGCTCATCTGTCGCAACAGTTCAAACAGGGTAAGCAGCCTCGACTCCGTACCTACAAAAGCACGCTCGGCTAACCCCTCCAGCCAGGCCAGCGCTTTTTCAGTTGAGGCCGTCAGGTCGAAGTGAGGCTCATCCGTTCCATCCGGATAAAATTTGCGCAGCCACCCCTTGTCGTTGTCGGCCCAATCGTTCAGGTAGCTTTGCGCCGTACCGGGAAGTGCATCGCCACCCAGTTGCTGGCGCAAGGCAAAAAGCTCATCCTCCAGCGCCTCAACCAGATCGGCCTGCGAGAGAATCCGCACATTGGGCACAATAAAGACCCGGTGCAGAAACCCGGCCACCAGCGGCGCGTGCTGGGCGCACAAGAGTCGCCACGCAGGATGGTTCTGACGGAGCAGGTTCAGGGTGGTGTAGTCGAGAGCCAAAAGTGCACGATTGATTTTAAAGGAAAGAGCGCCACCGGAAGCGGGCTGGTTTTGGGGGTGAAGTTAAAGCTTTTTCTGCGGTTTTCTCTGGATTTTGATTCGATATGAATGAGCAGCTTACTCAAGCAACAGCCAGCGATAAAGCGGCATGATCGTAACGGCTATTCCATGATGCTCAAACTCTTCAGCTCCGTTGAGTGTGATAATCAGGCCACTGCGCAAACCGAACTTGTTACAGCACTCAGCAAGGCCGCGAAGCTCCCGGTGACGCGTTTTTGCATCGCTGAGGGTGGCTGAAACCTGAATGGCCTCCGTCACATCGAAACCCTTTTTGACAATGAAGTCACATTCCGATTTATCCTTAAAAAAGTAGATCTCCTTTTCCCGCCGCTTGAGTTCCAGAAAAACAGCCTGTTCCAGAGCTTTGCCCGTATCGTCCGAAAATTTGAAGTCAAGAGCATTCAACAGGCCAGAGTCGATCACATAGACCTTTCTCTCACCCAGTTCTCTGTTAACAAGCGAGCTGGAATATTTCCTCAGTATTTGGGCGAGGTATATATTTACGGCAGCTTCGAGGTAGTCGTACAACAGGTTCTTGCTGATCTTGAATCCCGACGACTTCAATTCGTTATAGATATTGTTGACCGAAATCTGCTTCGTTGCCGACGAGATGATCCGCTTCAGGAAAAATTTAAGAGCAGGGAGGTTTTTGATCTCGTACCGCTCAACCAGGTCACGGTAGATCATGACATTGAAATATTCCTGCAACACCCGGTTACGCAACGCATCATCATACCCGATCACCTCTGGAAATCCACCATGCTTGAGATAGTTCTCAAGATGATGATTGATGAGGGCGAGGGAGTGAGAGCTGATCAGGTCTGGCGTAACACCCTTGAAGGTCAGGTACTCACTGAAAGAGAGGGGAAACACCTCATAACTGATGGTTCTCCCTCGCAAACTGGTGGCGATGTCGCTGCTCAGGAATCGGGCGTTTGAACCGGTAATAAAGATGTTTTTCGTGCCACGGTCATAGATGCGCCGCACAAACTTGTCCCACCCAGCAATATTCTGGATTTCATCAAAGAAAAAATAACAACCATCAAGGAGCACCTCCGGATAGAGTTCCTGCCATGCCTGCAGCAAAAGATCCAGCTCCTCTGTTTTCAATTCAAGGCGCTCATCTTCAAAGTTGACATAGAGGATTGAGGTTATCGGCACGCCCTTTTGCAAGAGGTCACTGATGACGTTGAACAGCAAAGAGGTCTTGCCGCTGCGCCTCACTCCCACAAGGGTAATGATCTTGCCCGTATCCAAAGGCACCTGTAGCGAGCGCCTTTTCAGGGCTGGCAGTGCAGTGACATGGAAGTCTCTGATGATACGTTTTATGGATTCTTTCTTCATGATAGGGATAATATACGATATTTCTTCCTTCTGGCAAGGAAGAAATCGGTAGCTTCAGGCATGAAAAATCCCAGCATGATGAAGATTACGCGGGGCTGTTGCTTGTCGCCGGTCTGAAGCCCGTAGCACAAGGCTCCATGGTGGTCTCCACAAGTTTGAAATCCTTGATCTGCAAAGTCCGGAAAGGGGAGTGGCAGACCAGCTCGTAGTCATGGGTGCCGATAATGACGGTTATCCCTTTCTGGTTGATCCTTTTCAGATAGCCGAGGATTTCCAGAGAGGTTTCGGGATCAAGGTTTCCGGTCGGTTCATCGGCAAGAATGACGAGGGGCTCGCGGACCAGCGCCCTGGCGATGGAGATTCTCTGCTGTTCTCCTCCCGAGAGGCAGAGGGGCATCTGTTTTGCCGCATGTGCGAGGCCGACGCTGTCGAGAGCCTGCATGACCTGCTCCTCGATGAGCGTCTCCTTCGTGCCGGTCACCATCAGCACAAAAGCCAGATTATCGTAGACGTTGCGGTCTTCGAGCAGGCGGAAATCCTGGAAAACGATACCGAGCTTCCGGCGAAGGAGCGGTATCTGGCTTTTTTTAATGGTGCGCGAACTGAATCCCGCAATCAGTATCTCCCCTCTGTTCGGCTTTACGTCCATATAAAGCGACTTGAGCAGGGTTGTTTTTCCGCTGCCGCTTTTGCCGACTATATAGACAAGCTCTCCGGACTCAATGGTAAGGTTCAGGTTCCTGAACAGCGGTTTATTGTCAAGTTGAATGTCAACGTCAATAAATGAGATCATAGTAGGGGTCCATTTTGTTTTCTGTTTCCGGCTATTTTTATGGAAAGCAGCGTTGCTTCATAACAGCTCCTTTCGGAGGCGATTCCTTTTCCGGCGATATCGAAGCCGGTTCCGTGGTCGGGCGACGTTCTCACTATCGGCAGTCCGAGGGTGACGTTCACTCCCGTGTCAAATGCAAGTACCTTGAACGGCAGCAGGCCCTGATCGTGGTACATTGCCACGACCATATCATAGTTGCGGTATCCTTTCGATCCGAAAAAACCGTCAGCGGGAAAGGGGCCTTCAATCAGCATCCGGTCCGAAAGTTTCTCGATGCAGGGAGCGATGATCTCCAGCTCTTCACTCCCCATAACGCCGCCGTCAGAGGCGTGCGGATTGAGGCCGAGCACGGCGATCCGCGGGAAGGCTATCCTGAAATCGGTTTTCAGCGATCCGGCAAGGGCGAGGAAAAAGGCTTCCAGATCCATGTTCCGGATTATTCCGGGAACCCGTTCAAGGGGCTCGTGAATTGTCGCAAGGGCTACCCTGAGTTCCAGAACGGGATCAAAGAACATCATGGTTGGCGAGGCTACACCGAACATGCGGCCGAGGAGGCCGGTATGGCCGGTTTCCCTGCAGCCGGCCTGCGAAATGGCCTCCTTGTTTATCGGGGCGGTTACCAGAGCGTCGCACACGCCATCCCGGCAGAGCCCGGCGGCGGCATTGATTGACTCGATCGCGATCCGTCCGGCTTCAGCCGATATCTGGCCCGGCGTGATGACTTCAGGTTCAGCCACACTCAATACCGGAAGAACTCCGGAGCGGGCAGCGAGTCTATGCAATGCCGGGATGTCGCTGATCCGTTCGAGCGCAACCGGCAGATCAAGCGTTTTGCGGTAATGCTCCATGACACTGAACGAACCGGCAGCAAGAAAGGAGTGGCCGCTGTGCTCAAGCTTCAGAAAGCTCTTCAGGATGATTTCCGGTCCGATGCCGTGAGGATCACCCATTGACCAGACAATGCGCATCGTCAGAGTCTTTTGTAGGCATTGGCGATCTTGTCATCCTTTTTCACTCCCTGCAGGGCCATCCAGAAAAGCACGGGTTCAGGCAGCAGCATGAAAAATCCGGCTTCGGGCCTGTGTGCCGGAACCGTTCCGATGCCCAGAAAATACTGGTTCATGAAGTGCGCCGCCGTAAGAGCGGAGAGAAGATCACCGAGGAAGAAGAGAGCGCCAAGCTGTATGAGCCGGGTCTGCAGTGCGCGGTTCTTATAGAGAAAAATGGATGCAATGGAGACGATAGCCGTAAGCGGGGAGAAGACGCTTCCCGTATAGCAAGCTATGGAATACCTGATTTCAGCAATCGCTGAGGCGGAAAAATCGGAGATGAAAAAGAGTTGGCCGGCGCTGAAGCTCCAGAAAGGAAAAAACATGCCCGCAACGGCAAGCAATCCGGCAAGAAACAGGTAAAGGTTCTGAATTCTGGCTACCATGGTTTCCGGTGGTTAAAAGTCAATAAAAACATGTAAAACCAATATACATAATCACACGAAAAGAGAGAGAGCTCAAAAAAACCTTTGGCCCGATTAATCCTTTTAAAACCTTGGTATTGTTCATTTTGTCGGCCTATAGCTCTTTTCGCCGCCTGCTTTTATATTGCCGTGAATAATGCTAAGTTCACCATTCCGGAATGGTTGAGACGGTCTAACCCTGCCGGTGCTGCGGCCCGGGGGTTTTTCTGTCGGCGCTCTTTGCATGTTTGATCAGCAGCCGGAAGGAACCGGAACGGTTTCACTCATGAGCTGCCTTATTGTCGTTCTCTTAACTTATTGAATGGAGTTATGCAGTAATGAAAACAGAATCCCGCATTCTTTGCAAGGCCCTGCAAGGCAAGATCATGTCTGCCGATGAAGCCGCAGCCCTTATCGTTTCAGGCGACAATGTCGGTATGAGCGGATTTACCGGGTCCGGCTATCCCAAGGCGGTGCCCGCAGCACTTGCCCGGTGAATCGAGGATGCCAACAACAGAGGAGAGAAATTCAGGATCGGCGTCTGGACCGGCGCCTCAACAGCACCGGAACTTGACGGAGCCCTGGCAAAGGTGTACGGCGTTGAAATGCGGCTTCCGTACCAGTCCGATCCCGTATGCCGCAAGCGCATCAACGCCGGCGAGATGGAGTATCTCGATATTCACCTCTCCCATGTAGCCCAGTTCGTCTGGTTCGGATTTCTCGGAAAGCTCAACGTCGCCCTGATTGAAGTGACAGGCATTCTTGAAGACGGGCGCCTGATTCCCTCCTCTTCGGTCGGCAACAACAAGACATGGCTGGACCAGGCCGACAGGGTCATCATCGAAGTAAACTCCTGGCAGAACCCTCATCTGGAAGGGATGCACGACATCTATTACGGCACCCATCTTCCTCCGAACCGCAAGCCGGTACCGATTCTGCGGCCTCAGGACAGGATAGGGGAGCCTTACCTGCATTGCGATCTCGACAAAATCATCGCCATTGTTGAAACCCGCAGCCCCGACAGAAATTCGGCCTTTTCTGAGCCTGATGAAAACTCCCGCCTGATTGCCGGCCATATTCTCGAATTCTTTGAACACGAAGTGAAAAAGGGAGGCCTTCCGAGGGAACTGCTGCCGCTGCAGTCGGGCGTCGGCAATATTGCCAACTCAGTCATGGAGGGGCTTAAAAACGGACCGTTCAATAACCTGGTCGCCTATACCGAAGTGCTGCAGGACGGCATGCTGGAAATGATCCATGCGGGCAAGCTGATCTCGGCTTCAGCTACGGCCTTCTCATTAAGCGACAAGGCGCTTGTCTCCCTGCATGACAACCTCGATGAGTACCGCAACAAGATCGTCCTGCGCCCGCAGGAGATCAGCAATCATCCTGAAGTCATCCGCCGTCTCGGAGTTATTGCCATGAACGGCATGATCGAGGCCGATATCTACGGCAACGTCAATTCAACGCATATCATGGGAAGCGCGATCATGAACGGCATCGGCGGTTCAGGCGATTTCGCGCGCAACGGCTATCTTTCCATATTCATGACGCCCTTCCGGGCAAAGAACGGTCAGATCTCCTGCATTGTGCCGATGGCATCACACATCGATCATACGGAACACGATGTTCAGATTCTGGTCACCGAGCAGGGCCTTGCCGATCTGCGCGGCCTCTCCCCCAATCAGCGCGCCAGGGTCATCATCGAAAACTGTGCCCATCCGGATTTCCGCCCGGCGCTTCGGGACTATTACAACCGTGCGAACAGCGGCTCTTTCGGCAGGCACACCCCGCATCTGCTCGATGAAGCGTTAAGCTGGCATCAGCGATACCTTACAACCGGCCATATGTAACGAAAGCCCCCTTCAGTTCAGGGAGGGTGCTTTCGGGTGTGTGTCGCCCCGTTGCTGAAAAGCGCCACCAAAGGAAAAACGGCGGCATTTTCCCGCAGGACGTTCGGATGTCCCGGTGGCTGGACCGGCTCGGCCGCTCACTGTGGAACCTCATTTATATTGTCGAGCAGTTGCGGAAAAGGGGAGTAGGCATCCGGGGAAATGATATTCAATATCTTCAGTAAGCCTGCTTAATTTGAGCGTGGGTTTATTCAGGAACGTACTCAGGCTGGCCTGACGGCAGCAAGGGCAGGAGGGGGCATTTCAGGATCGGGATTTTAAAGACAGGCCAACGTTTCGAGAGAAATTATGTGAATCCTAAAGTATCATAAAAAAAACGCTTACAGTCTCAGTAAAGTCATTGCCACCCGCCTCCGAGGGCTTTGTACAGGTCGATCAGGTTGGCAAGAGTCTGTTGATGGATCAGAATTTCGTTCTGCTGAGCCTCGAAGAGGGATCGTTGGGCGTCAAGCAGGGCGAAATAGCTGTCGACGCCATGGTCGTAACGCGCTTTTGTGATGGTCCGGGCTTGATCGCTCTCTTTGACCAGAGCTCGCTGGGCATGCAATTGTTCGGTGCAGGTCGCACGGGCGACCAGTGCGTCGGCGACCTCCCGGAACGCACTCTGTATAGCTTTTTCGTATCGGGTGACGGCAATATCCCGGTTGGTTTCAGCCAGTTTTAGGTTGGAGCGCAACCGGCCGCCCTGGAAGATCGGGAGCGTTATCTGCGGGGCGAAGCTCCAGACACCGCTCGACCCGGTCATGAACAGATCCGACAAGCTTGTGCTGGCGAACCCGGTGGAACCGGTAAGGCTTATGCTGGGGAAGAATGAAGCCCGTGCTGCTCCGATGCTCGCGTTTTCTGCCTTCAGTGCGTATTCCGCCTGCCGTATGTCCGGACGATCGAGCAGGACGATGGAGGGAATGCCCACGGGGAGCGTCTCCAGCATCTGGATATCGGCCAGGGGTTGGGGTTCGAGGAGCATCGGATCGATCTCCTTTCCGACCAGCAGGGTCAGGGCGTTCCTGTCCTGTTCCACCTGACGTTGATATTGCGCACGGCTGGCCCGGGCCGATTCGACCAGTATTGCGGACTGTGCGGCATCGAGTCGGGACTTTGCCCCGATATCGAAGCTGCGTTTGATGAGATCCAGCGCATCCTGCCTTGTTCTGAGCGTGCTTTCGGTCAGTCGCAGCAGTTCGACATCGGCAAGGTAGGTGAGATAGGCGTTGGCAACTTCAGCGACCAGGCTTGTCTGGGCGGCTTTGCGGCCCTCTTCGGTAGCAAGATACTGGTTTATGGCGCGATTACTGAGGCTGCGTACACGGCCGAAAAGATCCAGTTCATATGCCGTCGTGCCGATACTGGAGGTATACGCGGAGGTGATTTCCCTGTTTCCGGTGCCGCTCATGCTTTTTGACAACTCCTGGCGGGTGAAGCTTCCCGAGGCGTTAATCGATGGAAGGAGATCCGAACGCTGGATGCGCCAGGTGTGGCGGGCCGCCTCGATGTTGAGGGTGGCTATCCTCAGGTCGCGGTTGTTGGCAAGGGATGCTTCGATAAGGCTTTGCAGTTTTGGCGATCTGAACATGCTCCGCCATCCGATATCGGTGGTACGCGGCTGCTCCCCGGATTCCCGCGCAGTGGAGGGCATCGTCCCGATTCCGGAAGCCACCGGCCACTCTGTGGTGACGGGTGCCGTTGGTCGTACATAGGCTGGCGAAAGCGAGCAGGCCGTCAGAGTGGATGCTGCCAGGCATAAAGGAAGCAGCAGCTTAGTGTTCATGGTTCGATTCCTTGTCGTTTTGGTTTGCTGCTGTGTCGGTTACAGTCTTTCGGGCAAACCGGGATTGCACGAGGATGAAGAAGAGCGGCACAAAGAAGATCGTCAGCACCGTACCGGACAACATTCCTCCGATCACGCCGATGCCGATGGCGTGCTGGCTTGCCGATCCTGCTCCGGAAGAGAAGGCGAGCGGCGTGACGCCGAGGATGAATGCCATGGAGGTCATGATGATCGGTCGAAGTCGCTGACTTGCTGCGGAGAGGACTGCCTCATGCAGGTTCATACCGCTTTCGTAGAGGGTTTTGGCGAACTCCACGATAAGGATGGCGTTTTTCGCCGTCAGGCCAACGGTTGTCAACAGGCCGACCTTGAAGTAGACGTCGTTTGAAAGACCTGAGAGAAATGTCGCCAGAACTGTGCCCAGGACACCGAGCGGGACTACCAGCATGACGGCCATCGGCACGCTCCAGCTTTCGTAAAGGGCGGCCAGGCAGAGAAAGACGAAAAGCAGGGAGAGCGTGTAGAGCAGCAGCGTCTGCTGTCCGGCGGCACGTTCTTCGTACGAAAGTCCGGTCCATTCGATACCGAAACCTTCAGGGAGTTTTCCTGCCAGTTCCGCCATGATGGCCATGGCATCACCGGAGCTTATGCCGGGCGCCGGGGCTCCCTGGATATTGACCGA
>Ga0268280_1001642_pt1 | contig 14544 bp, 17 predicted proteins | sample saktaG_9_FD_190139 | JGI IMG/M metagenome (GOLD analysis project Ga0268280, IMG submission 190139) | Saline water microbial communities from Sakinaw Lake, British Columbia, Canada - sak_2011_5_24_40m | ecosystem: Environmental > Aquatic > Non-marine Saline and Alkaline > Saline ... | reverse complement strand
TGCATCATTCGTATCATTTTCTTATTAATGGAAAGAGTTACCGTATGAATCAGATAGCCAAACCTCACTAACATGGGTGTGCAATTTTCCGCGGAATCTTGTGCACTTTTCGACCGGAATCAACAAATGGCGCCTTGAGTGAAGACGCTATGTTCGTACAATGCTATGAGTTTCCCCAACGATGCCGGAGTCAGCTTTTCTAAAAGGATCGTGCTCGATGGACGGTTTCCTTTAAAGGTCCGGTGCGGTACCAACCATGCTTGTGTACCTTCGTCTCGAACCTCCACCGACGTTTTGCCGAAGGCCAGCGCCTCTGCCTGGGCAAACATGTTGGCAAGGAGCAGTTCATGGTGGCGGCCGAGAGGGTTCAGCGGATGAAGAAACCCGATGAAGTCACAGGGAATGAGTTTGGTCCCCTGGTGAATCAGTTGGTAGAAGGAATGCTGGCCATTCGTACCCGGTTCGCCCCAGTAGATTGGCCCGGTCTGGTAAGCGGTCTCGGACCCGTTCAGTGTGACATGCTTGCCATTGCTCTCCATGGTTAACTGTTGGAGGTACGCCGGGAAGCGTTTCAAGTACTGCTCATATGGAAGAACGGCCACAGTCTGCGCACCAAAGAAATTGTTGTACCAGAGACCCAGGAGCCCCATGAGCACCGGCAAATTGCGCTCAAAAGGAGCAGTACGGAAATGTTCATCCATTTGGTGCAACCCGTCGAGCATCGCATAGAAGTTTTGCGGTCCAACAGCGATCATCGTCGAGAGACCAATCGCCGAATCCATGGAGTACCGCCCGCCGACCCAATCCCAAAATTCGAACATATTTGCCGTGTCGATACCGAACTTATCCACTTCCCCGGTGTTGCTGGAGACTGCCACGAAATGCCTGGCAACTGCGGCAGGGTTTTTTAAAATCTTGAGCACCCAATCGCGGGCCGCATGCGCGTTGGTCATCGTCTCCAGAGTTGTAAACGTCTTCGACGAGATGATGAACAATGTTTCTTCGGCGTCGAGGTCGCGGGTAGCTTCTGCAAAGTCGGTGCCGTCGATGTTGGAGATAAACCGGAAGATCAGGTCGCGCTGGCTGTAGTACCGCAATGCCTCGTACGCCATCACCGGACCCAGATCAGATCCACCGATGCCAATATTGACAATATTGCGAATCGGTTTGCCGGTGTAGCCCTTCCACTCTCCGCTGCGCACGCGATGAGAAAAGCCGGACATCTTGTCGAGCACGGCATGCACGTGAGGAACAATATCCTCCCCGTCCACGACGATGGATTGCCCCTGAGGGGTGCGCAGGGCTACGTGAAGGACAGCACGCTTCTCTGTGACATTGATCTTCTCGCCACGGAACATGGCATCGATGCGAGCCCTCAGGCCTGACTCCTCCGCCAATTGCAGAAGGAGTTTGAGTGTCTCGTCGGTGGTGCGGTGTTTCGAAAAGTCAAAGTACATACCGACAGCTTCAACTGCCATTCGTTCCCCGCGCTTTGGATCGTCTGCGAAGAGCTTCCGAAAATGCAACTCTTTGATCTTCTGGTAATGAGCTTCGAGAGCATGCCATGCCGCAAGATTTGGAAGTGAAGATATGATTGTTGTCATGCTCATGTCCTTTCCATTTTGACGACGTATTCACACGGTTATACAGCTTGATGATGTCTCGTTGGAGGACACCGAACTTGCCGTGTCGTGAACAGGTGTGCTTCCACGCCCCGTGAATTCTCCACAGCTGGATGCTGGGTTGCGCGTGCAAACGAAGACAATCTCTCTCGAGGCAGTCGTGTCCGGATGTATATCCTGTCTCTCACAACGGATCTCTGATAAGCTTAGTAAAAAGTATATTATGAATCAAAGGGCATGGCAATCGGCAAGAAACAACACATCGGAAAATCAGTTCGATAAGGAACACACCAAATTGTAACTGCAACATTTCGAAAGTTTCGAGAATTCAGCTTTTCAATCTTTTCAAGGGAGGCGGAATCCTTGGCTCATTCATAAACTTGAGTTTGCTTTGTTCAACAATTCTCTTGCAGCCTCATTGTTCCCCTTTGCTTATACATCGTCATCTTTTGAGTGATCTGACGTTGAAGCGCTCTGTATTCTTCTGACGACTCTCTCGACCGCATCGATAAAATGTAAAAGAAGACCCACAAGGCTCTTTTTTCTTGGAAGATAAGAAGATTGGATATTTGCAAGTTCTTTTCCCAGTTCTACCTGAAGCGATGGAGATTTCGATATCGAGAGAACCTGAGAAGGATACACACTCCTATGACCGGTAATGAGAAAGCTGATCACGCACGCCACAGTTGCGTACGGTGCTATCGATGGTCCGAATAACTCGACTGCCATAATACTTGCTGCAATGGGAGTATTTGCCGCACCTGCGAGAACGCTGGTCAGTCCAATGGCCGCAAAAGTACCGGCATTCAGACTGAAAACATACGCAAAGAACAGGCCTGCCGTTGCACCGATAAAGAAGATTGGTGTCACAATTCCGCCGCTTCCGCCGAAACTCAGTGTAATAGAAGTGAAAATCGGCTTCAGCAAGAACGCATACCAATCGGTATGTTCGCCGCGGAATCCGGCCTCGATTGTTTCAAGCCCTAATCCGAGGTATTTTGTCGAGAAAAGATATGCCAAACCGATAAGAACAAATCCGCCGATGAGCCCTTTCCATGGTGTCCAGATCTTTATTCGGCCTGCTACTCTATCTCCAGCTCGAAGCATCTCGATTAAAAAGATTGAGCACAAACCGAAGAACAGTCCGGCAACCATGACTTTCAGAAGAAACAGTTCTGAAAAAACGGGAACAACGTTGATAGCCCCATGAAAATAAGTGACACCAAAAGAGGAAGATACCTGGTATGCAGTGATGCCGGCGATGAACGAAGGCAGGAGTACTTCATACAAAATGGCTCCGACAAACAACACTTCGACACCAAAAAATGATCCGGCGATGGGTGTTCCAAATACTGCAGCAAATCCCGCACTAATACCGCAAATGACCAATTTCTTTCTGTCATGATCATCAAATTTCAGAATATCGCTAAAGAAGGATGTCAATCCTGCTCCAATTTGCGCACAGGGCCCCTCTTTCCCTGCAGAACCGCCAACAGCCAGAGTGATAATGGTTGCAACGAGTTTTACAGGCACGACCAGTAATGCAATTTTCCCCGACCGCTTATGAATCGCCTCAATAACCTTTTCTGTGCCATGTCCTTCTGCTTCCGGCGCCAGATATTTGATAATGAGCGCGCTGAGAAATAGCGCCGCGGGAAGAAGCAACAACGTATACGGCGATCGCTGCCCGATACCGGTTGCCCATTCGAGCAGTTTCAGGAATAATGCTGTAGCGCCTCCGACAATCGCTCCGGCGATGGTTGCTAAAAAGACCCACTTAATAATGCTGATGAACAGTACAGTAGATTCTGTGAGTTGTTTTTTCACGCTATATCTTTCAAAACGTAGAGCATGCTTTTTATGTATGAGAACTGTATTAAATTATTCTGATTTTGTCTTCTTGTCCTTCTGTGTTTGCAGCCACGTGATACAGACATCCAAAACAATAGCCAGAAGAATCACAAAAAGCCAATTCATTTGGATGTAGTCGTGGACGTTGAGACTGTACGCCACATTGAGAAGTATGCTTATGACAAGCATCGGCAGGAGCAGAACAACAAAGTAGGCGGTGAATTTTTTCGTGAACATAGCACGGTCTCCTGGAGTTGACTCTTGTAAGGTATAAGTTGTTTTATGTTTTCATAAACTTCTGGACACAATCCGGGCATATCCCATGGCTAAAGACTGCTTCAGAGTGCTGAGTAATATAATCCTGCTGTGAAATCCAATTCCCTGCGTTTTCCTTCATATGGCCACAGTATCCGCAGACATGAAGAAACCCTCTCAAAACCCGTAATTCCTTGACAAGTGAAATGAGGTATACGATACTCATAAAAACCGCGATACGAATCGCTACATTGACCATGGAGTCGCCCGCGGGCCAAGGGAGAACCCACATGAGAGGAAAGATCAACCGTATGGAAGGAAGAACTATTGCTAAAACAAACGCCGGCCTTCGGTTTCCAGACCATGCTGCGCAAGAGATAGGAATGGAATAAAGAATGGGGAATTGAATATGGGGGCCGCTGATAAAATCTGCACCAGCCACGAGTGCCGACAGAGATATCCAATGCCATGGTTTGATGTGGAGTTTGTCCAGTGCATCAAAGATTTTTTGATTACTATAAAAACGATCGAGCGGCTGCATACGACTCTTTGCCTTATCCCTTCGCGAGGGCTTTGTTCAAGAGTTTCAGGTCATCGATTACGTGGCGTGTCATGAGAAAATTCTTTCTGACATGTTCTTTCCCATTCACTCCAAGATACTGACCAATTTTTGGATGCTTCAGAATTGAACTGACAATATCTGCGCATCCCTGGAGGTCGTGCGGTTCCACAAGAAAACCCGTCTTATTATCGATCACCTGCCGTGGAATACCGCCGACTTTCGAGGCAACAACGGGTTTGCCTTTCCAGAGCGCTTCCGTCACGGTAAGGCCGAATCCTTCTTGGATCGATTTCTGAAGAACAACCGTCGATTTGTTCTGGAGCGCGTTGACAAGAATATTATCTTCAACCGTCAGCAGGATAACATCTTTATTGTCAAGCAGGGAACCGGCTGCCGATCGTGTTTTATCAAAGATCTCCCAGCCCTCAGGATCATCGGTAGCCATGCTGCCGCAGAGCACTAACCGGCAATCGCACTCCTTTCGAACCAGTTTATACACTTCGATAACCCCCTCCGGATCTTTCCATTTATCAAATCTGGATATTTGAGTGATCAGGGGTTTATCGGTGGGCACACCATACTTCTGGAGTGTTCGCTCAATTAAATCTTCGGGGATTTCTCTATTCTTCGAAGAAAGAGGATCGATCGCCGGATCAATGATGGTGTACTTCATCGGAAGTTCTTTTCGGACATACTGCTCATCTGAAACAATGATTCCATCGTATGCGAGGATAAAACCTTTGAGAAAGTACCAGAGATCTTCGTTGGGATGAGAAAGGTCGACATGACATCTCCAGAGCCATGGTTGACGCTTCTTATAAAATCGGATAAGGGGAAGAGGTTGAGGATCATGAATAATGACGCAATCGGCATCAATCTTACAGTAGGAGGCAAATTCCCGATTGTTCTCGATGTAGAGCGAAGCTTTAATATCCGTCATACGGATAGATTCACCCTGGATGGCATTATGGAATTTCTTGGTAATGTTAAAGAATTCCGGAGTACCGCGTAACGTTCTCCAGTCAGCATCAATTCCGGCGCAATTCATCAGCGGGACAAGTGCATAGAGGATCTCAGCCACACCACCGCCATAATACGTTGAATTGATGTGAAGAATCTTTTTTCCATACAGCGGGCGGGCTAATCTATAGATTTCCGCGATCACATCATCACCGACAATATCTCTATATTCCTCTAATGTGCGCATGGTCTCTTCCTCTCTGTTGTTTTCTTGCCTGTATCAGTGAGATTGTGGAACTGCTGAAGCTCGAGCATTAAAAAGTCCATTTAAAAAAATGAAGAACTCCACGAACTTCCTGTGTCATCTGCTGTTTCTCCAGAGTTTCTCAAGAATTTGTGTTGCCCATTCTTTTCCTGCCAGTCCGAACGCTATAGCAAGCGCCAGACACAATCCGCCGAACGCAATCTCAAATGCCGAAATCAACACCTGACCGCCAAGAGAGAGCTGCTGAAGAGCGGTGGACACGACAAGAAAAATAAGCGCAATGTAGATGACTGCGCTGATGAATTCTGCCCCGGCAACACGGACACTCGTGAGATACGTCAATGTCGTCCCGCGCAGAAGTTTTGCCAAGAGTGTCCCAAATATCAGCACGAGAACTGCAGCAATAACATTGGGGATATACAGGAGAAATCTATTGAACAATTCTTTTGCCATGTCGAGGCCAAAGCTATGGAGTACCGCAAGGGTCAAGCCAAACATGAAAAACCAATAGATGAGGTTTGCCACGATGTTGACGGTTGAATATTGAGCACCCCCCTTTAAAAGAATATCCTCTATTCCGGCTTTTTCCGCGATGATGTCTAACCGAGCAAGTCGAAGTAATTTGATAATTACTTTCCGCAATAACCTGGCCAGGAGCAAGCCGATAATCATGAACAGGATGCCGATAACGAATTGCGGCATGAATTGAATCAATTGTTCCCAAAATATCTTCAGCGATTCCAGCACAGCCTTAATTTGATCTGGCATAATACGCTCCATGGTCTATAGGTGGTTTGAATATACGGCTACGCATGATGGTCAGTTTCTTTTTTTGTTTTCTCTGCTCCAAGAATAACCGTTCTTGTAGGGTAAGCGAACTCGATCTGTTCTCGTTCAAAACATTGAAATATTTCCAGATTGATCTTTTCTTGTATATCCATAAAGAGATTGTAATCGGGTGAAAGAACATAGTAGACAACCTCGAACATGAGTGCAGATTCACCATATTCTTTAAAATGTGCCCGATCGAAACGGGTACCGGGCTGGTTTGTAATAATCTGGCGTAAAAACGTCGGTATGTTTTTCAATTGTTCGAATGAAGTTTGATACGTCACTCCCAGGGCAAACGCCACGCGCCGTTCAGACATCCGCTTATAATTTCTAATACGGCTTTTGAGGAGATCAGTGTTGGAAAAAATATTTTCTTCGCCTGAAAGACTTCGAATGCGTGTCGATTTGAGACCGATATGTTCTACGGTTCCTAAAAATTCTCCAACGGTGATGAAATCTCCGACCTCAAACGGTTTGTCCAGAAAAATAGAAAGTGAGGCGAATAAATCCTCCAGAATGTTTTGAAGCGCCAGTGCAACGGCGATTCCGCCAATGCCCAATCCTGCAAGCAGGGTTGTAATGTTTATGCCGAGGTTATCGAGAATGAGGAGAAAGATAAAACTCCACAGCGTCATCCGGCTTACAAACGACAGAATTGCCGGAACCGATTTGTTTTCAATTCCATTCTTTCCGCGCTTCTGAAGATAATTTCCAATGAAGAAATTGATTATCCGGTTTCCCCAAAATCCTCCTTGTAAAAGGAAAGAGAGAATAGTCGCAATTTCGATATATTTTACCTGTTTAGGCTGGAGAGTGAGCGCCGTAGAACCGAGGTAGAGGGCAAAAATAATCATCAGAAAATGCCTGAGTTCACCAAGCAAATCTGCAACCAAATCGTCGATTTTGTTGTCGGTCTTCTGTGCGAATGCACGGAGTTGTTTCAACACCAGCCACCGAACAAATACAAATCCGCAATAACTGACAAAGGCAAGGCCAAAGGCAATCGCCCAATTGGCGACTGAATTCCCAAAGTATGTCATTTCAAATACCTGCATAACAATTCTCCCGATCGTCAGAAATATCCTGTATTCTCGTGGCGTATAGTCGTCGTATAAGAAAAGAAATACCTTGAGGAAGAGCGCGTTCTACCCCGCTCTGAAAATCCTTCCACAACAATTTCTCGTTGGCAGCATCGATGAAGCGCCTATGATAGGTCGGTTGGCCCGCCGGCATGACACCTGCGAAGTCAGCACGATACTGAACGATGTGAAGAAAAGACAGTTCTGCCGGGGAATGAAGTGCCATCATTCCTGTAACGGAGAGAGCCATTCGGCTTTCCTCATTGGAGCCGAGAATGATGGCAATATATTTCAAGTTAAAAAGCGACACGTCTACTCTTTCCGATCCGCTGCAGCATTGGCAGTCGTACGCCTGTCTGATATGAAAAACAGATAGAGTGCACCTACAGAGCCCGCCATGAACGATGCTGCAAGCACGGCCGTCTTTGAGATATCTAAGGATAGTTCATTGGAAAAGGCAAGATTTGCAATGAACAGCGACATGGTAAATCCGATTCCTCCAAGCCAGCTGATGCCGTAAATATGCTTCCACGAAACACCGGTTGGTAAAATTGCTAATCGGAATCTTACAGCAAGCCAAGAAAAGAGAGTAATACCCACCTGTTTTCCAATGACCAATCCGAAGATAATACCGAGAGCAATTGGCGTATTCAGCACCGATTTCCAATCGGAATCAAAAACAACACCTGCGTTCGCAAAAGCAAACAACGGCATGATGGCAAAAGTTACCCATGGATGAAACTTATGTTCAAAACGTTGAAGAGGTGTTTCCACGCTATGACACGATATCTCGATTGTCTGAACTACCGATTGCTGTTGTTGATTCAATACCTTGAGGTGAACTTCTGATTTCTCAAGCTTGAATCGTTCAAGGAGCGATTGAATTCTTTGGATAAAGTCTCCCATGTCAATCCGTGACCGGCTTGGGACTGCAACAGCCAATAACACTCCTGCAATGGTTCCATGAATGCCGGACTCCAGGAGTACCGCCCAGAGAAGCACTCCTAGGATGAGATAGACAGATGGCCGAAGAATACCTCTCCAATTCGCCGAAAGGAGGACAAGGAAAATAAGTCCCGCTGCTGCAAGAAAGAACCAGTGTATTTGCGTCCCATAAAAAAGCGCGATAACCAGCACTGCTCCCAGGTCATCCACAATGGCAAACGCAGCAAGGAATATTTTCAACTGATGAGGGATGCGGGAACCAAGAAGCATCAACACACCCAGCGAAAAAGCTATATCGGTTGCCATCGGAATTCCCCATCCGGCGGTTGCATCGGTTCCTGCTGTAAAACAATAGAAGATCGCTGCAGGGATGATCATCCCTCCCAGAGCTGCAGTCAAGGGAAGGATTGCACGCTTGATGCTTGCCAGTTCGCCGATCAGGAGTTCCCGTTTAATTTCAAGTCCCACAACAAAAAAGAAAATGCTCATGAGGCCGTCATTGGTCCAATGAAGCAGTGACTTTGATATAGGCGCACTTTTGATCCCGAAAGAAATTTCCGTCTGCCAAAATGCCCTATAATAATGGTTCAGCGATGAGTTTGCCAGGAGGAGAGCAGCTACTGTGCAAGCCAAGAGGAGCAATCCTCCTGCGGATTCCAGGCGGATGAAATCCTGAAAAGGTTGAAGTACTCGTGTGAGCGACGACGGTGCTCTGCTATTTTTTTTGTCGGTCATTCTCTCCTCGGGGAATATAGTTGAGAATAACCCAATACTTGTAAAGAGTGCGGCAAGAACTCCAAGAGTGATAACCCCTCTGCGAATACAAAATATTTCAAACGACTCGTTCTCCTGTTGTTTTGCTGCGGTGAAACGTTCACTATTTTTTCTTTTCTTGGGCTTCAGGGATGAGCATCATCCTGATCGTTGTCTATGGGTAACGTATGATAAGTGCTTTCGCATTCATGAGAACATTTTTTGTTGCTTGAATCATGAGAGAATCAAAGCCCTGCAAATAATTACTCTCCTCTGAAAGAATAAGACGAGGATTCCTTGTGTTGATATGGAAATTGACGAGCGGGTTAACAAAGAGGTGGGGCGCGAGAAGGATAAAGGGAAAACAGCGGATCCGGAAAGATTATGAATACATCTTTGATAAAAGCTATGCCGTAGAGACATACACGATGAATTCGAGGTGGTATAAATTCAACGGCAGAAGGAACGGAGACTTTAATTATAGAAGGAATATGTTTGTATTGAGTCCAATAAACCTTGGCTGTCGGCGGCGGCCCGGCCTTAGCATTCGTAATCTGTGCATCTGCCGTCTTCAAAGCCAGGAGATTGAGCACCTTCAGATGACTGAGAACTCCAACGGCTAGATAGCTGAAGAGAACGGAAACAAGAACAATATGCTGGAGGAGACGTCTCATGACAAATTTCTGTAGTACTATACAAAGACTATGCGAGAGAATCAAGAAACCACGGTACATCACTTCTCCGCGGCACAGCGAAATCCAAACCGGAGGAGAGATGTACCCGGTTTTCGGCTGAATCGTTTTGCTATTCGACAATCGTCCGTGTCTCCACTGTAGGATCCACCACGAAGGACACGATCACTCCCAATATGCGAACCTTGGGGGTTTTTTTCGGGACTTACTTTATAATAATTTCCATCATACTTGTCGGCACACCATTCAACCACATTTCCCGTCATATCAAAAATACCAAGTTCATTACGCTTCTTGGTGCCCACCGGATGTACCTTGTTCTTCGAGTTCTCGACGTACCAGGCAACTTCATCAATATTATCGCTTCCGCTATACTTCCATCCTTTTGATTGTGTCCCCCCGCGAGCCGCGAATTCCCACTCTGCTTCTGTGGGCAGTCTTTTGCCAGCCCATGCCGCATACGAAGCTGCATCATCCCAACAGACTTTTGAGATGGGATTCTTATCGTTCCATCCCCAAGCTGGTTTTTCAGGCATTTCCCGCTTTGTTGCTATGCAAAATTTTCGATATTCACCAACGGTGACTTCATATTTGTCCATGTAGTAGCTTTTTAACCTTACCGTATGCACTGGTTTTTCCATTTCATAGCCATGGTCGTCTCCCATCTGAAATGTTCCGCCTCCAACCAACACCATATTGTGTCGTGATACCACTGTATGAGGCTGTCCGATACTGACGGCAGATGAGAACAACAAAACAAGGAAGGATTTCAGAATCCTTTGCGTTGTAGGTGCACAGATTAACGTTCGCCGGGTATTCACGCGCTTTCTCCATTCGTAAGCTGATGTGATTGCAGCATCCTTTCAACGACAGCTTTTACTTTATTCAGTTCACTCCCATGAGCCAGAAATCTCGGTCTCAGTTCGTGAGCTAGGGCAATCATTTCTTCCGAATCTTCGCAGATAAGGATGAGATGTGAAGCATCATTACTGCTAAAAAGCGAATGGAGGGCAATGAAGTCCTTGAGGCGCTCAATAGTCGCAATCACAATGTGTCTATCGGTGCGATGCTCAATGATGTATTGAATGAATCGCTGGAGCGTATAAAATCTGTTCAACACAGGCCTTGGTGAAATTTCCCGCAATGTCTCCTCAAGGAGCTGTGCTGTCGTACTATCGGGTAATGCATAGAGAATGAGTTCCATAGTGTTTTCCTGAGTTCGGTCAGAATCCTTCTTTTCTCATTTTACTGATGAGATATATGAAAGAACTATGCCACTCTGTCGAGGAATGGATATTCTCCGTTTTGTATCACTTCTTATACCAGCAAACCATTGGAGTATACTTGTTTTTATCTTGCCCTGCAGGACATGTACTCTATAAGAGGACACATCCATAAGATATGCTCTGTACGATAGGAAAAAAGCCTTGGAATAAATCGTGTCGAGGGCTTCCCTTCAATACACAATAAGCAAAAGGAGTACAAACAATAATTGTCCGAACACGGCGAATTGTGCATGCAGAGGCCAATTGTGTATATCATGTAAATTATTAGCACGAGCCTTACTTGGAGGTGAAAAGATCAGTGCAAGGATTCCAAAAAATCCTGTGAGTAATGCGATGCCCATTCCTCTGGAAAAATAGTCTCCTTTAGCGCGGGCGATAATTCCGCCGCTCAGAAGAAGAAAACCATAACAACCCGCAATCCAAACATCCTGGCTCATAACAGTGCAGTCCAAAACAAAGAAGGGTTTTCGTGTTGAAATCGTTGAGCACTATCGAACGAGACTTGGATGAATCGATGTACGTCGAAGTACTTTTCTTTGAATTCCCTTTTTTCTTTTTCGTTGTTTCACGATTCTCTCAAGAACGAGATCAACACTTTTTTTGAAATTCTCTGTCTGTGCCTGGGCCCGATAGAACCCGCTTGCTGAGTGAAGTTGGCATTTCACCATAATCTTCGATTTGTGCGAGTTCATGTTCCAGCGCAGCGAAATAATATCCAGGAACCGGCTTCGAAGTTCCCGCGAAACAGATGTGATATATGATTTTTCTCGAACTTTGAGACCCATCGCATGGGATGTGATGGTCATAATCATCAGTTCGCTCCATTGTTTTTTTGTTCGGAACAGCCGTTTTCTCATTTGACCGCTATCATTGTATATACCTGTACCTGTTGGGTATAGTTAAAATAGGTGCAAGTGCCTTGTGAAGAATACCTTTGGTAAAAGACTTCCGGAACACATCAACGAGGCCGAAGTCCCGATCTTGAAGGATCATAACCAGTGAATTGGGATATGCATAGCTGATTGTTTCGTCGGCAAAATATTCGTTCGAAGTGAATACGGTCCTTGCCTTGATTCGAGAGTCAATAAAAGTTTTCTTCAAAGTTGCACATCGCATGCGCATGGATTCTGCCTGCTCTTTCTGGCCCGCCCGGACAAGTCCTACAATATCGATCCGAGCATTGAATAGTTTTGCGAAGGCTACTGCATAGGGATATTTATCCATAAAGCGTGTTCCTTCACGCACTGGGTACACGATATGTGTATATCCCGTCCGCGTTATTTGCTTGTGGACACTTAACACAGGCACTTTTGAAAGTGCAACAACTTGATATGTGGTACTTCCAAGAATAGTATCAAGAAATCCATTAGCGCCATGCGTGCCCATAATAATAAGATCTGCCTTTATGGTTGATGCTGTCCGTGTAATAGTTGTGTCTATCGTTCCAAGGATCAATTTCGTATCGATACGAACCCTCGATCGTTTCCTCGTTGTTTCTGCAATATGTTCTAACCGTCTGGCGCTTTGCTTCAGCACCTCATTCTCCAGGTTCGACGCAGCCATCATGACTCCGCTATCTCCGTAAAGATCGACATAGGGTTGAACGACATGCAGCAACATGATCCGTGCTTGTGTCCTTTGAGCAAGCTTTATTGCATGGTGAAGCGCGTTCAGCGATAGCTCAGAAAAATCGATTGGAACAAGAATCTTTTTTAGTTTGAATATTTTCATGGCCATCTCCAGATTATGGAACAATCCTTCTGAAAGGAATGAACAGACACAATGGATGACATCCTGATAGGAGAAGATGAAATAATTATGCCACGGAAATATATCGGGTTTTTTTCAAATTTCAGCAGGGAGATAGAATCTTTGAAGATCAACCAGAGACGAGTATAAATACTTTGTCCTGTCAAACAAGACAAATTCGTTTAGTTCAAAGAGGAGAACAAAATGGGTCTGTACTTACAAAGATTACCCCGGTTTTGTTTTTTCCGTTTCAACTCGAAACGGCGGTGCCCGATACGACTTTGGTGAATACGTTTCAGGTATATCCGTCTGATTACCATCCCTGACCGCGGAGTAATGCGGCGACATGATTTCAACACCGGCCTCATTGAATTTATCCTGTATGTTTTGATGAAGATCTGAGTATGTTGTTGCCATAGCATCGGTGAATGTATTCAACTCATAGCAAACATCAAGGTTGTCTAAGCTTGTCTGAACAAACAACGATAAGCTTAGTAACGCCTGCGGTAACGAGCTCTCCCCCTGTCGGATCTAATAGTTCCTCCATTAATTTGTTCATGCACTCTCTTCAAGTTAGAATGATAATTGAGCATTGACAAGTACCTCGTGATGCTTGATGACATTGTCCTTTGTTGGGACAATATAATTCAGTTGCAGTCCTGTTGCCTTTGTCGGCCACAGATTACATCCAATGATAATAAGATCTGACGATGGAATCAGTCCATCGGGCAAGAAGCTTTCGAAACGTATCAACATTTGCGACTTCCGTGTGACCATATAACCGCAGGTTAATTGGTAGCCATACGGAGTTTTTGCTGTGTTTGTCTGGCTCGGAATGAGGCGTGCCGCGTCGACCTCGCCGCTGAACAGCCAATCTTCATACATCAGCCGTCCATCTACTCCCCACAATGTACGCTTGCCATCGAACAGAGGTAAAGCACCATTACCGATTTGTACCTGATGATCATCGCTGAATGCAGCATTAACCCCAAGTTCCCATTGTCCTTTTATTGCACCCTGGTTAAGAAGTTTTGACAGTAACAATAACCGTCCCACGTACATAAAGTTATTGTTATCATTATTGTTGGTGGACAGCTTATCGCCGTTGAATAATCCGAGTGTTCCGGAAAGGAACCCGTCATCGGTGGTAACGATCGCCTGAGTTCCGATTTGGCGGCCCGCAACGAGAGCATTCACAGCTTGCGAACGATTAACGAAATCGATCGCGTCTGCGCCTGTAAGATATTCCTTGCTAAAAGGGGGTTTGAACAATCCCATCTCAATACACAACCGCGGTGATATTTTGTAATATATTTTTGCGTCGAGGATAGCTGGCGTGTTAACGAAATTTGTTTGGAAAAGATATCCGTACCCACCATCAAGTTCTCCTGATAGTTTAAAACGCATAGTAGAAATATTGAAGCCATTGTTTCCCGCGAATGATCGCTCTGCCTGAAAATCGGCAACTTCTTGAAAAAGAACCCCCACGGAAAAGTAAGATTTTTTAAAATCCTTTATCAAATCGTTCAGTTAAGGTTCGTCTTGCGCCCAGCTTGGCGAGGAACAGAAAAAGGGCTCTTCTCCCAACCGAGTGGGTAAAAAGAGCGAGATTTAGCTTCTAAAAAGCAGGTAACATACAGCTTAAGATTTTTAGTTTGAGATATTCTTCATCACGCAGACCGTAGGCTCTGCGT
>Ga0268280_1001641_pt1 | contig 14546 bp, 14 predicted proteins | sample saktaG_9_FD_190139 | JGI IMG/M metagenome (GOLD analysis project Ga0268280, IMG submission 190139) | Saline water microbial communities from Sakinaw Lake, British Columbia, Canada - sak_2011_5_24_40m | ecosystem: Environmental > Aquatic > Non-marine Saline and Alkaline > Saline ... | reverse complement strand
GAAGACGTCATCAAGAAATACTTGTCAAAATTCTTTGAAGTCAGAAGAAGCATCAAAGCTTCTGAACTGTTAAGCAAAGACATGAGCGACGAAGCGGTACTCAGACTTCTTTACATCCTGGTCTATGCAGGAGACGAAATGAATTACTTTATCACACCACTCGAATCGGAGATTGAACATGAACGGTTCACATTAGCCGATTTTGAGATCACAAGGGGGTATTAACCATGATTCTAGAAAATTTTGAGAGCCTGAACATGGGACAGCAACAACTATTCGCAGACACTTGTAATAAACTCCTGTCTTCAGGATTCATCGCAAGAGACAAAAAGGACAACAAAGAGCAATATTATTTCCTGATCAGCTATAAAAACTATTTTGATGAATACTTTAAAATCATCAATTATGAGATCGTCCTTGACAGAGAGCAAGGCGCAGTTCAACTTGTTCAAAGCGACAACAAGAACTTGCTCAGACTCAAGAAAGAAGAATCGCTGATCTTGCTGATTCTCAGGATTCTATATCATCAGAATTTGGTGAAGACCTCCATCAACGAAAACGTCGTCATCACTGTTGATGAAATCCATAACAAATATGATTCTTTAGACCTAAAAAAGAAAATCAACAAGACTGACCTCATCAAAGTACTTCGTCTCTATAAAAAGCATAACCTGATCGAGCCTTTAGGCGACATTACCCAAAGCAACACAAGAGTTGTCATCTATCCGACCATATTAATGGCAATCAATACCCAACAAATCAATGAAGTCTTCGATTTGGTCAATAAAATCGCTAGCAGCGAAGGAAGTGAAAAAGAATGAAAAAACTCACGAAAGTTCGTCTAGTCAATTGGCATTATTTCGCCAATGAGACGATTTACATTCGCAACAACACCTTGATTACAGGGCAAAACGCCACTGGAAAGTCAACCATCGTCGATGCGATTGCTTTCGTCATTACTGCCGGAGACCAAATCTTTAACTTAGCAGCAAACGAAAAAAGCAAACGTGACCTAAGAGGATACGTCAAATGTAAACTAGGTATCGACAACCATGAATACTTAAGAGAAGGCGATACCACGGGACACGTTTGTCTTGAATTCTACGACGAAAACAAAGACGAATACTTCAATGTCGGAAGCGTCATCGATGTCTTCGGAGAACTCTTGCCTCCTAAAGTCATTTTCTATCAAAACGACGGTAGAATGAGTGAAAAGCTATTTGTAGGAGAAGGCGGAGAAATCCTCACAACCCTCAATTTCAAGAAAGCCAAAGTCGCAGACAGAGTTTATAACACCAGAAGAGAAGCGAAACTTTCTTTTAGAAGCATCTTCGGTTCTGTTAACGAAACTTATTTCTCGCTTCTTCCAAAAGCCCTCGCTTTTAAACCGATTGCGGACGTTAAAGATTTTATCTATCATTATCTTCTTGAAGAAAAAACATTGGATGTCGAATCCATCAAAGAGTCGATTCATGCATACAGAGACTTAGAAGCGACTTTAAAAATTATCAAACAAAAGGTCATTGAACTGAATGAAATGAAGATTCTTTACGAAGACATCCAGAAGAATCAGGAACAACGTGAATTCTTAGCCTACTTCCTTCAAGTGATCGACTTAGAAACAACCAAAGTCTTGGTAGAAAACAAAATCAAACTACTCGAAAAAATCAATTTCAACAGAGATAAAAACCGTGCTTTGATTTCTGAAATCGATCATCAAATCGAGCTCCTCGACGACAGAAGCAAAGAAATTTATTCCATGCTTCAAAGTGATGATACTTTCAAAGCAGACGAGCTTTATGACAAAGAGATTCTTGGTCTTACAAACAAGATTGACGAACAAGAAGAAATCAAACGCTACTATGTGAGAAGAGTCGAAAAAGTCAAACCTCTTGTGGGAGAACTGAAAAACGAATACAAAAGAAAAGTTTATTCAGATCTTGCCAAGATAGATTTTCTGAATGTCAATGAAGACGATTTTGAAGACGTGAAGTTAAACATTCTCGACTTACAGAAATCGTTGAATGCCGTGGTTGACGAGAACACGAGAGAATCAGGAAGACTAGAAGAAGTCAAAAAGTCGCTTGTGACTGAAATCAATGACATCTACCAAACACTCAAAGACCTCGAAAACCATAAAATGAGATACAACCCGATGGTCCTTAAACTCAAAACCAAAATCGAAGAAGGACTGAAAGAACGATTTGGATTAGATCTCTCCGTTCACATTCTAGCAGAACTGATAGAAGTCACGGATTCCAAATGGCAAGACACCGTAGAAGACTACCTCGGACAACAACGATTCAACTTGATCGTAGAGCCAAGATACTTCGATGAAGCACTCCAAGTTTACAATCGAATCAAGGATTCCCTCGGAATCTTTGGAATCGGACTTGTCAACACGAAAAAGATTCAGCATTTCATCAATAACCAACCAAATTCACTCGCTTCCATCATTACAAGTGAAAACGTTGATGCCGTTCACTACATCAACATGACGATTGGAAACTTGATTATGGTTGACGATGTCACCGACCTCGAAAAATACCCTCAAGCGATTACAAACACCGGAATGGTTTATCGTTCCTTCACTGTCAGAAGTCTGAACTCCAAAACAGAAAAACCATTCATCGGTAAAAAAGCTGGACAAATGCAGATGGAGAAATGGAAAATCGAAGCTGTTTCTTCAAAGACCAAATACAATGAAATCAACGATAAGAGTAATACCCTCCAAGAAGAGAACAAAGCGATTGCTAGCCTCAACCTCGATGGTTTGATGGCGATGCTTGAAGCTTCCCTCTCCTTATCCACACTCAAAGAAAAACGTAAGAGCCTCGTGAACAGAAAACAATCTCTTCCAAAAGAATCCATCAACAACCTTCGTGAAGAATACGAGAAGATCAAAGAAGAGGTCAGAGGATACAACAATAACCGTAGAAAGCATTATGAAGAAAACGGTAAATTGAATTCAGACGAACTCAAAGCCCAAGAAGACATTCTGGCTCTTGAAATCAAAGTGAAAGAAATTGAAGCCTCTTTACAAACAGTTCTCGAACTGTATCCTAAGATGCAACAAGACGCTTACGAACTCTACGCTCAGGAAATCGGTTCTGCCAAAGACCTCAAAAAGGTTCAGCTTGAATATCGCGAAAGAATTGAAATGGAACTTTCCAACCTTCAAAATATGGAAGACTCCCTCAAATCCAAACAGTTCAGCTATGTCAATACCTACAGACTTTCCTACCAATACGGAATTGAATATATGCAGCAATATCTTGATGAACTCAACAAACTAGTCAAATCCGATTTGGTTAAATACGAATCCAAAGTAAGAGAAGCCAGAGAATCCGCAGAAAAGCTCTTCAAAGAAGACTTCCTTGCAAAACTAAGAAATTACATCGTTACCGCACAAGAAGAAATCAAGAAGATCAACAATACCCTTGCGACGATTCACTTTGGAGAAGATACTTATGAATTCATCTTCCCAAAAAGCAAGGAATACGGTGATTACTACGAAATGGTCCTAAGTGACGAGTCGATGAAGTCCGGTGGAGAAATCTTCAACTATGACTTCGAACTCAAATACCAAAGACAATTAGAAGAACTCTTTATCAATCTTGCAAGCGAAGACTTAAACTCCAGTGGAGCCATCAATAAATTCACAGACTACAGAACCTATATGGATTATGACATCAAAATCATCAACGAACAAGGAGACACCATCCTTTACTCTAAAGTCTTCAAAGAAAAATCAGGTGGAGAGACTCAGGTTCCATTCTATGTGGCAACCCTAGCTTCCTTCGTTAGAGTGTTCCAACAAGCATCTAGAAACAATATTCATGACTCGATCGGATTGATTCTGTTTGATGAAGTCTTTGACAAAATGGATACTTCTAGAATTAAGTCAATGATGGAATTCATCAAACGTCTTCCGGTTCAAATCGTCCTAGCAACGCCTCCACAAAAAATGGAAGTCCTTTCTAAATTCACAGACACGACGATTGTGACATTGCGCGAAGGCAAGGCCGCAAGAGCCTACGAAGTCGTCCAGAAATATTAAAAGTATTTCACACATAACTCACACTTCTCTGCTATAATATTCACATATTACATAAATGAGGATTTTAATATGAAAAAACTTTTTACAATCACCTTAGGCCTGCTTTTGGGACTTGCACTTCTAGGATGTACTAGTACTACAGAATCCACAACCGCAGGACTCAGTTACGACAATTTCTTTTCCATTACGGATTACTCCCAAATCTTCAATCGAAATGAAGGAACTTACATTGTCTATATGTACTCAACATCATGTGCACATTGTGAGAATATAAAGCCTACAGTTCTCGGATTCGCAGACACACATGCCGATGACATCATGATTTATTTCTTTGATGTCACAAATGGAACCGAAGCTGCACAAACCGTATTTTTAAATACGGTTGGGTTAACCACTAATACGTTTGGAACCCCAACATTAATCGTCGTCGTTGATAACGCCTTTGACATAACAGCGAGGTCGAACTTCTTGTATTCAGGAGAAATTCCAATTACCAGTATTTTAAGAGACATCGATAACGGTGCATATACTTACTTGAAATAACCGAGAAATCGGTTATTTTTTTCGAAAAGTTTCTTCGATTTATGGTATCATAAAGAGGGTGATTTTATGCAAAGATACTTTATTGAAAAAAACCAAGTTGGAGACGGTTTCATCCAAGTCTTTGGCAATGATGTTCATCACATGAAAAACGTGGTGCGATTTCGAATTGGAGAAATCGCAGATTTTGTATCTGATCAAGGGGTTATCTATCAAGCGGAGCATGTAACATTCCAAAAAGATCAGGCCATATTCAAAATCCTTTCAGAACGAAAATCAGAAAAAACGACCTCTAAAGTGACGATTGCTCAGGCATTGATCAAAAAAGATCGATTTGAACTCTTTTTGGAAAAATCAACTGAACTCGGTGTTTATGAAATTATTCCAACCGTTTTTTCGCGTTCAATCATCAAAATCGATGAAAAAGAAGAAGCGAAGAAACTACTTAGATATCGTACGATTGTCAAAGAATCGAGCGAACAATCTGAACGGGATCATCTGCCAAAGATTCGTGAAGTCATGAAATTAAAGGATCTTCCCTTTGATGAATACGATAAAATACTCGTTTGTTTTGAAAGAACAGATCAGGAGCACCATTTAAAAAATCTGCTTCCGACTCTAAAAAAAGAAGATCGAATCCTGGTGTTAATTGGACCCGAAGGCGGAATCACTGAAGAAGAACTGAGTTATGTTGTTACAAAAGGAGCTGAAATCGTGAGCCTTGGATCTCAAATTCTTCGCTCAGAGACGGCGTCAACCGTCATTCTTTCAGCGCTCTTGATTGAGTGGGTTCTTTAAAGTGTTCGTTGCGATTACGACTTTAGGATGTAAAGTCAATTCCTATGAAAGCGAAGCGGTTCTTGAACAACTCGTGAAGGTGGGTTATACGCCTGTCGACTTCACTGAAAAAAGCGATATCTATATTATCAACACTTGCATGGTGACGAACACTGCAGAAGCCAAATCAAGAAAAATCGTTCACCGTCCATTGAAATTAAATCCAAACGCCATTATCGTTGTAATGGGATGCTGGACACAGTTAAAAGCAGAAGAAGTGTTGTCCATCCCTGGAGTTAAAATCGTTTTGGGGACCGTCAACCGCGACCAAATAAGCGCTTTTATCGACGAATACCTCGAAAAGAAGATTCCGCTTAATAAAGTAAGTTCTCTGACAAAAGAGATTCAGTACGATAATCTTACAATAGAAGACTTCAAGAGTCATCAGCGTGCTTTTCTCAAGATTCAAGATGGATGTAATAACTATTGTACTTATTGCATCATTCCTTATACCAGAGGGAAAGTCAGATCGAAAGCTTTGGCTCAAGTCGTGGACGAAGCGAAAGAACTTGTTAAGCATGGACATACCGAAATCATTCTAACCGGAATCCATACCGGAGGGTATGGAACAGACCTTGACAATGATTCATTTGAAACGCTCTTACAAGCTCTCGAAAAGATTGAAGGACTAAAAAGGATTCGAATTTCTTCAATTGAAATTTCTGAACTCACTGACGAAATCATCGATTTAATCGCTTCATCAAAAAAGATTGTTAACCATCTTCACGTTCCACTTCAAGGCGGAACGGACCGAATCTTGAAACTGATGAACCGAAAATATACGTTGAAAGAGTATAGAGACAAAATAACTTTGCTTCGCAGTAAAATCAAGAATTTAGCCGTCACGACAGATATCATTGCTGGTTTTCCGACAGAAACGGATCAAGATCACTTAGAAACCTTAGAATTCATCAAACATATGGGGTTCTCTGAGCTCCATGTCTTCCCTTACTCGAAAAGAACTGGAACTGTCTCGGCCAAGATGACGCCTGAAGTGGATGGCACAATCAAAAAAGAAAGAGTGAGAGACCTGCTCGAAATGAGCGACATCCTCGCAAAATCCTACATTCAATCTCAACTCAACATTCCTCAAGAAGTTGTTTTTGAAACCGAGAAAGATGGCTTTCTCTATGGACATACCTCGAACTACATCCACGTAAAATGTCTAGGTCCCAGGCATTTGATTGGAGAAGTCACCGAGATTGTGATTCTCCAAGAAGAATATCCCATGTCTCTTGCAGAACTTGTTTAAAAACCAGAAATTCATCTGGTTTTTATTCTTAAAAAAGCTTCAATTTTCGAAATTGAATCCATTTCTTCTACGTTTTTGAAAGTATTATTTTCGATAACCGCATTTTAATTTTATTTATTGGATGTATAATGTAGAAAAGAACGATAGAAAAAAGAGGTGACTTCATGAAGATAGACGTCATTAGAATTATAGAACAATTCTCCAGAATTATTGATGAAGGCGTACTTTATAATTTGAAATTATATGGATTTAACTTTGAAAATTATAAATTTACAACGAACCATCAATTTAAGGTTGGCCATTTTTCTGTTCATCTAGGAGAAAAATTAGGACTATCTAAAGAAGAGTTAGAAGATTTGTTTATTTTGGGTCTCTTTCATGATGTAGGATTCGTTGCGGCAGAAATCGCTCCAGAAAACAAAAACGTCAATGCGTTAAAAAATTATGAAGCGTTGGTTGGACATTGTATTATCGGAGAACAACTTATTTCTGAATTCCCCTTTCATACCAATGTAGCAAAAGTCATCGCTTATCATCATGAAAAATATGACGGAACGGGATTTTTTAGAATTTCAGGAAAGGATATCCCGTTGTTTTCGAGAATCTTACTTGTGGGTAACTTGATTGACTTATTTTATAATTTAGATAATCTAGAAGATAAATATGATGAAATCTGCGAATTTATAAAATCAGAGAGTGGGTTAAGTTGTGATCCTTCGCTTGCCTTACCGGCACTTGAGGTATTAAAAGATCACCGCAAAACAGATTTCAGTGCTAGGAATGAAGATATTCCAATCAAGCATATTGAGATGGATTGGAATAAATTGAAAAAGCTACTTGAATCACTGATGAAAATCATCGATCACAAAAGCCCATTTACCTATAAACATTCAACGACCATATCTGGCTTGGCTGATCAATTTTCCGATTTATACAACTACGATCATATCAAAAAAGATAAATTACGGATTGCGGCCAACATTCATGATGTTGGAAAACTGCAAGTTCCACTATCCATTCTAGAAAAACCTACCATACTCACTGGCGCTGAAATGGATTTGATTATGACACATCCTACGGCAGGAGAAGAAATGTTCCGCCAGATTGATGAGTTTGATGAAATTGCTCAATGGGTTGGTCAGCATCACGAAAAATTGAATGGAAAAGGATATCCGAAAGGACTCGCAGGCGATGAAATTCTTTTTGAATCTAGAGTGCTTGCCATCTGTGATATTTACGTCGCATTAACAGAAGACAGACCTTATCGCCCTGCCTTCAGCAAGTTGGAAGCGATTAAAGTAATGAAAGAAATGATCCAAAGAGGAGAACTCGACAGCATGGTCTTCATTGACTTGCTGACAATTCTCAATCAAAGTTAATGATCAATGTATCCCAAATAATCCCGTTCGAATCAACTTGCGAATGGGATTTTTAAATCTTAATGTCATAAAAAAAGTCCAAAGATTTTTAGGAATCTTTGGACTTCATGAATATATTATCTTCTTTTTTTCTCTTTTTTGGCTTTTGCTTTTTCAACTTTTGCTTGTGCTTTGAGTTCTGCCTTTGTCATTTTTACTGGTTTTTGTTTGCGTTTAACGTGCTTCACATTCTTGACGATATCGTAACTCAAAGAAAAGTCGTTGTCGTGATTGGTAAACCGGTAACTTGCGCCTTCAAAGATGTGTAGAGGCAACTCAAATAAATAGCCTACGAGTGAAGTCAACATCTGATACTTATTGATGGCCTTGACCATTCCTTTGACTTTTCGTCTCTTGTCCCAGCGATAGACAACTTTATCCATTTCATCCAAGAACAGAATAACTAGCTCGCTTTTGTTTTTGTCCGTTGAAACGAAACTTTTCAAAAGCACCAATTCAGGAAGATTCTTGGTGTAGTATTCAAGGTATTTCGTTACTTTTCGTCTTCCCTTGGAACGCATCGACTTGAAAGTGTTTGTTTGGTCAATCGCATAACTTTTAATGATTTCCTCAGCGAGAATATTGCCGTTGTATTTCTTTGTGATCGCTTTATCCATTTTCTTGTAGAAATTCTTGAATCTGGCAGCGTATTTTCCCTTGTTAATAAAGACAGCCAGAATGGCAACGACAACGATGACGACGCCCAGAATAATGGCATATTCTTTGATTGTAAAGTCACTTAATGAAAATAAAAAAACCATAGGAATCACCTCAATCATGAATTAAGATAATAATAACATAATATACGGAAAAATAAAATGATTTTCCAAAAAATATTAGTTTACAAATGGCGATATTTCTTGTATAATAACAAGTGCATCGAGAAAAGGGGTGAAAGCATATGGCAAAAACCGTCGTAAGAGAAAACGAAACAATTGAAGACGCATTGCGCCGTTTTAAACGTGATGTTTCGCGTGCTGGAACACTAGCTGAAGCCCGTAAAAGAGAATACTATTTGAAACCGAGCGTTTCAAAGAAGTTAAAACAGAAACAAAATCAGGGACGTAAATAATTTGAAAGCACTTCACTCAAAATGAAGTGCTTTTTTTCCCAACAACTCTCCAACTTTACGCTATTATGTTATAATAGTTATAGACATATTGAAGGAGTGATGCTTCTTAATGGTTGATCTCACAAAACTGGATTTAAAAATCTCAAGCGTTTCAGAAATGGTAACGCTTTTTGGCACGAATGACAAGTACTTAAAACTGTTGACAAGGTTATCAGGGGTTGAGGTTTACGCAAGTGCGAACCAACTTTTGATTGACACTGACCAGAGTGCAATCGTAGAACAAATCAAAGCAGTGGTTGAACTCCTCCAAATTCTTCTTAAGAAGAACATCTTTTTCAACGAACGCGACATCATCTATATCTACCAGATGATTCCAAAAGTCGGAAGTGATACGTTGATGGATTTGTTTGTCGGCAGAAAAGAAATCATCAAGACCCAACAAGGACGACCAATTTATGCGAAAACGCTCAACCAAAAGAAATATTTGGAATTGATTGAAAAAAACACTCTCACTTTTGGAATCGGACCCGCAGGAACCGGAAAAACTTATTTAGCAGTCCTTGTGGCTTTGAAAAAGCTAAAAGAAGGTTCCATCAAGCGCTTGGTTCTTACAAGACCCGCGGTTGAAGCTGGAGAAAATCTTGGCTTTCTTCCAGGAGACTTAAAAGAAAAAATCGATCCATATCTCAGACCACTCTATGATGCCATGTATGAAATCCTAGGCGTCAAACAAACAGAAGACCTGATTGAAAAAGGAATCATTGAAACCGCTCCCCTCGCCTATATGCGTGGACGTACGCTTGAAAGTGCTTTTGTCATCCTTGATGAAGCGCAAAATACGACCATCAATCAAATGAAATTATTTTTGACAAGACTCGGATTCGGATCGAAAATGGTTGTGACAGGCGACATCACCCAAAGCGATCTTCCTTCCAAAGTTGAATCAGGCTTGATTAAAGCATCCAATATTCTAAAAAACATCAATGACATTTCAATTCTCTTTTTTGAAAACAATGATGTTGTAAGACACCCGCTCGTTCAAACGATTATCGAGAGGTTTGAAAATGCTAAAAATTAATATTTTCAACAATTTCGATGATTCGAAAGACTATACTAAAATAATCAAAAAAGTCTTGAAACAAGCCAATAAAGACCTATCAATCAAAAAGCCTAAAATCATTAATGTGATTTTGGTCACCAACGAAGAAATTCATGATTTAAACTTGAAATACAGAGGAATTGACCGCTCGACCGACGTTCTTAGTTTTGATAACCAGGATGACGGAAAAGAGCTAGGAGATATCTTCATTTCAATCGACAAAGCAAAAGAACAAGCGATAGCCTATGGACATTCATTCGAGAGAGAACTTGCATTTCTTTCTTGTCATGGATTTCTCCATTGTAACGGATATGACCATCAAAATACAGAAGAAGAAACATCGATGTTTGCACTTCAAGAAACGATTCTTGAGCATGCATCGCTGAAGAGGGACTTATGAAAAAAATAATTGAACTTGCAAAAGAAAATGCCAAAAATGCGTACGTGCCTTACTCGCACTTTCCCGTTTCAGCCGTATTGGAACTGAAAAACGGAGAACTCTATAAAGGTGTCAACATTGAAAACGCTGCTTACGGACTCGCAAACTGTGCCGAAAGAAGCGCTCTTTTCGCTGCGTACTCCAATGGAGTCAAAAAAGAAGACATCAAAAGAATCGTAGTATATACCGATCATGATTATTTCGTTTCTCCTTGTGGGTCTTGTAGACAAGTCATGAGAGAGTTGATGGAAGAGGATTCTCAAGTCATCCTTGCCAACAACAAAGGCGAAGTCAAGATTCTTAGAAACGTCGATTTACTCCCATTTGGCTTCTCGAAAGAGGATCTCTAGTGTTTCGTTCCGGATTTGTTTCAATCATCGGAGAACCGAATGTAGGGAAATCGACTTTCCTGAACCAAGTATTGCAACATAAAGTTGCGATTGTTTCAGACAAGCCTCAAACAACAAGAAATGTCTTTTCCGGTATTTATACCGATGAAGAATGCCAGATTGTCTTCATGGACACTCCTGGAATTCATAAAGCGAAAACAAAACTTGGAGAATACATGACGTCTTCTGCCCTAAGCACTGTAAAAGCTGTGGATCTCGTCTTGTTTTTGGTCAATGCCTTTGATGATGTCAAAGAAAGAAACCTTGCGATTCTAAAAGAACTAGACGGCGTCAAAACACCTGTTTTTTTGATTGCGAACAAACTAGATACAATCAAAGACTATCGAAGACTGAGAGAAGCACTAGATGTCTATAAAGCGGCTTTTCATTTTGAAGACTCGCTTGCGATATCTGCCCTCACAGGTGACAATGTCAATCATTTGCTTGATGACATCAAAAAACGTCTCCCAGAAGGCCCAAAGTTCTATCCTGACGGAGAAATCTCAGATCGTCCCGAATCTTTTTTGATTACAGAATTCATTCGAGAGAAGATTTTAGAATTGACGAGAGATGAAATTCCACATTCGGTCATGGTCACCATCGACCAAATGAAAAACAAGAAAAAAATCGTTGAAATCATCGCGACCATCATTGTCGAGCGTAATTCCCAAAAAGGAATTATTATCGGTAAAGGCGGATTGATGTTAAAAGAAATCGGCACGCGTGCTCGCGCTGACATTGAAAACCTGTTTCAAAAACAGGTCTTTTTAGAATTATTCGTCAAAGTAGAAGCCGACTGGCGAAACCGAGAATATTATCTGCGTTCCTACGGATACAAACCGAATCAAGAATAGAGGGATATTATGGATGTTTTTGAAGGCATCATTTTAAAACATCTCGATTATAAAGAGACAAGTCAAATTATCTACGTTTATACCGAAAAAGGAATGCAAAGCTTTCTGATTCGCGGGGCGAATCAGCTAAAAAGCCCTTTTCTCGGGACCAAAGATACCTTGTCCTATGTTCGGATTTATGCCTCCGGTAAAAGTCTGAAAACCGTAAAAGAGATGAATATCATCGAGTATTTCAAACCCATTAAGGAATCACTCGATAAATACACTTATGTGCTTCACATATTAGAACTCGTCGAACATTTTTCAGATGGAGGGTTGGATCATTCCAAAAGTTATCCATTTCTGATAAAAATTCTTCACAAGGTTGAAAAGGAAATGGATTACATTCCATATATCAACATGTTCGAAGCGAAGTTATTATATCTTCTTGGAGTGAATCCTAGATTTCATGAATGTGTTGTCTGCAAAGATACCAATGACCTTTCTTTTTCAATTCAAGAAGGTGGGATGACCTGTCATGATCACACCCCGGCAAAAAGCAATTATTCAGACAAATGTGTTAAACTTTTCGAGTTTTTATATTACTACGATTTAGCGAAACCTTCATCAATTGAAACCGAACTGAAGACCATCGTAGAACTTCGAAAATTACTTGACTCGTATTACCTTTACCACCTCAATATCAAAACAAAATCAAGAACAGTGCTCGAAGGATTAATTGGATATTAATCCGCAAGCACTGTTTCTTCTTGTAGTCTGGCCCTTTTATATATTTTAAATATATAATGTGCCTTGACAAACCATTCATAAGCTATATAATTAAAATGAGATAATATGCCTTTACGGAGAGGATGATTGATTTGAACAACACGTTAGAACAACTTTCGAACTATGCGAAACGATATGGCTTTATCTATCAAGGCTCTGAAATTTACGGTGGACTCGCCAATACTTGGGACTACGGCCCCCTTGGCGTTTTGCTTAAAAACAAGATTAAAAAAGCCTGGTGGGATGCCTTTGTCAGAACCAATCCTTACAACGTAGGACTGGATTCAGCAATTCTTCTCAATCCCGAAACGTGGGTTGCAAGTGGACATGTCGGCGGATTTCAAGATCCACTGATGGACTGCAAGTCTTGCAAAACAAGACACCGCGCAGATAAATTGATTGAAGAATTCACACATGGAGAAATTGACGCGGACGGTTGGAGCAAGACTGAGATGTATGACTACATCGTAGAACACAAGATTCCTTGTCCCGTTTGTAAAGAAGTTAATTATACCGAAATCAGAGAATTCAATTTGATGTTCAAAACTTCACAAGGCGTCGTCGAAGACAGCAAGTCTTCGCTTTATTTGCGTCCTGAGACCGCACAGGGAATCTTTTTGAATTTCAAAAACGTTCAAAGAACTTCCAGAAAAAAAGTGCCTTTCGGAATCGGACAAATCGGTAAGAGTTTCAGAAACGAAATCACACCAGGAAACTTCATCTTCCGCACTCGTGAATTCGAACAAATGGAACTTGAATTCTTCTGTCAACCTGGATCTGAACTTGAATGGTTCGTCTACTGGAAACAGTTCTCAAAAGAATTCTTGCTATCGCTCGGACTCAAAGAAGAAAACGTCAAACTCTATGACCACCCAAAAGAAAAACTATCGTTTTATTCAAATGCGACAACGGATATTTTATATAAATTCCCTTGGGGATTTGATGAACTTTGGGGAATTGCGTCGAGAACCGACTATGACCTCACCCAACATCAAAACCATTCGGGAGAGAACTTGATGTATTTAGACCCCGACACCAATGAAAAATATCTTCCCTATGTCATCGAGCCATCCCTAGGCGTTGAACGCTTATTGCTAGCGATTCTAAATGACGCACTTGAAGAAGAAGCCCTTACGGGAACCGAAGAAACCAGAACGCTTCTTAAGGTTCATAGTTCACTCGCACCTTATCAAGTCGCAGTTTTCCCGCTTGTAAAAAAATACCATACAGAAAAAGCGGATGATGTCTTCAAAGAGCTTCTAAAAGAATTCGATGTCATCTATGACGAGACCGGAAACATTGGTAAGAGATACAGAAGACAAGATGCAATCGGTACACCTTTCTGTGTTACCATCGACAACGATACTTTGGAAAGCAACACAGTGACAATTCGTTACCGTGATTCCATGGAACAAATCAAAGTCGATTTGAAAGATTTGACAAGCACACTTAAAAAAGAATTATAAATATAAAGAAAGTTGGTGAATCCATGGCAAGAATCAGCCAAGAGTCGATTGAATTAATCCGCAATACGGCTGATATCGTTGACGTCGTTAGCGATTATGTGCAACTCCAGCCATCCGGAAAAAACTTTAAAGGGCTCTGTCCCTTTCATAGTGAAAAAACACCATCTTTTTTTGTTGACAAAGAAAGAGGATTTTTTCATTGCTTCGGTTGCGGAGAAAAAGGAAATGCCATCTCTTTCGTTCAAAAATATAAAAACACGACATTCGTAGAAGCGCTCAAAGAACTCGCAGACCGCTATCACATTCCACTTGAAACGGATGGGGAAGAAAGTTACGAAGATCATTTCAAGCG
>Ga0268280_1001640_pt1 | contig 14548 bp, 2 predicted proteins | sample saktaG_9_FD_190139 | JGI IMG/M metagenome (GOLD analysis project Ga0268280, IMG submission 190139) | Saline water microbial communities from Sakinaw Lake, British Columbia, Canada - sak_2011_5_24_40m | ecosystem: Environmental > Aquatic > Non-marine Saline and Alkaline > Saline ... | reverse complement strand
AGGGGGTCGGGCACCATCAATCTCACAGGTAGTGACGCCAACATCAACTTCGCGAATAAGAGCATAGATGCGGTTACAGTTAATTGCAGCGGCATTAAGACGCTTACCGGTTTCCTGTCTCCTCCGTCATTGACACTACAAGCAGGCACTCTTAGTGAAGGAGCGAACACCATTACATTAACAGGAGACATGACAGTAACAGGGGGAACATTCACGAAGCACTCATCCGGACTTATAATATTCAAATCAGGCACCGCCACCCAGAAACTCACCTTAGCCGGCATAGATATAGGTAATATCCAGATCTCAGCAAACACGACTAATACCACCCTGACGCTTCAGGATGCTTTGGACGCCGATAATATCACCATAGATGCTAACCAGACCTTAAGCGCCGGCTCAGCCAGAGCCATATCTTGCAGCGGTAACTGGGTTGACGCCGGCACCTTTACGAATGGCGGCGGTACGGTTACATTTGACGGCACTGGTTCACTTACCGATTCGACCTCCGGCCTCCAGGACCTGGGCGCGGTATCGATCACAACTAACTCTACCAGGACACAGGCCACGGCTGTCACGATGACGTCCTTGACGATCGCTTCAGGCTCCACCTATGACTTAGCCGGATTCGCATTAAGCTATTCGGCTTCAGGCACGGTCGCCAACTCCGGTATATTCAAACTTCAGGGTATCGCCGCGGAAACAGCCCTTACCAATATCACGAGCCTCGGCACAGCGGCAGGCACAGTCGTCTATTACGGCAATAATAACTCCAACACACTCACTATCAAAGACTTCGGCGCAAGCGATTATTACAAATTGATCATTAATGATACGAACACGACTAAAGCAACATTCGCATTAGGCACAGGCCTCGCAGTGGCAAATGACCTTACAGTAAGCAGTGGTACGCTCGCCATCGGTACATACGATCTGGCCGTTACCGGTAATTCAAACGTCACTGGCGGCACGGTAACCATCGGCGCTTCGAGCGTTAACGGCTGGACCACGACAGACCTTACCATCGGCACAGACGGGACCGTCACAAGCACAGGCACAAGCGTATCAAAGATAACACTAAGCGGAAGTTTGGCTGCAAGCGCCCCCACAGCGGTATTTAACCCCGGCCATTCCATTGTGACGATCACGGGCGGCGGAAGCCTTGATACGGGCGGCTATTCTGCTACCAGATCCTGGTTCTATGATCTGACAATCGGACAGAGCGGCAACACGACCGCTCTATCGGCTTATGTGTATATGAATAATGTATGTAAGATCGGGACCGATGGCGTTACGGGAGGGGGAGCCACCGGCACTTATTTAGTGCTATACAAATCAGGGACACCCCTGGAATTACACGGGACTCCAACCTCATTACCAAGTGTCATTGATTATAGAGCGAACAGCGCGACCAATATTGCTTCATCGGCTTATTATGGAATGCTTGAGATCATATCTGCCGCTAGCAGCAACAATACTTATACCCTCATGGGTCCTGTCACTGCTACAACGCTCAATATTTTTAATTCGGCAGGCTACATCGATACGCTGGATACCAGCGCAACCTATAACTATGCATTAACCATAAATGGCAATGTAACCGTAGGTCATGCCACGGACCCAAGTCGCTGCGGGAAACTGACTCTTAATAGTTCAGTCGTCACCATTACTGGAAATGTGTTGATCAAAGCTGGTAATGGAACTATCCACAACACTATCGATGCCGGCAGTGCAAATATTGCTATAGGCGGCAACTTTACCAATAATGACATATTTACTCCCGGTACATCCACAGTAACATTTAATGGCACCTCAAGCGGCAAGACGATCACAGCGGGTGGAAGCGCATTCTATAATCTCGTTATTAACGGCACAGGCGGTGCATGGGCTATACAGGATACGAACGTCACCGTATCCAATAACGTCGCTATAATTGTAGGCACCTTGACCTCATGCTCAGGCACCCTATCGGTAGGCGGCAATTGGCTGCAGGCAGGCGGGACATTCACTCATAATTCAGGTACAGTCGACTTCACCGGCACAGGCACACAGGACTTATCTCTTGGCACTAGCCCGTTCAATAACTTTACACATTCAGGAAGCGGCACTCTCTATATATGGACCTACAGGAAAGCGATCACAATAGACTATACTAAAGTATCAGGCACACAGACCGCCTTCCCGGTACTCCTGTACATCAACGGCGATACTGACCTATACGCCCATGCACAGAGTCTCGGTCAGGACCTAGTATTTATAGGCGCTGATGGCTCTAGATTAGCCTGCCAGATCGATTATTATTCAAGAGGCGCATCGAGCGACACAGCATACATATGGGTGAAGATACCGAGTCTCTCATCCACAGCCGACACCGTATTCTACATGAACTATGGCAACCCTACCTGCTCGAGCCAGCAGAATGCTACAGCGGTGTGGACGAATGGCTACGTCGCGGTCTATCATCTACCGAACGGCACTACGTTAACGGCAAATGATTCGCTAGGCGTTAACAACGGCACGATAAGCGGCGTTACGGCAGCTGCGGGACAGATCGACGGAGCGGCATATTATAACGGAGGCAACAATTATATAAGTATAGGTAATGTAAGCGGCGTCAGCGGCGCGACAAATTTAACATTGACAACATGGATACAACTGAATGCATCTTCTCTTAGTTCTGATAGGGATATATTTACTAAAGGCCTGCATAATACGGGTACGCCATTATTGGTCTGGAGAGACGATGCGGTGGGCAGCGGTGATCAGACTGGTAATGTAAATTGTCTGTCAGCATTTATCTATGATGGGACCGATATGAGATGGATCAGCAGCTCCAGCAACTCCTTGAATGATACCGGCTGGCATTACGTCGTAGTAACTTTTACTGCTAATAGCACCACTGGCCTCAAGATATATCTGGATGGCGCTCTCAACCAAAGCGGTAACACAACAAGCGTAGATTATGTTCAATCTACAGCAACAGCCATTCGTATAGGTAATGATAGTCCCGGAGGCACTGCTCCATTTTACGGAAATATAGACGAGACGCATATTTCTACCGTATCAAGAAGCGCCGGCTGGATCACGACCGAGTACAATAACCAGTCCGACCAGACTGTAGGAAGCGGCCACTTCGTAAAATCTATCGGCTCCGAATCTACGAATCCTCTCACCGTAGCCGGCAATCTTACCAATTCCGGCGGCACCACTACTGCCGGCTCAGCCAATATATCGGTGGGTGGCAATATGACCGTTAGCGGTGGCACTCTCGCTATCGGGACCAAGGACCTGGCCGTTACCGGCAACTCAACCGTCACCGGCGGCACGGTAACCATCGGCGCTTCCAGCGCAAACGGTTGGACCACCGCGAATTTGACAATCGGTACGGGCGGAGTAGTTACATGCTCTGGCAATTCTAAGATCACGGCCAGCGGCAACTGGGATTCGAGCGCGGGAACGTTTACCGCAGGAACAAGCACTGTAAACCTGACAGGATCCGGAAATCTAAAAACAACCGGCACATCAACCGTATTCTACGATATCCAGCTTGGTGCGGCAACAAAGACAACAACGCTTCAATCCGATATCAGGTTCTCAGATGTGATGACTATCGGCTCCGGCATTGTAACGGGCAATTATGGCATTAGCATCTGGGCCACTACGGTAGCTAATCCTTTTGTTATCAATACGTCAGCCAATATTACAGGCGTAGGTTATTTTGATCTCATGCCTAATGTTGGTATTAACTTACCGCAACAGACATATCCTCAGATCATCTGGGATCCGAACGCGGCAGTAACTTTGACATTAACGGGAGATATTACCTGCACGACTTTGTATGTTGAATCCTTAAGTAGTTCTGTCGGCACAATGGATCTGAACGGCCATAATCTGAATGTGACCACTTTAAACGTGGGCAGGAGCGGTTACCCTACAACGCGCCAGGGAATATTGAAAAATACATCCGGAACTATTTCCACAGTAACTGTCTCGGGGGCTGTCACTATATGGGCAGGGTCTAGTAATAGTATAAATGCTGCCGGTATGAATATAAATGTAGGAGGCAATTGGACCAATAACGTCGGCGCGGCCGGATTTACAGCAAGTACTTCCACCGTAACTTTCACCGGCACAGGCGCCAGCTCCACCATCACTTCAAACGCACAGTCGTTCTATAACATGACGGTCAATTCATCGAATGGCGCAGGCGCGTGGACGCTTCAGGATAACGCCAGCGTTACAGGCGCTTTGACGGTATCTAGTGGAACGCTTGCAATAGGCACATATAATCTCGCGGTAACGGGCAATTCCAGCGTGACAAAGGGCGGCTCATATAATGCTGCTCTCACTATCGGTGCTTCAGCAACGAATGGCTGGACCACGACAGACCTCACCATCGGCACGGGTGGCACGGTAACATGCTCGGGCAATTCTAAGATCACGGCCAGCGGCAACTGGGATTCGAGCGCAGGGACATTTACTCCAAGTACTGGCACGGTATATTTAACCGGCACAGGCACTTTGATAGGGAAGACCGGGTATGTTACGGGAGATTTTTATAATTTGTCATGCGCTTATTCCGGTAAGACCACCAGCGTATCAGGCACTACCTACCTGGACATATGGAACATACTCACAGTAAACGGAGGGACATTCAACGCCGCTCAGGTTGTCCTTTATACTACGGCAACCACTCCACTAGTTTCGACCAACTCCGCCTCGGATATAAACATCAGCACTCTGAATTACGTTATCAATAATGGCGCCGATAGCAACAGGACATTCTATTTAGGAGCCGACGCGGATCTACTTGGCACGGGCATAGCTCTCTCGGTAGGAAGTAATTCCAGCAATGTGACTTTTGCTCTTAACCGCAACTTATCCATTTCCGGATTGAGAATAGAGAATAATGGAACAGGCACGATTTTCACTACTAGAGATAATGACACGGATTACAATCTTACTACTGGAAATTTTGTTACCGGCTCTTATAGTCTCAATCCAAATGCCAAGTCTGTAAGCATATATTTCAATAACAGCACGGTCGCCGTAAGCGGGAATTTCGGCGCATATGGCTCATACGCAAGCTCGGTAACATATTATCTGTATCTGGGCGGCTCACAGTTAAGCGTGGGGGGCGATCTTACCACTTATTACATCAGCGGTTCATATGTAAACGCGTGGGTCATCGACGCCGGAACGTCCACACTGACCCTGAATGGTACGGGTACTCAGAATATCACATCATATAACGGCACAAGCACACAGAGCTTCAATAACCTAACCGTTAACAAAGCTTCGGGCAGCGCGGTATTGCAGGATGCGATGATCGTTAATGATTTTACCGTTACCAACGGCGGGTTCAATATTCAGGATTTTCAGCTTACGATCAATGGCAACTGTGCGATCACGGCAGGGCAGTTTGCGCAGAACGATACCGGCACCAATTACGTTATTCTGGCGGGCGGCACCGCGCCGGCGCCGAAAAATGTCGCTATAACTCTCGATACTTACAACCCTCGCCGGCTTAAAGTAACCGGCTATTACAGCACTAATGGCAATGTAAAATTCGGAAAATTATATACTGAAACTTATGGCCGCCTGATAATTGATGGCGGAATATTGACAGTGAATAATACTTTATACGGCTATCTGGATACGACCAACTCCATAAGCGTCATTAATGGGGGAGATATCCAGGGCTCGGTCGCCATGTACTTCTATATAGATACGGCCACCACTCTTCCGGGCTTTACCATAACGAAGAGCGGCTTAATAAGCATATACGGCGGTAATACATGCACCCTGGGTGGCAACATAAGCGCTGTCAATGCAGGTTTCTCTAATTACTTTGGGGCAAACATCAATACGAGCACCTATAATATTTCCTTTACGACTTTATATCTGGGCCGCGGTGCGGCGTCCACTTTAAATTTAGGAAGCGGGACGCATACTATAACCGGCAGCATACAAAGATATCCGGGAGACATCACCACCGGCAGCAGCCTAAATCTAAGCAGCTGCAATTTATCTGTAGGCGGCAGCTTCGATATGACGGGCATTGTTGTGACTCCCGGCTCATCTATGGTAGCTTTCACCGGCACAGGCGCCAGCTCCACCATCACTTCAAACGCACAGTCGTTCTATAACATGACGGTCAATTCATCGAATGGCGCAGGCGCGTGGACGCTTCAGGATAACGCCAGCGTTACAGGCGCTTTGACGGTATCTAGTGGAACGCTTGCAATAGGCACATACAATCTCGCGGTAACGGGCAATTCCAGCGTGACAAAGGGCGGCTCATATAATGCTGCTCTCACGATCGGCGCTTCAGCAACGAATGGCTGGACCACGACAGACATGACCATAGGCGCCGGAGGGACCGTAACATCAAGCGGTTCCTCCAAGGTCACGATCTCAGGAAACTATGACCAGTCATCCGTTACATCTAAATTTACCGCGTCATCATCTACGATCACCATTAATGGCAACGGCAGCTTCAGCGGCTATACGACGACTAATGACTATATGAGTTCGACGCTTGTGCTGAATGGAAATAATGCGCTGACACTTAGCCCGAGCAATTCAGGCGCCAGCGGATTCCTCAATCTTACCTGCGGACAAAGTGGAAATACCACGACGCTTAATTCGTATTTCGCGGTTGGAGCATTGACCGTCGGCTCCGGCACATTGACCGGCTCCGGCTTTTTATATTTAACAGGCGCAACCCCTCTTGTTGTTGATTCCGCTAATTCCGTTATCTCCATCAGTACGATATGGTTTTATAACGCCGGGATCAGTCAAACCATACCTTCTCTCGCTAAGGGTTATGATTGCAGCCTTAGAATGATCACCTGGGGTGGTACTATCACCCAAACCGGCGATATCATAATCAATGGCGCAAATTATCTCAGCCTTAATGGTGACGCCGCGAGAGCAATGACCTGGAAGACCGATGGCTATAACCTAACTGTCGGAGGAAATATCCTGATCGGTGACGGTGGCGACACCGCTTTAAAGAAACTCGATGCCACCCATAACGGCGCGCGCACATCAACCATTACTGTCGGTGGTATTTGGAGGAACTATGGCACCGGCACAGCACCGGCGCAATTCATAGCCGATAACTCAACGGTTATCTTTAATGCTACAGCCACCGGCAAGACCGTCACTTCAGGTACGACCAATTCGCCGTTTTATAACGTAACCTTCAACGGCACCGGCGGGGAATGGACCTTGCAGGATGCGCTGACTGCGACAAATCTAACCGTTACCGCTGGCAACCTTATTGATAATGCCAAGACCGTAACTGTAAACGGAAACATTTCGATTTCAGCCACTTCCGGAGTGCTCACTTCTACCGGTATCTGGATACAGGGCGCCAGCGGCAATATCTCCAACCCTACGCTTGCTAACAGATTCAATGATTTAAGGATAGCCCAGGTCGGCACCACGACTACATTTAACGGCACCGTCAGAGCATCGAAGGTAGTCTTTGGAACCGGCGCATTAACCGGAGCCGACAATAATCTGGTTATATATAGCGGCACTTCAGATTTCCTGGTATGTCCGACAGCGTTCACGGTCAATTCCGCTCTCGGCTTTATCGATGTCTATTTCAACAGCCCTTCTTATACATTGGGTAGCTTTAATCTGCCTAACGGCTTAGTTGCGCACTCCATAAACGTAATAGGGAATAATTCTTCAGGAACTATTAACGCCCAGGGAGATTGGAACTTTGGAACAAACGCAGTTGAGATGTATACAGGCGCCGGCACCGAAGAATTTAACATGAATAGTCACAATCTTACTACCGGCAACCTGGTTTTGGGATACGGCGTCTCTAATCCTTGCATCCTTAAACTGTCTTCCGGAACTCATAGCATAGGGTCGCTATCAAGGTACGCGGGTTCCACAGTAAGCCTTGACCTTGGCACCGGCACTACCGGCATATCGGGCAATATTGACTTTACTAGTATCACGGTTACCCCTAATTCGTCTACAATTACTCTGAATGGCACTGGCACGCAGAATATCACATCCGCGTCCCAGAGTTTCAATAATCTCACTGTAAACAAGGCTTCGGGTAGCGCGGTATTGCAGGACGCGATGAATGTCAACGGTGCCTTGAGCGTGCAGAGTGGCACGCTTGCCATAGGGACGTATAACCTGGCCGTTACCGGCAACTCAACCGTCACCGGCAGCACGGTGACCATCGGCGCCTCCAGCGCCAACGGATGGACCACGACAGACATGACCATCGGTACGGGTGGGGTAGTTACCTGCAGCGGTGCGTCGAAGATCAATGTTAGCGGCGACTGGTCAAAGTCGGGAACATTCACTGCTGGCACTTCCACCGTCACCTTTAACGGCACTGCCCAGACTATTAATAACGCCACTACGTTCTATCATCTGATCGTATCGTCATCCACCCAGCTCGATATCAATAGTGTTACGGTAACAGCGTATGATGCAACAGTGTCACCCAACGCTACGCTCAGATTTGATAATGCGAGCGATACGCTTACCCTGACATACAATGTCATATATTCTCCGTTCCTCACCAATAACGGCACAATCAACATATCTCTAGGAACGATAAGCAGCAGTTCCTTAGGCTCTATCGCTAACTCTGGGACAATCACACAAACTGGCGGAGCTATAAGCGCTGCAAGCGCTGATTTTAGTATTAGGACCGGAAGCGCTTACACCATTTCGGGAAGTACCGCGACAATGAATATACATGTCTGGGATAATAATGGTACTACAACGATAGGGGCTGGCGTAGGGGCTACTCAAATTTATGTCGCATACTTGAGAGTGGGTTATAGTAATGTCAGTGGCTCATTAACTCATAATTCAGGAACTATCAATGTATCTGGCTATGCCCACATGGGAAGTGGTCTCGCCAAATATTACGGCAATAGCGGCAGTGCTATTAAATTTACAAGTTCTTCTTCAAACTATATTTATGTAAACTCGCCCAGCGTAACAAATTTCTATTTTAATAACATAGAGATTGCAGGAGTGTACTATCTATTATATTCAACCCCGATTTTTATCAACGGCGATTTTATCATAGATTCCGGTAAGTCTTTTGATACAACCGGTGCTACAATGTCCGTTGCCGGCAATTGGTCAAACTCAGGCACTTTTACCAATCATTCCGGAACGGTTATATTTAACGGCACTGGCACTCAGAATATCACATCCGCGGCCCAGAGCTTCAATAACCTCACAGTTAACAAAGCTTCAGGCAGCGCGGTGTTGATAGATGCGTTGGATATCAATGGCGCTTTCCGCCTGCAGTCAGGCACATTTAATGCCAATAGCCAGAATCAGAACATCGCCGGCAACTTCCAGCTTGACTTAGGCACCACCTACACCAAGGGCGGCACGCTCACATTCGACGGCACGGGTAGTTTAACCGATTCCACAGCGGCTCTGCAGGACCTCGGTAATGTAGTTATAGCCGGTACCTCTACTACAAGGACTCTTGGAAGCGCGATCAAGCTTACAAACCTCACCGTCAATTCAGGCAACGTCCTGAATGCTGCCGGATACGCCATGACAGTGCTTGGCACCTGGCAGAATCTCGGCACTTTCACCAGCGGCAATAATACAGTTACATTCAGCGGTACAGGTATTCAGATATTAGAACCGAACGCCTCTCACTTTAACAATCTCGCGTATTCTGGAAGCGGCACACTACAGCCCAAGACAAGCGATCTATTTGTGGATGGCACTCTCACTACCACAGGCACCAATGTATGGGACAACGATACCTTTGATAAGAACATGACAGTAGCTGGGGCCATAAGCATATCGTCTAATACCACTTGGAGCAGGGGGTCGGGCACCATCAATCTCACAGGTAGTGACGCCAACATCAACTTCGCGAATAAGAGCATAGATGCGGTTACAGTTAATTGCAGCGGCATTAAGACGCTTACCGGTTTCCTGTCTCCTCCTTCATTGACACTACAAGCAGGCACTCTTAGTGAAGGAGCGAACACCATCACGTTAACAGGGGACATGACAGTAACAGGGGGAGCATTCACGAAGGATCCATCCGGACTCATAATATTCAAATCAGGCACCGCTACCCAGAAACTCACCTCAGCCGGCATAGATATAGGTAACATCCAGATCTCAGCAAATACGACTAATACCACTCTGACGCTGCAGGATGCTTTGGACGCTGATAGCGTAACAATAGATGCGGGCCAAACGCTTATCGCAGGAGCAAGCTCAATTACTGCAGCCAGCATTTCTAATAGCGGACTCGTAACTGTAACCACAGGTGATATGAGCGGTCTGCCTACGGGCAGCGTTGGTTCATTCACATTTACGGGCGATAACAATATTCCCGGCAGAACCTACAATATACTGACATTAAACAAGGCGCTTGGCGCGTTTAGCGCATCAGACTCTATTACCGCTTCGACGCTCACATTGACAGCCGGTACGCTTTCCATGGGTGACAATGCTCTTAATGCCACTAATCTTACAAATAGCGGCCTCATCACGATGGGCTCAGGCACGTTAACTCTCACCACGCCTACATTAATCGGAAGCGTCAAGTTCACCTTGAGCAGGGTCGTTCCCACGTATAACTATACGTCTCTTGAATTGAGCGCGATCGCAGGCAGCTATTCTATAGGGAATGTTACATTAGGCACTCTAAACTTAAGCGGTAACGGGACGTTAACAGCCAATTCCGGCATATCAGTAACGACACTGCAGGGCGCCGGCATAATCCAGACCTCTAATAATGGATCAGCCATAACGCTTCCTGCAGGCGCAAATCTTACATTCACCGCTGACGCCACAAATCTGCCGGCCAATACATACAACGCTCTGGTATTGCAGCAGGGTGGTACCCCACAGGGCAATATCAGCGTAACGAACTTTACGATCGATGGCGGAACATTTAATGGCAACGGAAAGACTATCCATATATCAGGCGCCATTACTAATAACGGGACATTCGTTCCCAATGGCTCGACATTAGATTTTAACGGCTCAGGTACGCAGTCGATCAATTCCGCCAGCATACCAGTATTTTCATTAAGCCATTCCGGCAGCGGCACCCTGAATCTGAACGGCAATATAAATATACCCGGCAGTTTTACAAATAGTTCCGGCGCGTTCAACGCCGGCAGCAACACCATGACGGTATGCGGAGATTTCACAAACAGCGGCACGTTCAATGCAGGCACGGGCACGGTGGCCTTTGACGACGCCGGCATCGTATCTCATGTCCATGGAGCTGCATTATTCAATAATCTCAGCATCACCGCTCCCGGGAAGCAGCTCGTCGTTGACTCCGGCATGACCGAGATCATCACGGGCGACTTTGTGCTGACGGGCACGGCCCTGCAGAATATATACCTTACCAGCAGCGTCAGCGGGTCTGCATGGAATATAAATCCCCAGGGTTTAAGAAATGTCAATTACGTTACGGCCAAGGATGTTGCCAATATAAATTCTATACCTATATTAGCTTATAATTTCACCAGCTTGGGCAACACGCCCGGATGGAACAACTATGTTGCGCCGCCCGCGCCTTCTCCTTTACCTAATAACGTTCCTGGTGGAAACGTTCTATACAGAGATCCGTTTGCCCAGCTGATCCTGATGGAAGAGATGGGGATCTATCCATTCGGGAATAGTACAGCTATGATAGCCGTTGCCGCCGGGCCCGCTGTGGCCATAGTGCCTGTCGCGACTCCCGCATTGACACCTGTGCCGGGACTGCATGGGCAAACTCCCGCACCCATAGCGCATATGCCGATCCCCCCGGATACTTTCAATGGGGCCATGTCTATACATACGACGCAGCTGCCGATCCTGCCGGATGCTTTCAATGGAGCCCTGTCCATGCACATGATACAGCCGACTATTAAGCCGGACACGTTTATTAACGCGCAGCTTTCCGGTCAGCTCCCATCGCCGGCCCAGTTTATCGGCATTACAGCTATGGCGGCGGAGATACCCATATTGTCGCCTGCAGCGTTCGCAAATATCACTCCTTCGGCTGTCATGCCCACGCCGATCAATTTTGAAAATATAGATGTTGCGTCCGTATTGCCGAAGATCACGGCGCCAAATGTATTCAACAACGCAGAGATATCTGCTCAACTGCCAACCAGGACAGATTTCGATCCGGCAATAGCCGATGGATCGATGACTTCTATTCAATCCGCAAGCGCGTTTAACGGAGCTATTGTCGCCCATAATATACCTTTAACTTCGCCGGTCTTATTTAAAGGGACAGAGGCCGTGGGCATGCTGCCTCAGCAACCGGTATTTGAAGGTATAAAGACGGCGGGTATTGTTACGCAGGCTGTAAGGGCTGATAATTTTACAGGCGTTTTTTCGATCGGTTCGATAGAACAGCCGGTGAAGCCTTCCGATTTTTACGGCGTAAAGACAAGAGTTGCCATGCTGGAGGGGATAGATTTTAAAGGCACATCTGCTTACTTTTACTTGAAGGTAAAAGAAGATCCGATGATATTTGAGAATTTGACAGTAGAAAAAGAGGTAAAGATCATGTTCCCCGATGGCAGCAAGATAGCCCCCACCTATGCGCTGGGAATTCCGCTCGGTGCTGAGAAGCCTCTTATGGAACCCAGGATCAAGGAAGAGAATAAGCGATAAAACTCCTAACTACATACACATCAGTATGCTAGAAAAATTGCGCCTATTAAATTGACTTTTTGATATAAAAAAACTTAATAAAAGTCAATTATTGTGCTATACTTATAGTGTAAGATAAGGAAAGAGTGGAAGGTTATGATACGTATAAAATTAGCAATGATGGTAGAGGTAATAGCAATAATCGTGGCATATTCAACGATGCCGCTTCATGCTAATTTTCAGTATCATGGTGAAAGATTGAATTTTACAGGAGCGAACCCAGTCCAGGAGATTGAAGTAGTATTTGTGGAAGGTAGGAGGCTGGTCACTACTTACCATTCAGGTATGCCTCTGGGCCCGGAAAAAAACCTGATACAATATTAATTTTATTAAGAGCTATATTATTCTACGCTAAAATCGAGAGACTTCAGTAGGCTCTTGCCCAGATATAAGCCCACTTTATAGGAACCGCCCGGTAAGACCTTGCCTTCCGGCATCGAAAGTATCACGCTGCCATTGCCGTCTTTTTTTGGTATATTAAAATTATAATCCAGTATATGCACGTCATCCGTTACATAATGCCATTTTGCCACAACCTGGGTATTTAGTTTGGCATTACGCCACTGGAACCAGCACGATACTTTAGTAGTGCCTTTCGGGAATATATTCATAGCCTTTACGGGCATGAGATTTTCATCCACGCCTGTAACTATCTTGGCATTGGTGAGAGTTATATCTCTGTTTAAAAGGGAACAGCCGGGCAGGGTGAAGATGGCCGCAAATAATATAACTACAATAGCTTTCTTTAGCATACCTATCTCCTGATTTGGTTTATTTAAACATAAAGATCATGATAAGTCAAGCCAAGTATCTTTTTGATCATAATGGGGCATACTATTACAGCCAACGGGAAACCGGAATAGTTCCACAAGTAACCCATCGTAAACAATATATAGCTTAATAACAGGAACAGGGTGATCTCTGCCGCAATAAAAATATATCCGGCTCTGTTGCCGTATCTCATGATTATTAGCGATGCCAGGATCACGGCCAAGATGGTCAATATATATACAAACAGCGGGGGAAGGTACATTAAAAAATTACGGCTGTAAAGCGTCAGAAAAGAGTTGGCATTAAGTGTAATGCCGGGGATCCATCCTATGGGCGTGTTATGTATGTCCGCCAAGATCGAAGAAGCAAGTCCTATCATGACTATCTTGTCCTTTAAGGCGGCCGGGTCAAAGTCGCCCTTAAGCACATTATAGAAGGATAGGAATTTAAAATCGGTTGTATGGGCCGTGAAATTTATCATAAAAGATTTTGTCTTGGGGTTTACGGGTATGGACCACGCCTTGCCGTCACCATCTTTAAATGTGACGCGGCCGGTCTCGCTAGAGAAAGAGTCCATCGATACCGCTTTGGCCGTCTTTAATAACTGCATCTCCCAGGAGAGGAAGCCTTTTTTTGGATCGTCAGTATTGACCATATAAGTTAAGGCGCTCCGGGATAGGCCGTCATCGTCCTGGAGCTTTGTTACTATTCCCAGCGGCGTATCTTTTGCGAGGTTGTTGGCCGATCCCGGACAGAAATCCAGGATGCCGCGCTCATTCACCGTGCAGGCGAGGATAAGGTTCCTGTTCTTTTCGATGGAATTTTTAAGAAGCGCGTCTTCCTCAGGCGTAGATTTTCCCATGAATGTAAAATCGAAGGCGATCACTTTGGCGCCGGCCTTCTCAATATTATCTATTACCGTTGCAAAGTCGGAGCGCGGGTAGGGCCAGCGCGATTGCATCTTATTTAGGGTATTGTTATCGATCAGGACGAGAGTTATGTCAGCTATTTCGGCGGGGGGCTTGACCAGCCTGTACTTCTCTTTAGCGAGCCGGTCATAAAGCGATCTATTCAG
>Ga0268280_1001639_pt1 | contig 14548 bp, 14 predicted proteins | sample saktaG_9_FD_190139 | JGI IMG/M metagenome (GOLD analysis project Ga0268280, IMG submission 190139) | Saline water microbial communities from Sakinaw Lake, British Columbia, Canada - sak_2011_5_24_40m | ecosystem: Environmental > Aquatic > Non-marine Saline and Alkaline > Saline ... | reverse complement strand
CGGTGGCCCCGTCCCCCCATGGCAATGCCGATATCGGATGCTTTCAGGGCAGGCGCATCATTGACGCCGTCACCGGTCATGGCAACAACCTCTCCTTGTTTTTTCAATGCCTCGACGATCCGCAGTTTCTGTCTCGGCACCACCCTGGCAAAAATACCGGTTGTGCCGATCCGGTTCAGAAGCCCGGCGTCGTCCAAACGATCAAGCTCCTCTCCGGTTATGATCGTATCTGAATTGTCAAGACCGATTTCACGGCCTATACATCGCGCTGTAAGTGGATAATCACCGGTAATCATCACTACCCGGATCCCGGCAGTATAACACTCCTTCAGGGCTTCGCTTACTCCGGGCCGCACCGGATCGGCCAGTCCGAGAAGCCCGACAAATTCAAAATCATAATCATGCGCCTGCAATGGAAGCTTCGAAGTGCTGAAAAGCGCCCTGGCAACTCCGATTACACGAAATCCGCGGAGCGCAAGAAGATCGATCTCTTCCTGCATCACAGCAAGTCGCGCTGCATCAAAATGGCAGAGATCGGCAATTGCTTCCGGAGCGCCCTTGGCGGCGATAACAAACTCAGTCCCGCCGGTCGATCGCCAGACATGCGACATGGCGAGTAAATTGTCGGAAAGAGGATACTCCCGCACCAGCTCCCACTCCCTGTGCAGATGACCTGTATTTACAAGCGTTCTTTCACCGAGAATTTTAATGGCTTTTTCCATAGGATCGAAGGGATCGGATGGACTGGCAAGAATACTGTACTCAACCACTTCATGAAACTCTTCGGGCAGTGATGCCTGATTGCCGTCTATTGCGAAGAGAAGACCGGCGGCAACAATTCCCTTCACCGTCATCCTGTTTTCAGTCAGGGTCCCGGTTTTGTCAACACACAGCACCGTGGCAGCCCCGAGCATTTCGATGGCCGGAATGCGGCGGGTGAGAACCTGATAGCGCGAAAGACGCCAGGCACCGAGAGCAAGAAAAACCGTCAGCACAATGGGAAACTCCTCCGGCAGGGTAGCCATTGCCAGCGTCAGGCCGGCCAGAAGACCGTTCAGCCAGTCATGACGGGTAAGAGCGAAAACAACTGCGACGAGCATGCAGAGAAAAAGGCTGAAAACGCTGAAATTCCTTACAATCTTGCGGGTTTCACGCTGCATGGCAGTATCCCCCGGAACAAGCTTTTCAAGGGCCGCTCCGATTGAACCAAGCTCGGTACCGGCACCGGTCCTGACCACACGCGCAATACCCCTTCCTTTGACAACAAGTGTTCCGGAAAAAATGAACGGCAGATCGTCACCTCCAGGAGGGCAGAAGGAAACAGTCCCGTCCGGGGCTGTTTTCCTGACCGGAACCGATTCTCCGGTCAGAAGCGATTCATCAATGGAAATATGGTCTCCGGAAAGCAGCACTGCGTCAGCAGGAACCCTGTCCCCCTCGGAAACAAGCATTATATCGTCCCGGACAACCTCGCGGCCGGCAATCCGCTGCTGAGACCCGTCACGGATAACAAGCGCCCGCGGACTTGAAAGGTCTCTCAAGGCATCAAGTGCCCTCTCTGTTTTCTCCTCCTGATAAAGCGTAATAATGATCACGACAATGACAAAACCGAGCAGCATAAGAGCATCGGCCATACTGCCGAGAAGAACATAGAGCAGACCGCAGACCAGAAGCATGACAAACATCGGCTCCCGGAGTATATCTGCAAAAATTTTAAGAAGAGAGCTCCTGCCGGAGGGAGGCAGCTCGTTGTAGCCATCCCGGGCAAGGCGGTCGGCAACCTCTTTTCCTGTCAGTCCGAACAGCTTGTTACCGTCTTGATCCATATGTTGATCTCTTTGTCAGGCAACCATTTACCCCGGCCAGGCTTATGGCCGCTCATACGACCGGCCTGTTGTGCAGCCGGAAGCGGCTCTTCATCTCATGCAGTTCACTCTATAATTCCATGCTGTTCAAGCCATACCGGGGCCTCATTGTTTCCAAGCTTTGCAGCTCTGCGGACATCCTTAATGGCTCCGGTTGTATCGTTCTGAAAGTATTTCACCTTGCCGCGTTCAAAAAAAGCCTTGTCATATTTTGAACGGATTTCAATCGCCTGACTGAAATCTTCCGCCGCCCTGCCATACTCTTTCATTGCGGAATAAGAACGACCCCTGTGGTAGTGCGACCGTGCGCAGTTTTTTTTCAGCTCAAGTGCTTTTGTCAGATCCCGTACGGCCTCCTGATGCCTTCCCAGCTCAATCATGGCTTTACCTCTTGCAAACCATGCATCGAAATAGCCGTCATTCAGAGCGACCGCAAGATTGAGTTCGGCGAGAGACTCATCAAACCTCCCCTGCTCATAAAAAGTCTCCCCTCGTCTGACATAATCTTTTACCGTATCGGCACTTCCCATACCTGAAAAAATAGTGATGAAAAGCATCACCGCGACCGTAAAGGAAAAAAAAGATTTCATAGCCGGAAACAAAGTTGATACTCCTGTACTGAATGATTAAAGTTATCAAAGAAATGGTTGTTATGAAATTCATGGCTGAAGATGGTCATGCAATTGCATCAACCAGTGCCGGAATAAGAGTACAGGGGAAGATCGGCGACATGCCGGCATATCTCCCCAACCACAGGGATTTTTACCGGGGACTATGACGGAAACCGTATTTAAATAGCGCCGGCGCGGGTTGAAACTGCAACAGTTTCATGTATTGAGGCCATATGCGTGAGCCCTTGCGAGCCACTTTTCCCGCTTTTCAGGGGTTGAATTTCTGACAGGTCCAAAGCCTGAAACCGTCACGGGTCTGATACCGCTGAACTCGAGAATCGTGCGTTTCATCTGATTATGCCCGGGCATGCGGTAGACCCAGCGGAAATACCATCCGGGTGTATCCATGGTGACGAGAAGGTGCGCCGAGCGTCCGACAAGCAGACGATCCCATAATGCGGAGTTATCCCGGAATTTGAATGCGAAGCCTGGAAGAAAAACCCGGTCGATGAATCCTTTCATCAGTGCAGGCATGGCCCCCCACCAGATCGGATAGACGAAAACGATATGCTCTGCCCATCTGATTGCAGCCTGAGCGGTGGCAAGGTCAGGTTCGAGCTCCTGAATCACGGCATAACCGTTGTGAAGCACCGGATCAAACGAGAGCCTGCCGAGGGATAAACGCTGCACCTCATATCCTGCGGTTGCTGCACCTTTGCAGTAGGAATCCGCAATCGCACCGCAGAAACTCCCGTCTACAGGGTGACCAAGAATGACAAGAATACGTTTGCTCATGATTATCGACAGGATTCAGATGTTTTCAACATGAAGATACCTGGTCAGGATGACCTTTTTATGATGCTGTTCGTGACCGCTTATAATCCATGCCAGGGAACGGACACTGACCGCCAATTCGTTTGCGATCCCCGTTTTCTGCCAATCTTCGGCTTTCAGACTCTCAAACAGATCAACAGTTGCTTCCCTCACATGCTGATACGCCTTTGCCATCCCTTTTAACGGAATGCGGTCAAAGCCGGCCTCCCTGACATAGTCGTCCTGTCTGAACCCGGCCAGAGAGCACTTGTCGTTCCGGCCAAACCGCAAAGCGCGGTATGCACATATCCGCTCGCAGTCGATTATATGACCAAGTACCTCCTTTATGCTCCATTTTTCAGGGGCATATCGCCTTAAAGACTCCTTTTCTGTCAATCCGGCGATAAGATCAAGTGTTTCGGCCATCTGCCCCTGAAGCCTCCTGATGATATGGCCTGAAGGTACAGAATCAATGTACCGGGCGTAGTAATGTGCATACTCCGCCGGGTCAGGTCTGGTTATGGAAAAGTCCGTCATAACAGAGAGCCCTCCCTTTTCAGATTTTACATTACCGTGTATCAGGCATAATACCGGCTGCGGAGAGCCTGAATCGCATTCACCTTCATACAGCCATTTCCCGGCCCGGTTAAGTGAGAGCAAACCGGAGGCCGGTCAATGCATGACCGATTTTGAAAACACATTGAGCACGATCACACCCGTTATTATAAGTCCGATACCGATAAGAGCCGGAGTATCAAGCTTCTGATTAAACATCACCCATCCTGTGAGTGTAATGAGAGCAACCCCGGCTCCGGACCATACCGCATAGACCACTCCTACGGGAAATGTCCGCAGGGTAAGCGAAAGAAAGTAGAAGGCCGAACCATAACCGGCAACAACAATGAATGAAGGTATAATGCGGGTAAAACCATCAGTGGCTTTGAGCGCAGATGTTGCTGCAACTTCGGATATAATCGCAATGATCAGATAGAGCCAATCCATAAGGTGCCGTTTGTTCGGATTTGATAAAAACCTTACCGCATTACCGGATAAGATCCGTATTTTTAAATCACTCCACAAGATATTGAATATGAAAAACGTCTGAAATGTTGAATCTGATTCATTACATTTTATGGAAGAGGTATGAGGATTCGGAAGTTTTTTGTTGATTTCTCAGCGAAGCTGCCCTTTTCCGGATAGCTTTATCAACAAAGGATGAACGGCAAAGCCCTATATTTTGTTAAAAATTCAGGCTCATGAAGCGATTTGCTCGGCGATTCATGTCGTCGGAATAAACATTAACGAAGCTTTTAGCCGCCTTTTACTGAATCAAACCAGGCATTCCAACTTTATGAAAAAACTTTTTTCAATTGCGTTAACACTCTTCTTTGCGGCAACAGGCACGCTTCTGGCAGAGAATATTCCTCCGGCATCATTTACTTCGGACCAGACCGGCAGCATTACCGTACACATTAAAGACCTGAAAAAAAACGTCGGCATGCTTGGCGTTTCACTCTACAACTCAAAAAAAGGATTCCCCGGCAAACATGAACAGGCATGTGCCAATCATCTCAAAAAGATCACCGGCACTTCAGAAACGGTTGTATTCGAAAATATTCCATTCGGCACTTACGCTGTCAGCGTAATGCATGACGAAAACAGCAACGGAAAACTGGAAAAGAATTTTATCGGCATGCCCAAGGAGGGCGTCGGTGTTTCAAACAACCCGAAAATCGGTATGGGCGGGCCAAAATTCAACGATTGCGTTTTTACGCTCAACACCAGACAGCTTGAACTGACCGTCCCGATGATGTATTTATAACAGGACATAAACCTTAACAAAAGGAACAGACCAAAAGGAAAATCCATGAACAAACGAACCGCAGCACTGTTGACGCTTCTAACGCTTACACCCGGGCCCCTCATGACGGGGTGCAGTCCGACCGTAAAGATAGAAGCTCCCGACAAGCCAATTGTCATCAACATGAACATCAAGATTGATCACGAAATCAGGATAAAGGTCGACCGTGAACTCGACTCCCTGCTTGACACCAAAAAAGGCTTATTCTAACCTGGACGAACGGAACTATGAAAACCATAAAATCCATCGCGATAAAAGTATCGGTAGCCATGATGCTTCTTATTGGTGTTGCAGCACCCGCCTTTGCCCTTGATCTTGATACCGCCCGCAAAACAGGGCTTGCCGGAGAGGTTGACAACGGTCTGCTGGCCCTTCCTCCCGGAGCAGCGGCTGATGCCCAGACATTGATTACAACGATAAATAACTCCCGCCGTGCGGAATATGCAAGGGTCGCAGCGCAGAACAACCTGACGCTTGATGTTGTAGGCAGCATGATGTTTCAGAAAATCTACACCCGCCTTCCGGCAGGATCATGGGTTCAGGTCCAGGGAAAATGGACAAAGAAAGCCCAGTAGTTCAGCAACAGAGAGGTCGGGTGAAATGGCCGTTGCGCCTCCTTTTGGCCCTATTGCTGTTGCTGTCGCTTCTTGCGGCGGCGATATGGCTCTTATTCCCCTGGTATGCACAACCGCTGATTGACCGGGTACTCAAGGACAAACCTTTCCGTATTGAAGTTTCCGGCGCATCTATCAGGGGTTTTTCCGGGTTTGCGTTCCGTTCTATGAAGGTAGCCTTTACCACACCTGCCGATGACTGCAGCGAAGCTACCGCATATACCCTGTCACTCTCCAGGGGTTTCCTCTCCTGGCATTTAGAAAACCGCGATGATCGGGCGTCACTGACCCTGCTGCCGAAACTTCTCAACGCATCGCTCATACTGCAAGCCGATTCTCTCAACCTGAAACCCGCCCCGGAAGAGTTCAGCTTCAGCGACCGCAAACCGGAGATAACCGCCGGAATCGAAATCTCCCTCAAAAACGGTCTTTCGCCATCCTTCAAACCGCTTTTTGCTTCCTACGCAATCAAGGAGGCCAGGGTCAACCGTGAAAAGCTTCGCCTTGAAGGAGTGAACTTCAAGGTCAGGCTCAGCGCAGCAGACGATTGGCTGCAGCCGCCTGATACTCTGACAGTATCAACACTTTACAGCGACGGAAACCCTTCACCCGCAGGTAATTTCAGGGCGCTTTTCGGTTCGAAGCGCGACCCTCTTGAACCCTGTACCCTTCTGCTCACCGGATGTTCAGTTGAGCTTTTTCAATGGATGGCTTCAGCAGAGCGTATCAAGTACGATCTGAAAGAAAAGCGCTCACGCTTCACCCTCAGTCTTGCGGAGATACCGCTCTCGGAACTTCCGGGATTCAGCCGGGGCGGAAAAGCAACTCCTTTCGCCACCGGACTGGTAAGCGGATCCATTCCGATTGAGTTCAGGGACTCGACGGTTCTGGTACGTAATGCGGTAGTTCTTGCCGGAAAAGACACAAGAATCATCTACTACACAAGGGAGAGCAAGCCCTGGCTTTCACTTGATATGGGTACCCGGAAAGGAGCCGGTGAACTGCTGAAAAACCTGAACACAACGATAAAACTGAACAGCCGCGGCGCATCGTTTTCGGGGCTGGCGGTGAGCGACCTTTCAGCCTCGCTGCTCGGTGGAACAGTCAAATCAGCACCCTTCAGTTTCGACCCCTCATCCGGGACCACCTTTCTGACCCTGAAGCTGAACAATATAAATGCGCTTGACCGGGTCCGCCTTCACGGGGATTTCAAGGGTTCTCTCAAAGGTCAGGTAAGCGGCACTTTGCCGCTTGCCATCACAAAAGGCGGATTCTCCATACTGAACGCAAAGCTTCGCTCCCCGGGAAGCGGCACAATAACGATAGCTCCACCTTCAAAAAAGCAGAGTACAAGCGAACGCATGCTTGGCCCTCAAAGGCCTGACGCAGACTATACGTTCAGGGAACCGGATCTCTTGCTCAGCCGTTCGCTTAACGGAAGCACCACCATCAGCTTCACTCTGAAAAACTTTCTTCGCAAAACCGATAGCGGTGAAATGCTGCTCATCAAACCCGGCGGTAAGCTCACACTCTGGCATAACCCCCGCAACCCCGACATAGCAACCCTTTCTGATTTCAGTGCCGGATTTTTAGACGGGACGCTCTCATTGAAGCATATCGACTATGATATGGCAAAGAAAGAGGGTGAAACCACGCTGCAGGTCAACAACATTCCGTTGCAGAAGCTGCTTGACATGCAGGGAACAAAAAAAATATATGCCACAGGTACCGTCAGGGGAAACATCCCGGTAAAAATGAAAAACGATCTACTTGAAATCATGGACGGAGGTATGAACGCCGAACAGTCAGGACAGATCATTTACGCCACTACCCCTGAAGAACGTGCCGCAGCAAACCAGGGGCTCCGCACCACCTATGAAGCGCTCTCTAACTTTCTCTACGTTCAGCTTGTCTCATCAATCAACATGAACCCGGACGGCAAGTCGGTCATTACCATTCAGCTCAAGGGAACCAACCCCGACTTTCAGGGCGGACGGCCTATCGAACTGAACCTCAACGTCGAACAGAACCTGCTCGACCTCATGCGCACTCTCTCAATCTCATCAAACATCGAGCAGGTCATATCCGAAAAAGCCCTGAAGATGCAGAAAAAATAGTCGTCTTCCCTTTCACAGGCCGGAGCGTCATGAATGCAGTCAAATATGAGGGACAGGTCGGCTATAACAAGAGCAAACAACACTAAACGATCAAGCCGGAACTTCTGTTCTTTATGGTGACGCTGTATTGATGAATCCATAGAGGAAACAATCTGAAAATCAGAGTGCCATGAACCGGAAAACATACATCAACAACTTCGGACGCAAACTCAAGTCATGGGACAGAGAAATTGCAAAACTCGAAAAAAAGGCTGAAAAAATCACACAAACCCTTCAGAAACGCATTGATGCGGTAAAACAGCAGCGCGAAAATGCTGCAGCTAAAACGACAGATCTCCTGCACAGCGGTGAAGAGGCATGGGGTGAAATTAAAAACGGAGCTGAAGTGGCCCTGACTGATCTGAAAAAGGCATTCAGGAAAGCAAAATCAAAATTCTAATAAGATCAACTGAAGCGACTTATACCTCACTTCTTATGAGTGGATTTTCATATCGCTGATACCTGTCGTCATGACGGGTTCTTCGGTTATTATTGTTTTTCAAACTTTAAAGCGGAACTGAACATGAACTGGCATGAACTCCTGGAACAGCAAATCGAGACAGCCTTCAATGTGACTGAACGGCTTGCAGGGCTTCTTGACGAAAAAGATCTTTCGTGGAAACCCTCGGACTCCAATAACTGGATGACGACCGGACAGCTGCTGCTGCATCTCGGTCAATCCTGCGGTGTTCCAATGAAAGGGTTTGTTACCGGTGAGTGGGCAATGCCTGCTCACAGCGATATCAACGAAATGAAGGCGGAAAACATGCTCCCGGCGGCCGAAAAGCTGCAGACGATCGGCAGTATTGACGAAGCCATGATACTGCTTGCAGCCGACAGGATTCTAGCGCTTGACGCTTTGGAACAATGCAGCGAAGAAGACCTTTCCGGCAAACCCGCTCCGGCGCCGTGGGATCCGACCCCGGTCAACCTCGGACTTCGCCTCCTTCAGATGATTGACCATATGAACCAGCACAAGGCTCAGCTCTTCTATTATCTTAAACTGCAGGGAAAACCGGTCAACACCATGCATCTCTACGGTAAATAGCTTTATTTCCGGAGAATGCCCTGAGGACGGCCGTCCTCAGGGCATTCTCTTTTCCACCAAAAGGTAGATAACTCCCCGTTTTCCACCTTTCTGTATTCATTTTCATGCTTCAGGTATCCGCGAAAGGCCTCCTATCATCTTATAATGTAATACTATAACGCCAAACAACCTTCCTGGCATAGTTATTGCTTTTATATACATGATAAGGCTTTAACCAATCACACCAGCGCATCATGACCACTATCAGCACTCTCTACGGCGATCTTTCGGGTGTGGAGTTCCGCACTCTCTTTTCGAACGGCAGGATGGATGGATGTCTTGTCACAGAAGCAAATATTCTGAAAACCCCGTACGGCACCCTGGTTCCTCAATACGAAGCCGAAGACATGGGACGGCGGACAGTCAAACCTGTGTATTTCTACAAGGACGGCTCACTGAAATCCATTGCGCTGCAGTCGCAGACCATTCTTCAGACACCTGCCGGTGCCATTCCCGCAGAACTGGTAACCTTTCATAAAAACGGCAGTATCAAGAGGGTCTTTCCTCTCGACGGAAAACTGAGCGGTTTCTGGTCATGGAAGAACGAGTTCACCCTTGCAGAAACTCTCATCTTCAATTCACCGGCAGGAGAGCTTACCGCAAAGATTATCGGGCTTCAGTTTTACGAAAGCGGTGCGCTGAAAAGCATTACGCTCTGGCCGGGCCAGACACTGAAGGTCAAGACCCCGATGGGTGAGATCACGGTAAGAAAAGGATTGGCATTCTACGAATCAGGCGCAATCCGTTCATTTGAACCACTCAAGAAAATCGACATCCTTACTCCGATCGGAACGATTACCTCTTACGACAACGAGCCGAACGGAATTCATGGCGACACCAACTCTGTCCAGCTTTCTGAGGATGGATCCATTGAGGCGCTCAGTACCGTAGACCATGCAGTCCATGTCTCAGCTTCCGGTGAAAAAGGCGGACTCTTCCATCCCGGAGTAAAGAACAATGTGTGTGGTGATGAACGCAAGGTCAGCATCCCCATGAAGGTTCGCTTCGAAAAAAAGCGGGTCATGTTTCACGACAATCCGAGTTTCGCATTCGACATCAAAGAGTGCCGGTTTGAAGTCAGGAAGATGGATGCAGCAACAAAAGAGCCTGCTTATTCCTGCTCAGAATAAAACATGTCTGGCAGAAAACGCAAACGGACCTTCAGCGCATCCTGCCTGTTACTGAGAACTCATCACTCAGCCCTGGCCGCATTCAATCCTGCCGTCCAGCCGGTGGAGAATGCCGCCTGCAGGTTAAATCCGCCAATCTCGCCGGCATAGTCGAGCAGCTCGCCACAGAGAAAAAGCCGGGGAACAACCCTTGAGCACATGGTTTTCGGATTTACCTCTCCGAGTGAAACTCCCCCTGCAGAGATTTCCCCCTTATCAAGCGGCACGTCACGCACGCTGCCAAGAGGAAAGCGCTTGAGGACAGCAAGCAGCGACTGGCGTTTCTCCCTGGCAAGCCCGCTCCAGGTGACATCGATTTCAAGTCCCGCATGACGCATGATAAAAGGCACGAGAGCGGTTGGAAGCGTTCCATGCGGAGCCTCCGCGAATGCCCCCCCGGGAGGAGCTATCGGGCAGCTTTGAAGAAACTTGCGAACCATCTGCGCACCGTTCCTGCTTGCCTGCTGCAGAAGTTCTGCCTCAAGCTCGGCGCTGCTCTGCTCAGGAAAAAGATCGGCAAAAAGAGCACAATTCCGGCATTCACCCATCATCTCGGCAATATCGCGCGAAAGTGAAAGTGCTGCCGGGCCGCTGAAACCGCGATGCGTGAAAAGCAGATCACCCCGCCGTTCCACGCTCCGCCCCCCTGAAAAGGCAGCAAGGGTGACAGAACGGAGTGCCAGCCCTGAAAGAGAGGCTGATGGAGGCTTGATGGTATAGAGCGGTGCCAGCGCCGCTGAAGGTTTTTTAACAGAGTGGCCGAGTGCACGGGCTATGGAAATGCCGTCACCCGTTGTGCCGGTTTTTGAATATGAAACACCGCCGGTTGCCAGAATGAGACGATCTGCCGTGAACACTCCATCCGCTGTTGTCACAAAAAAGATATCACCACTCTGTTCGACTCTCAGTACCCTGCATGAAAACTGCTGCTGCACCCTTGACTCCCGCAGCAGTTCCTCAAAAGCGAGGAGCACTGATGCAGCATCTCCGGAAAGTGGAAAAACCTTTCCATCAGGTCTCTCCCCGGTCTCAACACCCCGGGAACTCAGGAGGGCAAGAAGGTCACTGTTGGAAAAACTGTAAATGGAGTGACGCAAAAAACGTGCTTCGGTTCGGCGCAGGAAACCCTGCTCAAGCAGCTCCGCCGGAGTACCCCGGTGGGTCACATTGCATTTACCGCCCCCCGAAATTCTGATTTTCGCTCCAGGACGGGGATTCCGCTCAAGAAGAGTTATCGAAAAGGGCCTGCCGGAAACTTTCGCGCCTCGATGCGCGGCAATGGTGGCAGCCATCCCTGCGGCACCACCGCCGATAACGAGAATCGTGGAATGAGGCCGACCTCTCCTCTCGACTCTCTCTGATGTTGTTTCAATTCTGCTCATAGTGCGGGTAAAGTTACTCCGTGCAAAGAATAGTGCAAGAGCTCTTTTTAAACGACCCGGGCAGAGATGGAGCCTATCCCCTGTCAAAAGGTTACTTCTGCGCCTTCACCGGCATTCCGTCCTTAAGTTCGTTTGTAGGATGCACAACAACCCGCTGACCCTCCCTGACACCTGAGAGCACCTGCGCCTGCAAGGCACCTTTCATGCCCACCTTCACGGCTTTGTCAACCGCTTTTCCTGCCTCAATGACAAAAAGATGCCACCCCTCTTTCCCCCTGAATAGACTGCTGACCGGGACCTGAAGCACATCGGACGCTTCACGGAGGACAATGCCTGCCTGAACACGGAAATTATCGCCGAGCAGCGGTTCATCCCGGCTGAGGGTCGCTACAATATTGACCCGTTTCTCTTCAATGCCGAGTGCCGACGTTTTGGTAAAGGCCGAAGGTCCGACCGTTTTCACCACACCATGCAGCTCCCTGTCGCCGCCCCAGTCCAGGACCACCACCCGGTTTCCCGGCGTTACCCTTATGGCATCGGAAGAGAGCAGATCGATAACAATTTCAATCAGAGAAGGATCTCCGATATCGACAAGCGGTGACCCGGCGCTTACAACCCGTTCACTCTGCTCATGAATGCGGAGCACCCTCCCGTCAACAGGGGAGAGCACATTCACAGGCTTTCCCGCTACCTGCCGGTCAATTATGGCCTGAAGCGCCTTAAAATTATAACGGGCAGACTCAACCCCTGAGCGGGCAGCCTCACCCTCTTTGCGCAGTGTTTGAGCCTCGTTCTCTGCAAGTTCATAGGCCTCTTTTGAAACCGCCCCTTCTCCATAGAGATTGCGGTAGCGAAGGAAACGACGTTCAGCCTGCGCAAGCGTAAGCGCAGTCCTTCGCTGCCGTGCAATCGCTTCGTCAAGAGCTGCACGGGCCGAACCCGATCTGGCAGAGGCTTCACTGTACTCACGGCTGTCAAGCTGAGCAGGAAGCAGCGAGGCCACCACGCTCCCCTTCCGGACACTGTCTCCCTCTTCAAGCTCCACCCTTACCAGCTTTCCGCTTACCGGAGCCGCAACGACAAAGCGGTCATTCACACGGGTGACTCCCTCCCCCTCAAGGGTTACCTCCAGGGGGCCCCGCCTTACCACATCCGAATCCACGGGAAGCGGAGAGGGCCGGAAGACAAAAAAAAGTATGAGTAAAGCAGCCACAACAAAGAGCCCTGCAATGCGCTGTGTTTTCGTGAGTACCATCATCTATTCCCTTGTTTTTAAAACCTCTACAAGATCAAGACCGTTAAGACGCCGTCTGACCAGAAATGCGGAGACAACCGAGACAAAAACAATAACCACAAAGGCGAAGAGAAAGTTAAAGGCGCTGAACACCAGAGGCAGTCGGTAGAGCTCTGAACTGAGCGCATGAGCAAGCATTGCAGAGAGTCCGATACCGATCAGAAAACCGAGCGGTATGGCCGCTATGGTAAGCAGCGCCTGTTCACCAAGCAAAATAAAGGAAATTTCCCCTTTTGTCATACCCAGAACCCGGAGACTTGTAAGTTCCCGTGCCCGCTCTGAAAGTGAGATGCGTGCGCCGTTATAGACCACCGCAAAGGCAAGCACAGAGGCAAAAGAGGTGAGAATGACGGTGGAGGTGTTCATGCTCCGGGCAATCAGATCATCAAAACTCTCCTTCATCGCCTTCAGCATCATGATGCCGGAAACTCCCGGCATCTTCTTGAAAGCTGTATAGAGTTTTCCGGCCTTTTCCTGATCGAGACGCAGATATGCCGCGTTCAGTGCACCGCCATCACCCGCCAGACGGTTCAGCGCTCCAAGGTTCATGTAGGCCGAGAGGCCGAGAATTTCATCAATGATACCACTGACAAGAAGCTCCCGGTGAAGCTGGCGGCCCTGCAGAAAATCAATCTGCAGCTTGTCGCCCGGCCTGACACCCAGCAGCGCAGCCAGGGTGGAAGTAAGCACAACTCCGTCAGGAGGCAGGCTGAACTGACGGTTTTCCTTGTCAACCAGCCGCTGCAAACCCTCAGCAGAATCCATTCCCTTGATCGACTGCCGACGGACACGGTGACCGAAACTCATCTTCACCGGCTCTTCACGATAATATTCATGTTCAATTACTCCGTCCAGCGAGGCGATATTAAAGCGTACCGAGGGAGGCATGGGGTTATTGAAAATAACGGTAACATCCTCGCGATGTTTCTGGACAAACTCCACCTGAACCATCCGGTCAAGAGAGTCATAGGTATATCGGCCCGCAATAAGAATCGCGACGGAAAGAGAGATCATCAGCACAGAGATAGCTGCTTTCCACGGGCGGCGCTCCAGGTTGCGCACAATAATTCGCAGTGATACCGGTATTTTTTGGCGCAACGAATCCCGATCGAAAAAACCCGGCTTATAGAGTACGGGCGAGTCCGGACGCATCGCTTCAGCCGGGGGGAGCCTGACAGCTCTGCTTACCGCACCGAGCGCTCCGAAAATGGCCGCCGTAAAACTCAAAAGAACCGACAGGGCAACATCCTCAAAGCGGAAGTAATAGACGAGTTCGGCAAAATTGTAGAACCCGGCATAGATATTCATCAGTCCCCTGCCAAGCCAGGCTCCGAGCAGTGTGCCCGCTACCGATCCAAAAGCGGTGGGAATCATGGCAAAACCCAGATAGTGCAGCCCGACATCCTCATTGGAGTACCCGACAGCCTTGAGCACGGCAATCTGGTCGCGCTGGGTCGCCACGATACGGCGAAGCACGATGTTGAGCAGAAAGACTGCTACAGCAAGAAAGACAACCGGAAGAAAGGTTATCTGAATGCCCACCTGCTTGATCTCATCAACAATGAAGCGGTCGGAAAGATGCTCGCTCCGTCCGTAGGCGCCAAGCGAACCGTACCGTTTGAAGAGGTTGTCAAGCCTCATAATGATATCTTTTTCCGATGCTCCGTGAGCAAGCGTCAGTGAAAGGTCGTTGAAT
>Ga0268280_1001638_pt1 | contig 14551 bp, 11 predicted proteins | sample saktaG_9_FD_190139 | JGI IMG/M metagenome (GOLD analysis project Ga0268280, IMG submission 190139) | Saline water microbial communities from Sakinaw Lake, British Columbia, Canada - sak_2011_5_24_40m | ecosystem: Environmental > Aquatic > Non-marine Saline and Alkaline > Saline ... | reverse complement strand
TTAATGAGGCAGAGTGGACGATTCGGCAAAGGGCGAAAGCCGATGAACGAACCAGAACGATTGTTGCACATCTCAAAGAAGAGAAGAATAAAGGCTTGCGGCAGCTTGCTTCTGTACCCATGATCTTGCAGATCATGGCCATTCTCTGGAAAGATCAGGACTATATGCCTGAGAGCCGAGTGAAACTCTATGAGGCCTCTCTTGATTATCTGCTTGAGCTCAGGGACAAACGGAGAGGGATTATTCCCGATTTCAGGGATAAGCGCATGCATATTTCCGCAGCCCGTGCCCGAGTAGTACTTGCCCCGGTTTCTCTCTGGATGCAGGAAAAGCTGAAAACGGATGAGGCTGACAAAGCAGAAATGCATAAAAAAATGGAGGTATGGCTTGCTGATCTGGATAATCCACCTTCTGTTGAAGAGTTTTGTGATTATCTGGTTAAACGGGCAGGTTTACTGGTGGAGTATGGTGCCGGAAAATATGTATTCCGTCACAAATCATTCCGTGAATATCTTGCAAGCGTTGAGCTTGTTAAAAAAGTGTATCGAACAACAGGCCATCTCGATACCCTGATCACCGGTTTTGGTGATGATTGGTGGGATGAACCTATTAAATTTTTTGTTGCGCAGGGAGATGCCGCGACTTTTGACCTTTTTATGGAAAAGCTGTTTGACTCGCCTCGTAGTGACGCGTTGACCGAAAAGCAGCAGTTATTGCTGCAGATCATCATTAATGAAGCGCCACTGAAAAAAGTTGACGCTTTATGCAAAAAACTTCTCACCCCTGCAACCACTCCCCACCGACAGCGGGTGATTCTCGACTGCCTGAAAGCCATCGGAAAACCTGCGGCTTTGGAGTTTCTGCATCGGTTCCAGGCGGAGAAACTCGCGAAAAACAAAGATATTGCGAGCCGGACTGAAGAGGTGATTCTTGCCCTGAATGACCAAAAGTCAGATCATAAACCGGAAATGCCTGAAAGAGGTAATAAGGTTTTGCCCGCTCCGGTTAATTCACAGATGATCAATCTGGAAAAATGCCCCTCATCGTTCCGCAATTACAACGAATACGATACCGAGTACATCAGAATACAGGGTGGAAGTTATCTGAATTCATTGACCGGAAAGGAGGAGCGAGTAGAGGATCTTTACGTCGCCAAGTATCCCGTAACCAACAGGCTCTACCGGTCATTTATTGCGTTTTTGCGGCCAGAGCGCGAACCGCAGGCATCACAGTCGGCGTTCATTGAGATAATGGAGAGGATTGCGAAGAGTGAAACATGGGAGTCAGGATTTCATCAATATCTTCATGATGGCAAAGGTGACCTTTCAAGCTTGTTTCGGTCACAATATGATGAAGATCGGAAATTCGGTGGAGACGATCAGCCGGTGGTCGGCATTACCTGGTATGCCGCACGCGCCTATTGCCTCTGGCTCTCCCTGTTTGAAGGTGATGCAAATCTTTATCGTCTCCCGACCGAGATAGAGTGGGAGTGGGTTGCAGGAGGCAGGCAGGGAGCGAACGGACAGAAGGTACGCGAATATCCCTGGGCGGAAGAGAAAGGAGAGCCAACCTCAAAACTGGCAAATTTTAATGGCAATGTCGGCGCAACAACCCCTGTCGGCAGCTACCCGGACGGAGCGACGCCGGAAGGGCTTTACGATATGGCGGGCAACGTGTGGGAGTGGATGGAAAATCAGTACGATGAAAAGACATCTGCCCGTTCTTTGCGCGGCGGTTCATGGTACAATAAGCCTGAGTTTCTGCGTTGTCCTGTCCGCGACTGCTGCGATCCGGGCGGCAGGAACTACTACAACGGTTTTCGAGTTGTTCGTCCCAGTCATTTTTTATCTGCCTGAAATTCTGAATATCTGTTTTCTGAACTTCTGAAAGGAAATTGATGATGAACAATGGACGAGTTCCCCATGCCATTCCGGACTCTTTGTTAAGGACCGGAATGACAGTGATGGCGGCTGTTTTGCCTGCGAATAAACAAAGAAAAAAGGCGAGTCTTCCTACTGTTTGAGAATCACTTCACATTCAGGATGCAGTTCAATAAAACGCTCGATTTCGGTGCGGGGAATGCAGCCTGGCGAAAGCTCGAGCTTTTCAAGGTTCTGAAGATGCATGATCGGGCTGATGGAGGTGACAGGGGTGTTTGAGAGATCAAGCTCTTCAATGTTGACAAGCTCCTCCAGGGGATCGATATTGACAAGCGGCGTGTTTGCTATGCTCAGTTCCCGAAGACCGGACAGGGCTCTCAGCGGTTCGATGCTGTGGATATCTGTTCTGTTGCAACGGAGATATTCGAGGTTGGACAGGGAAGAGAGCGGCGTCAGATCGGTAACGTTTGAACTGTTGACTCCCAGCTCAATAAGATTTTCCAGCCCTCCGAGCGCTTCAAGGGAGGAAATGGAGGTTTTGTAACAACTCAGTTTTTCGAGATTGATGAGCTCTTTCAGGGGGGAAAGTTCATTGACAAGCGTTTCTGAACAATAGAGTTCTTCAAGATTGAGAAGGTTTCTCAGAGGTTCAAGAGAACTTACCTGGGTGCTGGAGATCCAGAGGAGCTTCAGGCTTTTAATGTTGCGAAGAGGTTCGAGCGATGAAAAATCGCAGTCGAAAGCATAGAGGCGCTGCAGCTTTTCGAGTTGCATGAGCGGTTCGAGATTTTCCACCGGAGACTCATCGCACCGGAGCTGCTGGAGCTTCTCAAGTACCCGGACGGGTAAAAGGTCATGAATTCTGCGGTTATCACAACGCAGGTGAGTTGTTTCCAGAAAATCAAGCAGCTCCTGATCGGATGGCTCCCGGACAACTTTAAGCGTTGTTTTAACGATCTCTTTCCAGTCGGGACTCATGGCATGCCACCATTTTTTCCGGGCTGAACCCTCCTGAAGCAGCTCATTTCGGGAAATAGCGCGAAGAAAATCAGGTTGAACCGTACCGAGGGGATCAGACGCCGCATTATCCCGGTGACCGCTTGTTTCTGAAGAGCCGGCAGGAGGGTTCTGACTGCAATTGAGCTTTTCAGTAAGACATCGGGTATACCATACCGCTTTTTTTTCTTCAATGTTTTTACGGTGTAATTCACGGGATTGCTGGTCAAGGGAGGATATCTCTTCAAGAATGTCATTTCCGCACCGCGGACAAACGGCACTCTGCTGGGTAAGCGGATAGCCGCAGACCGGGCATTTATTGTAGGTGTTCTGCTCCAAAATATAAAAGCTGTTAATTCATTGACGGAAGATGAATGTATCTTAAATAATAAGAAAAAAAGCTTTACGGCCATAAAGGCGGGAGAAAATCAGTGGAATATAATTTCCCGCCTCTCCCTCTTCGTCTGCCTCGTACTTCGAGATAAATCCCGACTTGCGACAATTCATAGAGTTCTCCTGAACCTGTTTTGCATGATTTTGCGAATTGTCGGGATTCAGAACGGCTGATGTAGTTTTCCCTATGAGGGGAGGAGGGGTATAAAAACTATTTGGCACGGGCTCTTGTTAACTAAAAGTCTGCATTATTATACGTTTTGCTGGTAACGCAGAGAGCATCTGCCCTTTTGTGACATAATCAGGCATTGACATCCGGGAGGGTTGTTAAGGTGGAACGTTCTGTGCCGGAGAAAGCATCTGCCGGTTCACTTCCGGATTCTCTTCTTTCCCGCTCCTCCGAAGAGTGGCTTCTGAGGCGGAAAGGGTTTCGCAAATCTGAAAAAAGTATTCAGGTAAATGAGACCCTGCTGACTATCGGCAACGGTTATCTCAATATCAGGGGAAGTCTTCAGGAGCTTCCGCCGGGACATTCCGGCGGCATGTATCTGAGCGGAGTTTACGATAAATCCGAAGCTGATGTTGAGGAACTTGTCAAATGTCCGATGTGGACAGATGTATCGATATGGATTGAGGGTCAGAAATTCTGCCTTTCAAGCTGCAAGGCACTCTGGCATGAGCAGGTTCTCGATTTGAAAAAAGGTGCCCTTCACCGAAGAACCACCTTTAAGGACCCTTCCGGAAAGATCATTACACTTGAGACGATACGTCTTGTTTTCATGCACGATGTGCAACTCGGTTATCTGTTGGTCAAGGTGACTCCAAGGAACTTTTCCGGCCCGGTCCGGGTACTTGCCGGTCTGAACGGAGATGTCTGCAATAGAGGCTTTTTTCCCCGTGAAATGCTTCAAGCATCTGCAGCTTGAAAGAATAGAGCGAGGCAGGGTTTTCATGTATCTGGAGATGAAAACCCGTGAACGCGGCATACGGATTTCGGAAGCAGCTTCATGGAAGCTCGTTTCGCCACCTTTCCATAGTCAAAAGTGGGAGCCGAGAATCTACGGCGAGAAGTTTACCAGCGAAATTACACTTGATGTCCGCAAAGGGTAGACCTATGTCTTTGAAAAACTGGCGGTTGTTTTAACAAGCAGGGAAAGCCGGGAAGACGGGATGTTCAAGAGTACGATCTGTCGTCTCAAATCCTTTGTGCGAAGAGGTGCTGCTACCGAAATATCAGCTCATCTTGACGCATGGAATGAAAAATGGAAGCAGGCGGATGTTGTCATCAAGGGTGATGAGAAGGCCCGGCATGCCTTGCGCTATAACATCTATCAACTGCTGATCAATGGCCCCTGCCGTCCTGAAGGCATCGGAGCAAAATTTCTGAGTTCTGAGGGATACCTCGGCCATGTTTTCTGGGATACCGAGATATTTATTCTTCCGTTTTTTATCTACAATTTCCCCGAAATTGCCCGCAACATGCTCCTTTATCGCTACAATACCCTTGCCGGAGCAAAGAAAAATGCTCTGAAAATGGGGTACAAAGGTGCGAAATATGCATGGGAATCAGCGGTTACAGGCGAGGATGTTACCCCGAGATTTGCTTCCAAGCTTGAGCGGACCATACGGCTGATCTACACAGGAACGGAAGAGGACCATATTGTTTCAGATGTGATTTACGGTGTGGAAAAGTATTTTCGCGTCACCGGTGACGAGGATTTTCTTATGGAGTGCGGGCTTGAAATGGTTTTTCTTACAGCGAAATTCTGGGCGTCGCGGGTTGTCAAGGAAGGAGAGCATTATGAGATCCGGTGCGTCATTGGTCCCGATGAGTTTCATGAGCATGTCAACAATAATGCATATACCAATTTCATGGTAAAATGGCATCTCAGGCTTGCTGCGATGCTCTTCAAGTATATGAACAGAAACAATTCGGATTTTCTGAGCGAACTTTGTTCCGGAATTGCACTTGACAATAAAGAGGTTGAAGCATGGGCTGACATCAGCCGGAATCTCAAGCTCTCCTATGACCCGGAAACAAAGCTTTTTGAACAGTTTGACGGGTACTTTTCCCTTAAGGACCATGTTATTGAGGGTGTTGACCGAAAGGGTCATCCGGTTCTTCCCCGGGGTGTTCATTACCGCAATATCCAGTCGACCCGCCTCATTAAACAGGCGGACGTCCTTATTATGATGCTGCTTTTTCCACACGCCTTCAGTGACGAGGATAAAGTGGCGAATTTTGAGTATTACGAGAAACGTACCGTGCATAAGTCGTCACTGAGCCACTGCATCCATGCCATGATGGGGCTTTCTGCAGGCAGACGTTCAAGGGCCTACAGCTATTTTATGAAGACGGCGCTCTTTGATCTGGAGAATCAGCATGAAAACAGTGCTCTCGGGATTCATGCCGCAGCAGTCGGCGGGACATGGCAGGCGACAGTGTTTCGGTATTGATACGTTCGGAAGAAGAGCTTTTTCATCCTTTGAGCCTCTATCGAATAACCTGCAAAATCATGACGAACCAGAGGCGGGAGCTTCATAATTGCATCTCCTGACAGCGTTGAAAAGGGGGCCGGCAGGAATCTCTCCACAAGCAGATCAGACTGTCGGTGATAGCGTCAAAAGATCCCGAAAAAAGTGCTATTTTGCCTGCCGATGCAATGCTGCAGAGAGTTAACCGTTATGCTCCTGCAATTTTTTCGTCAGCGGCATAACCCTGTCGCCATCAAACGCTGAAGGTTTTTTATTCTTATGGATTTTGTTCATCTGCATGCTCATACGCATTATTCAATGCAGAGCAGCCCGATTTTCCCCGGAGAGCTTTTTTCCGCAGCAGTAAGGTTCGGTATGAAGTCTGTCGCAGTCACCGATTACTGTGCAATCTTCAACATGCCGGAGCTGTTCAGCCTGGCCAGGAGCAGCGGCATAAAGCTTATTATCGGCAGTGAGCTTCTGCTTCTTGAGACCGATGCTCATCAGCACATCCGCACTCCTGTATCTTCTTCGCTTGTGCTGCTTGTTCAAAATGATACGGGGTACAGAAACCTCTGTATTCTTCTTTCCAGAGCAGCAAAAGAGGGCTTCGTCAATGGTATGCCGCATATCGAGAGCCGCCTGCTTGAAACTTTTCATGAAGGGCTTGTCTGTCTTTCCGGTTATTCTTCGGGAAGAATAGGCCGGGCGCTTCTTGCCGGTGCAGTCGATGAGGCAGAAACCTTCACATCCTACTACAGGGAGGTTTTCGGCGATAATTTCTATCTTGAAATTCAGCGCCATAATACCCCTTTTGATGATTCACTCAACAGAGATACCATTGCCCTTGCGGAAAAATTTTCCGTTGAACTGGTTGCCACCAACAATGTTCACTATCTCGAAAGAAAAGATGCCGGCTGCTACAGGGCGATGGTCGCCAACAGAACCAAGGAAAAACTTTCCAGTCCTAATCTTCAGGCTCTTGCCGGAAGCGACCATTATCTGAAGTCCTCCGTCGAGATGGGTAAACTGTTCAGCGATGAGTACGGAGAATTGAGCAACTCGGTGCTGATTGCTGATAAATGCACCTACGCGTTCAGCCAGAAAGAGCCTATTCTTCCTCATTTCCCGCTGCCGGAAGGCTTTCTTGACGAGTTTGCCTATCTCCGCCACCTGACATGGGAAGGGGCAAAGGAAAAGTATGCGGACTGCGGGGCTGACGGTATAACCGCCGAGGATGTCCGTTCGAGAATAGAGCTTGAGCTCGGAGTGATCGAAAAGATGGGGTTCAGCTCCTATTTTCTCATTGTCAGCGACCTGATTGCCGCCTCCCGGCGTCTCGGCTATTCTGTCGGACCCGGACGGGGATCTGCGGCAGGCAGCATTGTTGCCTATCTTACAGGAATTACCCGGATCGATCCGCTGAAGTACAAACTGCTTTTTGAGCGTTTTTTAAATCCCGAGCGCTCGTCGATGCCTGATATCGATATTGACTTTACTCCTGTAGGCAAGCAGAAGGTTCTTGAATACACGGTTGAAAAATACGGGACGGAGAGTGTTGCAAAAGTCATTGCAATCGGTACCCTTGGAGCTAAGGCGGCGATCCGTGATGCAGGAAGGGTTCTTGAGGTTCCGCTCTCCGTGGTGGACAAACTTGCCAAACTTGTTCCGGTCAAGGCGGGCATCACCCTTGAAAAAGCGTTGAGTGAAGCAAAGGAACTGAAGCAATATTCGGAAAGCACCCAGGAAAACAGGGAGCTGATGGTGTATGCCCGTGCTCTCGAAGGAAGAGCAAGAAACGTTTCCATGCACGCCGGCGCGGTTGTTATTACCGACGGGCCGCTTGAAGAGCAGGTTCCGCTCTATGTATCCAACAAAATTGAGACTGAGGTTCGCAAATTCGCTGACGAGTTTGATCTTGATGAACCCGATCATGTCCGAGGAAAAGCTTCAGACGCTATTGATGAAAAGCAGGTCGTTACCCAGTTTGACAAAAACTGGATTGAAACGTCCGGACTGCTCAAGATTGACTATCTCGGCCTTGAAACCCTGGCCGTTATCGATGAAACGCTCAGGATGATCAAAAGAAGGCACAATCTCGATATCGAGCTTGAAAAAGTACCCATGAACGACCGGAAAACCTTCAGGATTTTTCAGGAAGGCAAGATGGCCGGTATTTTCCAGTTCGAATCGTCGGGCATGCAGAGCTATATGACCCGTCTTCAGCCTACCCAGATCGGTGATATCATCGCCATGAGCGCGCTCTACCGTCCCGGCGCCCTCAATGCGAGGATTGATGAACGGCGCAATGCAGTGGATCTGTTTGTCGACCGCAAGCACGGCAGGGAGGCTATTGATTACATGCACCCCATGCTTGAGGAAATCCTCAAGGAAACCTATGGCGTTATCGTCTATCAGGAACAGGTGATGCAGATTTCCCAGGTCATGGGCGGGTTTTCGCTTGCAAAGGCGGACAATCTCCGGAAGGCGATGGGAAAAAAGAAGCCGGAAATCATGGAGAAATACAAGGTTGATTTTGTTCAGGGCGCAATTCAGCAGGGGGTTCACGATACCCTTGCAACAAGGGTTTTTGAGCTTATGGCCGAGTTTGCCGGATACGGTTTCAATAAAAGCCATTCTGCGGCTTACGGGGTGCTTGCATACTGGACGGGATACCTGAAAGCTCATTACACGATTGAGTTCGTGACGGCCGTTCTGAACAGCGAAATCGGTGATACCGAGCGAATGAAACACCTGACTGATGAGGCGAAAAGCTTCGGCATATCGACTCTTCCGCCCTCGATCAACAGTAGTGACGCACTTTTTTCTGTTGAAGATGTTAACGAACGCTCTTTTATCCGCGTCGGACTGAGTGCAATCAAGCAGGTCGGAGGAGCTGCGAGGGCTGTCGTTACCTCAAGGCTTCGCAGGAAACGCGATTTTGTCAATATGTTTGATCTTGCAGTATCCGTTGATCTGAGAGTCATGAACCGCAAGGCGCTTGAGTGTCTGATTCTTTCCGGGGCACTTGACGAGATAGATCAGCACCGGCAGAGACTTCTTGTCAATGTCGACAAAGCAATCAAATTCGGGCAGATGCAGAACCGCTCGGTTACGCTCGGGCAGTGCGGATTTTTTACTGCGGAGGAGGGGGCGCTGCTTGAAGAAGAGCACTATCCCGATATGGATCAGGCCGAGATGATGCCTGAAGCTGAAAAGCTTCTTCACGAAAAGAAGCTGGTCGGTTTTTACCTCAGTCATCACCCTCTTTCGCCGTATCGCCGTGACTGGCAGGCATTTGCAACGCTTCAGCTTCAGACAAAGGAGGTCGTTGCTTCAAAGCAGTATAAAGTGATCGGCATTGTCGTCTCGGTGAAGCCCTACCAGGACAGGAAAGGAAAACAGATGCTGTTCGGATGTATTGAAGATTTTACGGGCAAGGCTGACTTTACTGTTTTTGCCAGTCTTTACGAGCAGTACGGGCATCTGATTAAGCCGGAAGAAGTACTGATGCTCATCGCGGAGGCAGAGGTGAGCGGCGGTATGCTCAAGCTGCTTGTCAGGGAGGTCGTGCCGATCAAAAAGGTCAGAAACACTCTTGTCAGGAAAATTATTCTTAAAGTCGATGCTGATGACCAGATGCAGCTCGAGAAACTTGCCGGGGTTAAAAAAATATTTGACTCGCACAGGGGCGGAACGCCGGTCGAATTCGAAGTGAAAGCCCAGTCGGGCGAAAATATCGAAACGATCACGATGTTTGCCCGCAGTACACCGATCGATCCGGCGGAGAGCACCATTGAAAAACTTGAGGAAATTCTCGGCCCTGACAATGTGCGGATTTCCGGGTAGCCGGATTTATTTAATAATTATTTTTTATTACTTTCTTGACTGGACAATTGTATTTGATGTAAATGTTGTAATCAGCACTAATTTAAACAGGTAAATAAATTCAAATGAGTGGAAAATATCTTGTAGCGACAGACCAGAACTTCAAAGCCGAGATTCTTGATTCTGATAAGGTAGCGCTGGTTGATTTCTGGGCGGCATGGTGCGGTCCGTGCATGATGCTTGGTCCGGTTATAGAGGAACTTGCCGGTGATTACGAGGGGAAGGCTGTAATTGCAAAACTCAATGTTGACGAGAATCCAGCCACTGCGGCCCAGTATGGTATAAGAAGTATTCCTTCACTGCTCATCTTCAAAAACGGTCAGGTTGTTGACCAGATGCTTGGAGCCATGCCGAAAAATCAGATTTCCAAGAAAATCGATGAGCAAATCGGCTGATATCACCGCTATACAGTAATCTGTTATCCCGGCCGGAATGCCTGGATAACAGGTTTCGTTCCCTCTAATTACATCCTCAGGCTTCATCATGGAGAGTGACGTACGCGATCTCATTATCATGGGAACCGGCCCGGCCGGTTATACTGCAGCAATCTATACAGGGCGCGCAAATCTCAAACCGCTTATCATTGAGGGATTCCAGCCGGGCGGGCAGCTTATGATCACTACGGAAATCGAGAATTTTCCCGGTTTTCCGGAAGGTATCCGCGGACCGGAACTTATGGCGAGAATGCGTGAACAGGCAGCAAAGTTTGGCGCGGAGTTCGTAAGCGGCAGTGTCACCGAGGTGGATCTTTCAAGGAGCCCTTTTTCCCTTGTGCTTGAGGATGGACGCGAATTTCTTACCCGGGCGCTCATTATTGCTACCGGAGCGAATGCCAAATGGCTCGGCATAGAGTCGGAGAACATCTATCGGGGCAGGGGAGTTTCAGCCTGTGCAACCTGTGACGGCTTTTTCTTCCGTGACTGCCGTGTTTTTGTGGTCGGCGGAGGTGATACGGCCATGGAGGAGGCCCTTTATCTGACCAAATTTGCTTCCCATGTTACCCTTGTTCATCGCCGTGAAGAGTTCAGAGCCTCGAAGATCATGACTCTCCGTACCCGTAAAAATCCTAAAATCAGCACGATGCTGAACCAGGTCATTGATGAAATTCTCGGTGACGGCCAGAAAGTAACAGGAATCAGACTTAAAAATGTTCTGACCGGTGAACTTTCAGAACATTCGTGTGATGGCGTCTTTCTTGCTATCGGTCACGCTCCGAATACCGGATTGTTCAACGGGCAGCTTGAAACCGACGACTACGGGTATATAGTGACAAAAAAGTCGTCGACTGAAACCTCGGTGCGGGGCGTTTATGCCTGCGGAGATGTTCAGGACTATACCTACCGCCAGGCAGTTACCGCTGTTGGAACAGGATGTATGGCCGCGGTTGATGCAGAACGTTTTCTTGAGTCGATACGCTGAATGATGGCTTCTTCGTTTTTTAGACATCTGCCAGCAGCCTCCGGCCTGCCGTGAAAAATTCCGGAAGTCAGGGGATCTTTCTTCTGCTGTCGATTGGTGCTTTCGCGATGGCCGGAGAGGGAACGGCGATCAGGATTGTCCGTGAAAATCTTTTTTGAGGGAAAACAGAAAAAGCACCCTGTGCAGAACGCACAGGGTGCTTTTTTTAACAAAGAGGTGATTACTTTTTAGGAGCAATAGCTGAAGATACGTTCTGCAATACCTGGTTACACGTGCCTACCACGTTTGCGGTAAGTTCGGTAACTGTCTTTCCAAGAGGCTCAATTGCCTGTGAAGCTACTTTAAGTCCGCCGTTCAGCATTTCAATCTGCTTCTGGACAAGGGTTCCTGCGCTCTCCATCAGAGAGTTGATTGAATCCGAGTAATTAACGTTTGATCCGTTTGACATAGTTGTTAAGGTTTAGAGTTTTAAAGAAAAAATGCATGAAACTATTTTTTCCTGTATCTGATACATACTATAACGGTAAGTTAAAAAATTTTCTGCAAAAGAGGCAATAGTTGAAGCACGGGATTAATACTTTCCGGTTTTCTCTTCCGCCTGAAACGGAAATGGCCGGCAACTCCGGCGGCTTGTGTGATTATCCGGACTTTCCGCAGAGAATGTTGCCATCATTATCGAGCAGGGGATAGGGGGCATCTTTTTTTTTGAGTTCCCGGCTCAGACGAGGGTAGGCATATTCAAAGAGCATCCGCTCATAGTTGTCCGGTTTCAGTCCCGGCCGGTCATACATTCCTTTCACTGCTCTCTGGCGTTGCGCTTCAAAGAGAATAACCGCTGTTGCCACTGAAACATTCAAGGATTCAACCATGCCAAGCATCGGGATTGTAATTGCGTTGTCAGCTCCCCTGATGGCCTCCTCCGAAATCCCGTCCCATTCGGCACCGACAACAAGAGCGGTAGGACGGGTATAGTCGACATCCCTGAAGTCAATACATCCCGTTTTATTTGTTGCGGCAAGAATCTGCATGCCGCATTCGGATAACCTGGTGTAAACCGATTCTATGTCATGATAAAGGTTCAGTGAGGTCCATTTGCTCGCTCCCGCTGCAGCGCTCTGTTCGGCATAAATTGTCTTGCGGTAGGAAACGGCATGGATTTGACTGATGCCGACACCGTCACAGCTTCTGATAATGGCTGAAAGGTTGTGAGCCTTGTTGACGTTATCCATCACAACCGTCAGATCAGGCTGCCGATGAAGCAGCATTTGACGGATTTTACGAAATCGTTCCGGTGCGATCAAGATTCGGGTTGAAAAATTGATGAGAAATTATCGCGATACGCAATACAAGAAAGCTATTTTTTTCGTTTCTGCAATCCTTCCGGTTCAGGCATGAGGGTCTCAGGATGAACAGGACGCATACTGAGGGGAGGTATCCTGATTTACCCGGATGTTGCGTTTCATGCTGTAAAATGAAAGATGTTTTTTTCGGAATAATGGGGGGCTGTCATGAGTAGTATTCAGAAGAAACGTTTTCAGCGCCGGCTGGTGATCCGAACGGAATGCATTTGCAGGGATACCGATATTGCGGGGTTACTTTTTTTTAAGTATATCAGTAAAAGAATGCCCGTTCCCGGATCACAAAAAAACTGATCGAAGCAGAAAAGAGTGTCGGAACAATTTTCCTGAACGGGCAATAAAGGCTTGTCGGCTGGCGGAACTAATGGCAACCGGTTTTATTTGCCATTGAGGCATGGAAACCCCGGGGTTTACCCTCAGCCGGTGAGGTAGTGCAGTTAAAAACTATGAGGCTCCAAAATAAAAAACATCCCCACCTTGAGCGCCTGCTTACCGAAGCGAGGCCGGTTAATCTTGATCATACGTCAAGGGTACTTATTCTCAGCGATCTGCACATGGGCAACGGCGGCAGACGCGATGAGTTCCGCCGGAACTCCGAACTGGTCAGCACCATGCTCGGCAGTTATTATCTGCCTGAAAAATACAGTCTTGTACTCAACGGCGATGTTGAGGAACTATTCAAGTTTCCTCTTGAAAGCATTACTTCGGAGTGGAGTGATTTGTTTGACCTGTTTCAGAAGTTTGAGCAGAACGGCTTTTTCTGGAAAACCTACGGGAATCACGATGCGGCTTTGCTTGATGAGAAGGAGTACCGGCTTGCTTCATCAATGGTCGAATCGCTGAAATTTCATTACGGCAATGAAACCCTTCTGCTTTTTCACGGCCATCAGGCGTCGGTACTTTTGTGGGAGACCTACCCGATTGTCAGCCGGTCCGTGGTCTTTTTTCTCCGCTATATTGCCAAACCTGCAGGCATTAGAAACTTTTCCATAGCCTACAACAGCCGTCGAAGATTCGCTATCGAAAAATCGATCTATGAGTTTTCAAACCAGTCGAAAATTGTTTCCGTCATAGGCCATACCCATCGCCCATTGTTTGAATCGCTTTCCAAGGTGGATTTTTTAAATTTCAGAATCGAAAAACTCTGCCGGGCATATCCTGCAGCCGGCGGTGAAAAGCGTTCAGCGATAGAGCAGGAAATCACGGCATTGAAAACCGAGCTTGATGAGTGTTACAAGCAGGGAAAGAAAATCGGTCTGCGGAGCGGACTGTACAACAACATCACCATTCCAAGTATTTTCAACTCGGGCTGCGCTTTAGGCAAACGCGGCATCACGGCGCTTGAAATAGAGGGAAACAAAATCAGGCTTGTCTACTGGTATAACGGCAAACAGAGCCGCAAGTTCACCAGTGTCCGGGACAACCGGCCTTTTGAACTCGGATCGACGGGCTTTTTCAGGATAGTTTTGAATGAGGACTCTCTTGATTATGTTTTTTCCCGCCTTCACCTCCTGGCCTGACCTCTCACAGGTCGTATTTCCGCAATATCCCCAAGGCCGGTGTTCATCCTTGCCGGATTATTCTTCCTGACATTTGTCAAGTATGCCGATGATCTCTTCAGGATGCCTGACCAGGGCTTTTGCCCCGAACTCCAGCAGTTCGCTTTCGGGTCTGAACCCCCAGAGAACACCGAGAGGGTACATTCCTGCCCTTGTTGCGGTCAGCATATCAATGCCGCTGTCCCCGACATAGAGGATTTCGGAGGTTTTTTCTTCAAGCATGCCGGCGACAAGCAGGGCCCCTTCAGGGTCGGGTTTGTGGGCTATACCGCTGTGATGTCCCATGACAACATCGAAATTCCACTCCTTAAGCAGAAACCCGGCACAAAGGCGGGTAAAGTGATCTGCCTTGTTTGAAAGGATCGCTGTTTTTATTTTCCGTTCTGCAAGAGTGTCAAGCAGAGTGCCGATGCCGGGATAGGGAGTTGAATGTCTGTTCCAGTTTTCCGCATAATGCGTCATGAGATCCTTAAGCATGAGGTCGATATTCTGCGGGGTTCCGGCTTCTTCAGGAATGGCTTTTCTGACCAGTTCCCTCATGCCGTGCCCGACCAGATACCGGCACTCTTCAATGCTGTGCCGG
>Ga0268280_1001637_pt1 | contig 14563 bp, 15 predicted proteins | sample saktaG_9_FD_190139 | JGI IMG/M metagenome (GOLD analysis project Ga0268280, IMG submission 190139) | Saline water microbial communities from Sakinaw Lake, British Columbia, Canada - sak_2011_5_24_40m | ecosystem: Environmental > Aquatic > Non-marine Saline and Alkaline > Saline ... | reverse complement strand
TGATATTAAGGTTTTAGCCAGAAGGACTCCCGGTTTTGTCGGTTCTGATTTAGCCAATATGGTAAATGAAGCTGCCCTATTGGCCTCCAGAGAGGGTAAGAATGAAATCGGAATGCAAGAATTCGAAGCTGCTATAGATCGGGTTATTGCCGGACCAGAAAGAAAGAGTAGGCTAATTAGCGATAAAGAGAAAGAGATAATTGCTTATCATGAGTCGGGACATGCTATTGTGGCTAAAATGTTACCTAATTGTGATCCGGTGCATAAAGTTTCCATTATCCCCCGAGGAAATGCTATTTTAGGTTATACCTTACAGCTTCCAACTCAGGATAGATACCTGATTAGTAAATTAGAATTAATGGATAAATTAGCAGTTTTATTGGGGGGTAGAGTAGCTGAAGATTTAATATTTAAAGATGTAACTACGGGAGCGCAGAATGACCTGGAAAGAGCTACTAAGATTGCCCGCCAAATGATAACTGAATATGGAATGAGTGAGGCTTTAGGACCGGTTACTTTAGGAAGAAAAGAACATGAAATATTTTTAGGCAGAGATATTTCCGAACAACGTGATTATAGTGAAGAGATTGCCAATAAAATAGACAAAGAAGTTAGAGAAATTGTTGAAACTGCCTATGCTCGAGCAAAAGATATTTTAACCAAGAATAAAACAAAATTAAAAAAGATTGCCCGTAATTTGATTAAAAAAGAAACGCTAGAGGGAAAAGACTTGGATGATTTGTTAAATGGTATAAAATTAGCCAGTCTAACTAAGTTTAAGGCAAATTTTATATTCATGATAACGGCTATTTACTAATGACTGAATATTCTCTCAAAAAATATTTTTTAATTAGAGAGGTGGAATGAAATGAAAGAAGAAGATGTTAACAAGGTCGAAGAGAAAGAAGATACACGTGAAATAGAGAAAAATAAGAAAGAATGGCATAAAAAAGAGAAAGCAAGAATGATTGAACAAAGAAAAGAATATATGAACTATATTAAAGGAGTAATGCACAAGAAGGGGTTTAACTCAAAGACAAAAAAGGATAAATTCTTAGGTGGAGTAAGAGGAAGAGGATAAAAAATATTAAAAAAATATTTTTAAAAAAGAAGGATTTTTTAACCTCGATAGAGTATATATAGAAATATTAAAAGAAAATTCGTCTTTTTAAGGATAAGGGAGGTGAAAAAACAGTATTTAAGAATTTAATTAAATAATTTGTTTATTTAATTAAAATTTAATTAAAAATAAAAGGAGGAATTAAATTTATGAAACGTAATTTATTAGTAATAGGACTATTATTAGTTCTAATGATGCTATTTGCTTCATTTAGTTTTGCACAAATCAAAAATCCTGATACCATTGTTATGGCAGAGATTGGTGGTCCTGAAACAATGAATCCTCACTGGTCTTATGATACTGCCAGCGGAGAAGTCATCTACCAAATTTATGATAATTTAATTAATTATAATAGGGAAAGTACTACCGAGTTTGTTCCGATGTTGTCTACCCAGGTTCCTTCGGTTGAGAATGGACTAATGAAGGATGATGGTTTTACTTATGTCTTTCCCATAAGAAAAGATGTTAAATTTCATAACGGAGATATTTTAACCCCAGAGGATGTCGTGTATAGTTTTAAGAGGGCTATGATATTTGACAGATCCGGCGGACCGGTCTGGATGTTTGTTGAACCGCTTTTAGGTGCATACAGCATCGAAGATGTCGTTGTTGAGGCTTTGGGAATTGAAAACTACAGTGATTTATTTGTGGATGGCGATCCCAGAGGAGAACTTAAATCAGAACATCAAGCGGCAATGACCAAGATTTTTACCGATAAAATAGACAAAACGGTCGAAGTAGACGGCGATAATGTTGTTTTCCATTTGGCTCAAGCCTATGGTCCTTTTTTAAGTATCCTTGCTCATTCCGCTAGTTGGTCTTCCATTATTGATAAAAAATGGGCCATAGAACAAGGTGCCTGGGATGGGAAAGCAGATACCTGGTGGAAATACCATGACCCGGAAAATGAAAAAGACCCTCTTTATGCCGTTGAAAACGGTACCGGACCTTTCGTACTGAAGACCTGGGTACCGGAAGAATTAGTATTACTGGAGAGGTTCGATGATTATTGGCAAGGACCTGCTAAGATAAAGAATGTTCAAATCAAATATGTGAGTGAATATACTACCAGAAAGTTGATGCTCCAGACAGGGGATGCGGATATGGCCTATATCCCGGTACAGTATATAAGTGAAGTGGAAAACATAGCGGGTGTAGAGGTAGTAAAAAATCTTCCCCAATTGGTCAATGTGGTCAGTATGTTCCCCTGGACCATTAATGCCGAAGGTAATTCCTATATTGGCAGCGGAAAGTTAGACGGAGAGGGTATACCGCCTGATTTCTTCTCTGACATCCATGTCAGAAAGGGCTTCTCTTATCTCTTCCCTTATGATATTTTTATCAGTAAGGTTGCCAAGGGAATGGCCATTAGAAATCCCGGACCTATACCCAAGGGTGTACTGGGATTTACTGAAGATCCGGCACTATACTATGAGTTTAGCCTATTGAAAGCCAAAGAAGAATTCCAAATGGCCTGGGGTGGCGAACTCTGGGAAAAAGGCTGTAAATTTAACATTTTCTATAATGAAGGAAACGATGTTCGTAAGGCAGCCTGTGATATGCTTTCTACTTATGCCAAGATGTTAAACCCGAAATTTGTTTTAACTCCTATCGGTGTACAGTGGTCATCTTACTTGAAAGCCTTCCTGACCGAAAAACTTCCCATCTTTACTATTGGCTGGCAGGCCGATTATCCTGATCCGCATAATTGGGCACCGGTTTATATGGGAAGTAATGGTGATTACAGCGCTAACTTCGGTGAAGCCTACAGAGAGTTTGCCAGAGAAAAGGTAGATCCTTTGTTAGAACAAGGTTTGAAAGAAACAGATAAAGAAAAAAGAGCAGAAATCTACAAGGAATTGACCCAGATAGCCCATGATCAGGCAATATCTATCTATGCCTATCAACCTGGAGGTCAGCATGTCCAGAGAGATTGGATTAAAGGATGGTATTATAATCCAATGATGCCCGGACTGCCCGCAGCTGCTGATTTCTATCATTTGACAAAGGGCGAGTAAATTTACTTTAATAATTAATGACTAAAATATATATTGGGGTGAAAGTTTCATCCTTTCACCCCAATATATATTTAAGGAGAATCGAAGTATGTTATCATATATCATTAGGAGAATGTTATTATTACCCATTATTCTTATTGGCGTCACTTTTCTTATTTTTTGTGTATTCTCTCTTTTGAGCCCGATGGAGAGATTGGCAACTTATGTACGTGATCCTAACACTCTTAAAAGTTCCCAATCAGTTGAAAGACTTATTGCAAAATACCATCTGGATGAACCTTTCCCTTTGGGTTATATCAACTGGCTTGAAAGAATGGTTCACTTTGACCTGGGATGGTCGCAAACGGCGAATCAACCGGTTTCAGATGCCATAAAACAGAGATTTCCTGCAACTTTAGAACTGGTATTATATTCTATTATTCCGGTTATTTTGATAGGAATATGGTTAGGGGTGATATCAGCTGTCCATCATAATGATATGCTGGACCAGACTATCAGAGTAACTGCCATCATAGGATGGTCTTTACCTACTTTTATTTTTGGTCTATTCGTTTTATTTATATTTTATGGAATATTAGGATGGTTTCCTCCGGGCAGATTAAGTGCATGGGCACAGGATATAGTCTATACTGGTCATTTTAATAGTTACACTCATTTGATAACTATAGATGCCTTGTTGAATGGAAATATACCTATATTCTTGGATGCCTTGAGGCACCTTATCGCTCCTATCATCACTTTATCCTATATTTCATGGGCTTTCCTATTAAGGATTACCCGTTCGAGTATGTTGGACACCTTACAGAAGGATTATATTCGGACTGCAAGAGCCAAGGGTGTAGATGAACATACTGTCATTCACTTACATGCAAAAAGAAATGCTTTAATTCCGGTTACCACAATTGCCGGAATGATGATTATCCAGATGATGGGAGGCGTCATGATAACGGAAACAGTATTTTCCTATCCGGGCTTGGGATTTTGGGCTGCCCAATCTGCCCAGCAATTGGATTATGGGACAGTTATCAGTTTTGCCTTATTATTTTCCACTATCATGGTCATAGGTAATTTAGTAGTGGATTTATCTTATGCCCTGATAGATCCCAGAATAAGATTGGGGTAGCAAAAAAGATGAATAGAATTTTAAAAAAATTATTTAGTAATGCCACTTCACTTATCGGTATCATTCTTCTCTTTTTTTTTATAATTATTGCCATATTTGCACCAGCTATTACTCCTCCATTATCCGATGACCCTTATCAAATACCCAGGATGTCCTGGGACATAAACCCTCAACCTCCCGGTTCTCCTATGTCTGATGATATGAAAGAGATATATGAATTTTTGGAAAAAGAGGTAAAATGGGAAAAAGCAATTTGCGGTACTGCTGAGGGAGGATACGATATATTTTACGGTCTGATATGGGGAACAAGAACTGCTTTTAAAATTGGCTTAATAACTGTATTACTTTCTATGCTTATCGGGGTTATTCTCGGTTCAATATCTGCATACTTTGGTGGATGGATAGATGAAATATTAATGAGAATAACGGATATATTTCTGTCTTTCCCCTTTTTAGTTGCTGCCATGGTATTAACCACAGTACTCGGTAGAGGATTGGATAAAGTCATGATAGCTTTAATCAGTTTTGGCTGGATGGGCTATGCAAGGTTAATAAGGGGTAGTATACTTTCTGCCAAGGAAGAGACTTATGTAATGGCAGCAAAAGCATTGGGAGTGAATGATACTAAAATAATTTGGAAACACCTTTTGCCAAATACCATATTTCCCGTTATGGTGCAAGCGACTATGAATATTGGTTCTATGGTAGTCACTGCTGCTGCCTTGAGTTTTTTAGGAGTAGGCGCACCGGTAGGATATGCAGATTGGGGACAGATGGTAAGTTTTGCCAGAAATTGGATTATAGGTAGTTCTGGCCATGCCGGTCAGTACTGGTATGCTGTATTTTATCCGGGAATATTTATTGTTTTATTCGTCCTGTCCTGGAATCTTATCGGTGATACGCTAAGAGATATTCTGGATCCCCGTTTAAGAGGAGAATTATAGTGAAAAATAAGAAAAAACTTTTATTGGAAATTAAAGATTTAAAGACACACTTTTTTACTGAAGAGGGTGTAGTTAAAGCAGTAGATGGCGTGGATTTTGAAGTTTATCAGGGGGAAACTTTAGGTATAGTGGGAGAATCTGGATGTGGCAAAAGCGTTACTGCCTTTTCTATATTGAGATTACTTGATTATCCGGGAAAAACAGTTGGTGGAGAAGTAAATTTTAAAGGAGAAAACTTATTAAAGAAAACCGAAGATGAGATGAGAAAGATAAGAGGAAAAGAAATTGCCATGATATTTCAAGAACCTATGACGGCTCTAAATCCCGTATTTACAGTGGGTTTTCAGGTATCAGAAGCCTTAATGATGCATTTTAAGATGAGCAAAGAAGAGGCGAAAAAAAAATCTGTAGAACTACTAAAAAAAGTGGGGATACCTATACCAGAACAGAGGGTAAATGAATATCCTCATCAATTAAGTGGTGGAATGAGACAAAGGGCGATGATAGCTATGGCAATGTCTTGTGATCCTATATTACTTATTGCTGATGAACCTACGACAGCTTTAGATGTGACTATTCAAGCACAAATATTGGATTTAATGATGAATCTTTTAAAAGAGTTCAACGGTTCTCTAATAATGATTACCCATGATCTGGGCGTTATTGCCGAGATTGCTGACAGGATAGCTATTATGTATGCTGGTAAAGTGGTTGAATACGCAGATAAAAAAACCATATTTCATCATCCGCTACATCCTTATACCCTTGGTTTGTTAACCTCTATTCCTCGACTTGATATGGAAATGAAGAGATTAAATGTTATACCCGGTATGGTTCCTAACCCCTTACATTTTCCCTCAGGATGTAAATTTAATCCGAGATGTCGATTTACGACCGATAGATGCAAAAAAGAAGAGCCGCCTTTAATAAAAATTGAAGAAGGACATCTGGTAAAGTGTTGGAATCTTGATAAAGTTGAAAAAGAAGTAAAAAAAGGGTTTTTAGTGGGAGTGTGAGTAAAAATGGCTGATTTACTGTTGCAAGTTAAAAATTTAGTTAAATATTTCCCCATAAAAAAAGGAGTTTTTCGAAAAACTGTTGGTTGGATAAAAGCTGTAGATGATATATCATTTGAAGTATACGAAGGAGAGACTCTTGGTTTGGTAGGCGAATCTGGCTGTGGCAAGACGACCACTGCCCTGACTATTTTAAGATTAGAAGAACCTAACAAGGGGCAAATAATTTTCGATGGTAAAGATATAACCAGGATAAAAAGAAGTGATATGCAAAAAGAGAGAAAGCATATGCAGATCATCTTTCAGGATCCTTATAGTTCTCTTGATCCAAGAATGAGGATAAAGGATATTATAGCTGAAGGTATGTTAACTCATAATATTCTAAAAAATACCCAGGAAAGGTATGAAAAAGTTGGAGAACTTTTAAAAAAAGTAGGTATTCCAGCTGAATATATGGACAGATTTCCTCATGAATTTAGTGGTGGACAAAGACAAAGAATTGGTATAGCCAGAGCTTTAGCCTTGGAGCCAAAAATAATCATGTGCGATGAAGCAGTTTCTGCTCTGGATGTTTCTATACGTTCTCAAATAATAAACCTTCTTAAAGATTTGCAAGAGGAATACAATTTGACTTATCTTTTTGTCGCTCATGATCTGAGTGTCATAAAGTATATAAGTGATAGAGTTGTGGTGATGTATTTAGGAAAAATAGTAGAGATAGCTGATAAAAAGGAATTTTTTAATGAACCTTTTCACCCTTATGCCCAGGCGTTGATATCTGCTGTTCCTGTTCCCAATCCAGATTACAAAAAGGAGCGAATTCTCTTACAGGGAGATGTCCCTAGTCCGGCAAATCCACCAAAAGGATGCAGATTCCATCCCAGGTGTTTTAAGGTAATGAAGATATGTTCTAAAATTGAACCTAAATTAAAAGAAATAAAAGCTGGACATTTTTGCGCCTGTCATCTTTATGATAAGTAAAAAGAAACAATATTTGGTTTTTTATATGTATAAATTATAAAAGGAGTTTTATAAAAAGGATAAATTTCTATAGTCTACTATTGAATAATTTAGCTTATATGTTTGTGAAAATTAAAAATGTTATAATACATAAAACATAATTAACAAGATTATCCTCTATAAATGACTATTTTAGTGACTCATAAATAACTGTTAGTTAAATTTTAAAAGTGAACATCCTAAAAATCAGAAATAAAGCATTTTTAAATCTCTGGATATCATAAGTGGTTAATTAAAAGTTAAAAGTGGACTACGCTAAGCTCACAATTTTTTACTTTTTGAATACCTAAAAATTTGTCTCTATACCAAAATCTTACTTCAGATACGCTGGATTCTTTATCTGGTACAATCCGAAGTTGTATTTCTTTATGTAGTGGTGCACTAGGTACTTTTAATTCTAAATTATTTATAGAAACTTTACGATAAAAGTTTACCATTCTTTTTATCCTTAAACAGAAGATATCCCTGGTTGATAAAAATGGTGGCATTATCCTAAATTCTTTGAAGAGAGATATTTTCTCTCTTATTGCTCTTTGAAATCTAATATAGGGAATTTCCTTGGTGGTAGAGTGAAGCAGCTGATAATTATATTTTTCAATAAGGTTGTTTAAAATAAATTGGTCCTCTTTAATACCCCTAATATTCTCTCTATAACAGGTCCTGATCAGTCTGTCTTGAATCCACCTATAGGGTCTTTCAATTTTGCCCTTGGCCTACGGAGATAGAGCATAGGTTACCTTAAGCAATCTGTTTGCGGATATCTTCGCTAAGTACCTGAGTATAGGCAAAACAACCTGTGCCTTTTGCAAAATGGGGTACATTTAGGGACTGAAGGGATGATTTTTTCTAAACTTTTTAGAATAGATAATAGAATAAATAAACTTGACTCTGGTTCTTCTTCCTTCTTTGTACTTAGTGAGTTTAGAAAAAACCAAATGAAGCGAGCTACCTAAGCAATCAACATGACGATAAAGCAGAGATAAGGAGGTTACCTCCATTAGCCCAATAAGGCAGCATTCAAGCTTAAAAAACTATCTCCGTTTTTATCCATAAAACAGAACGAAGGAATGTAAGAGCATAAACCCTGTGAAGCATGATAGGGTGAGTTTTAGGATAATATCGGCTATATTAATAAACTTATAATTCTTCGTATTTATAAGATGACGGAGATATTCAAAGATAAATTTCAAAAAAAGAGATAGGGAGGTGAATGACCTGATAGTTTTTGATACCTTGTTGAGAGGAGGAACTATAGTTGATCCAGCAGAAAGAGTTTGTAAAAGAGCTGATTTAGGAATTATTGAACCAAATATTGCAGGTATAGTTAAAACAGAAGATACTTCTTTAAATTTTAAGAAATGTATTGATGTAAGTGGAATGGTTATTGTACCGGGATTAATAGATTTTCATTCACACATTTTTGCGGGAGGCATGGAAATTGCTATAGATCCTGAACTGTTGATTCCTCATGGAATTGTTGCTACGGTGGATGCGGGAAGCGTAGGAAGCCCATCTTTTTCTTATTTTAGAAAAAAAGTAATGATGAAAACGCCCATTATTACAAATGCAGTTATTAATCTCTCAAGAATTGGATTATTAGTGCTGGATGAATCTGAATTTATGCAGCCAGGTTTTATTAATGAATTAGAATTAAGTCGCACTGTTGAAGTACATAGAGATGTTGTTTTAGGAATTAAAATAAGATTTTCAAAAGAGCAGATTAATAATGAAGACAAAGCTCTAGAAATCTTACAAAGAGCTAAAAAAATTGCTAGAAAATTAAATCTTCGGTTATTTGTGCATAGCACTAATCCTCCTATTCCATTTCCACAACTGTTAGATAATCTTGATACGGGAGATGTTTTAATTCATATGTATCACGGGCGGGGTTTTAAATTGCTTAATTCGAGAGGTGAAGTTTGGAGAGAAGCATGGGAAGCGAGGAAACGAGGTGTAATATTTGATTGTGCTCATGGAATGAGTCATTTTAACTTTAAAATAGCGAGAAATGCAATAGAGCAGGGTTTTTTACCAGATATTATAAGCAGTGATATGACTTTACTTGGTTTGACGATCCCCGGGTTTTGTGAACTACCTACTGTAATGTCAAAACTTATGGCTTTGAGTATGAAATTTGAAGATGTTCTATTGCGCTGCACTAAGAATCCGGCAAAATTAATGAAAAATATAGTGTGTGGGATTCAAACTGGAAATCCAGCTAACTTGGCGGTATTAAGGATCAAGAATACCGAAGTTAGTTTCACTGATTCCGAAGGACAAAAAATGAGGGGAAATAAACTAATTATACCAGAAATGACTTTTATCAATGGGAAACTATTGTATTGGCGGAATAAAAGGGAGCAATAGAATAAAAAATATTAAAAAAACATGATGTTTTATATAAATGCATTTTTTGATAAATTCTATGATTATTTCTTAAGTGGCAAATTTAACTCTACACATTCTTTGCAAACTAAATATCGAAATAAATAATTAAACAAAAATTAAATAACTCATTAAAGGAGATTTATAATATTCTAGTCAGATGTACTAAGGGAGAAGCAATTCTATTTTGCTAAAAAATTTTAAAATTAATAATTTGTTTATTTAAAATAACATTGTTATGTAAAGGAGAAAATTATGAAAATAGTTAAGACTAAAGCTGTCCCATTTAAAATACCATATAAAAAACCTTTAAAATATGGTGCTGCAGGTTACGATATTGCCGCAGAACATGTTTTATTGGAAATAAAAACTGACGAAGAAATAAATGGAGTTGCAGAAGCAATTCCTCGACAGACAATATACGGCGAATCGCAAGCATCTATATTATATGCAGTAAAAAAATGGTTTACTCCCATGCTTATCGGAGAAGAAGTATATAATATTGATATCATATGGGACAAGATGAATAAAATTGTAGGAAATACTACTGTTAAAGGTGCTATTGATGTAGCGCTGCACGACATATTAGGTAAAAAAGCCGGATTACCATTATGTAAATTAATAGGTGGGTATAAAGAGAAAATAGAAGTTGCATATATGATAGGCATAGATACACTGGATAATATGTTAGAAGAAGCTATGCATTTAAAGGGCGAAGGGATACGAAGTTTCAAGATTAAAGTAGGGAAAAACGTAACGAAAGATATAGAATTAATAAAATTGCTTAGGGAAAATATGGGAAATGAAATAAACCTTTATGTTGATGCTAATCAAGCATATACAGTTGAAGAAGCAATTCAAGCAATAAGAAAAATGCAAGAATATAATATACGATTAGTTGAAGAGCCTGTGGCCTGGTGGAACACAAGAGGGAAAAAGCGTATCGCACAAATGTTAGAATTACCGATTATGGCTGATGAAAGTGCTATAACTCCCCAGTTAGTTTTGAACGAAATAGAGAATGGAACTGCTGGCGTGTTTAGTGTAAAAATACCTCGAACAGGAATAAGAAATTCAAGATTAATAGTCCATTTAGCAGAACAAAGCGGTATACCTTGTTTAATAGGTACACAATCAGAAACAAGCATAGGAGCAAGAGCTGCGATTCACGTAGCAGCAGCTCTTAAGAATATTTCATTACCAAGTGAAATTTCATTCTTTATAAATTTAAAAGATGAAATTGTTAAAAATCCACTTAAATTAGAAAATGGATTTGTAAGAGTTCCCGAAGAAAATGGTGTGGGGACAATAATTGATTATGATAAATTGAATAATTATAAAGTAAAAATTGAATTATAATAATTCTTAATAAATATATGAACAAAGTTTGTTATTAGTTAAGAAGGTCAACTAATATTAATTTTTTTTAGTATAAAAATAGTGATTGTGTTAGTTACTGAGGATAGTAAAATACCATGTGCATGTATGGTCTATGGTATTATTGATAGTATTTTTATTTTGTTTAATGGTTTATCTTTTATGTGGTAAATAAAAAGTTTTTGTATTTTTTATATTGCTTTTTTTGTTTTATTTATTAAGAGAGTAAAGATATAGAAGCAAAAAACAAGTAGTTATAAATAGGAAAAGAATGTAAAATAAAAAAGGGGAAATTTTTAAATGATGAGGCAGAGAGAAGTATTCATAATTGAAGGAGTAAGAACAGCTATAGGTAACTTTGGAGGAAGTTTGAAGGATATACATGCCAGGGAACTTGGAATTATCGTGACAAAAGAAGTATTAAAGAGAGCTAAAATAAATACTGACCAAATAGATGAAGTAATTTTTGGTAATGCCCGGCAAGCTGGTAATGGGCCAAATTTAGCTCGTCAAATCGCTTTTTTTTCTGGAATTCCGGAATATGTTCCCTCTTATACAATAAATAAAGCATGTGGTTCGAGTTTAAAGGCCATCTCTTTAGCAGCACAATCTATAAAGGCAGAAGATTGTGATATGGTTTTAGCAGGAGGAACCGAAAGTATGAGCAATATTCCTTATCTGCTAATGAATGCCCGCTGGGGTTATAGGCTCGGAGATAATATATTGGTTGATAGTCAGTATAAGGATGGTATTTTTTGTCCTTTAGCCGATTGTTTAATGGGGGAAACTGCGGAAAATTTAGTTGATAAATTTAATTTTACTCGCGAACAACTCGATAAATATGCTTTAAGAAGCCAAAACTTAGCCGAGAGAGCTATTAAAAATGGTCAGTTTAAAGATGAGATTATTCCTGTTGAAGTAAAAAGGAAAAAAGAAAAATTTATTTTTGATACAGATGAACATCCAAGATTTGGGATGACCATAGAGAAGTTAATAAAATTACCTCCGTTATATAAAAAAGATGGAAAAGTAACTGCAGGGAATACTTGCGGAATTAATGATGCTGCAGCGGGAGTGATAGTTGTATCAGGTGAGAAAGTAAAAGAACTTAATTTAAAACCACTCGCTCGTATAATATCATATGCTTCAAGTGCATACGACCCTAAATATATGGGCTTAGGTCCGGTGAGAGCTATAAAGAAAGCATTAAAAAAAGCTAATTTAACTGTTGATGATTTGGGACTTATCGAGATAAATGAGGCATTTTCTTCTCAAATATTAGGCGATATAATTATGTTAGATTGGGATTGGGAAAAGAACAAGCTTGAAGAAAAATTTAATATTTATGGCAATGGAATTGCTTTAGGGCATCCAGTAGCTGCTACTGGTGCAAGAATATTTTTAACTTTGATGTACGGGTTAATAAAAAGTCACAAAAAATATGGATTGGCTGCTCTTTGTATAAGTGGTGGTCAAGGAGATGCGATAGTAATAGAAAATTTAACCTAAATTTTATTCGGAAATGGAATTAATGGGATATGAAAAAATTATTCAAAATAACAAGAATAAATCAAATGGAATTGAAAAACAGATTTATCCGTAGTGCGACTTGGGAAGGTTTGGCAAATTCGGATGGTTCCTGCAGTGAAGAACTGACTGATTTAATGGTGAATTTGGCCAAAGGACAGGTAGGATTGATTATCAGCAGCCATGCATGCGTTAATCCGGCAGACATTCGACAATTAGGTATTTATGATGAAAGGCTTATTGCCAGTTATATAAAAATGTTGAAAAGGTTCACAATAAAGGAAGTAAAATTATTTTGCAAATTACTCATGCAGGATGTCGTTCTTCGATTCAATTAGTAAAAAGTAAACCTTTCGGACTTTCCTCGATAGAGGTTAAAGACTGCCTAAATTGCAGAGAAATAACTATAAATGAGATTTTTTAAATCATTAAGGATTTTAAAAATGCTGCGGTTAAAGCAAAAAACGCAGGTTTTGACGGGGTTCAGATTCATGCCGCTCATGGATACTTGCTTAGCCAGTTTTTATCTCCGTTTTTTAATAAAAGAAAGGATAAATATGGTGGAAGCTTGGAAAATCGGACTCGCCTTATTTTAGAAATTCTTAGTGCCATAAGGAATGAATTAGGCACACAATTTACGGTTATCATTAAATTGAATTCAGACGTTTTTATAGAAGGTGGATTTAATCAGAATGAAATGTTACAAGTATCCGGAATGTTGGAATCCGTTGGCATAGACGCAATTGAGTTAAGTGGTGGATCAAGTCTTAATATAAGCAAATACTCTTTTTCTAGAATAGGGGAGAATAATATAAAAGAAGAGGCATATATCGTGTTGCTGCAAAGTTGTATAAGGAAAAAATATCGATTCCTCTGATCCTGGTGGGAGGAATCCGCTCTTATGAGATTTCTGAAGAATTAATAGAAAAAGAGCTGGTAGATTATATTTCACTAAGCCGACCTTTAATCAGGGAACCACAATTAATTAATCGCTGGGAGTTCAGTATTGCTAATAGAGTTACCCGTATTTCTTGTAATAAGTGTTTTGTTCCTGCAAGAGCAGGAAAAGGCATTTATTGCGTATTGGAAAGATAAAAGTAAATATGTCAGGAGACGGTCCTTAGACAAGTTTTTTTAAGGATACCAAAGAAGTAACCATAAAAAGAGCAGACGTAAAGTCTGCCCTTACATAATTTATTTTTTATTTAAATAAGAGTTTTAACCCCACTTCCTTGTTAAATTCTCTTTCTATTTCTCCATCAATTTCCTCGATTATAATTTCACCAGTTCCGCCAATAACAGCAAAAGTCAAGTGTCCTCCGTAGGCAATCATATTTAGAATCGGATAAACCAATATGTAAATGAAGATATATTTCCCCTTTCATGGTAGAGATATTTCCGATTAAGTTAGTAATTTCATAATCTCCTATTAATTCTTGAGAAAAATATTCTTTAGTTTTAGCTTTAAAAGACCCAACAGTTACTCTTTCAATTCCTCCCACACTGTTAACCGGACCTAATTTTATTTTGTTTTTTTTACAAAGCTGCGTTAAAGCTTCAACAATTTCTTCACCTTTATCGATTCTTATTACTCATTTATTTCCGAATTTTTTTAATTTCATATTTTATTCCCCTTTTTCTTTTATCCCTTAAATATTTATCTATGTCGGTAATTATTTTTTCTGTTATCTTACGACTTCTGACAGTTCAGCCCTACATCACTGTATGAGTTGTTGTATTAAAATTCATTTCACAACATATCTGTCAGACCTGTCAATAGTCAGTGAAAATGTCCCTTTTAGGGTTAAAAACTAAAACAAAATATTTCCTTAAAGGCGGATTAGTTTAAATCAAACTAACTCATACCATCCGGGATCTGCCAGGGGAAAAGGGTGCCCCTGGCAGATATACTACCTATTCCCAACCTTCGGGCTCATAGATAGCGGCAACGAGTTCCCTATCACTTTCTTCGTAAGTGAAATGTTCTACCCCGTTTCTCCAGGGATGGTCATCTCTAACCTTTATAATCCTTT
>Ga0268280_1001634_pt1 | contig 14567 bp, 15 predicted proteins | sample saktaG_9_FD_190139 | JGI IMG/M metagenome (GOLD analysis project Ga0268280, IMG submission 190139) | Saline water microbial communities from Sakinaw Lake, British Columbia, Canada - sak_2011_5_24_40m | ecosystem: Environmental > Aquatic > Non-marine Saline and Alkaline > Saline ... | reverse complement strand
AATAACTCACGGGGTCGCTTTGTAAATAAGCGTTGATAGAGTTAAGCTGACCAGAGCCTCTTGCGGCTATATTATCAGCATATTCTTCTTCTTTAGGGCGATTACGTAAGTTTGTTTGTGTACTCATATTGTTTACTCCTTCTTGGGCTCTACACCACAATTTTTCTAAATTTTTCTAAATATTATCTTGTTTATATTCAAATCTATCACTGTATGGAGTTTTAGGATATATCCTTGATATAATTAATAATAATAGATATAATCATATTCGGAAATAATAGATATATCCTAAAAGCATCCTTGAGTATTTTAATTAATCGTTGACATAGTAGCTATATCGTGTAATAGTCTTTCTAGCCAATTATTAGGTTTATCTACACCAGTACTTTTAACCGGTAAGTCTGTAGAAGTAGGAGCAGGAGTCTTAGTATAAGGCTTAGGTGCCTTTCCAGCAGCTTTAACAGATTGTTGTAGTCCACCTTGTGAGAATAACCATTGTGCCCATTGATTATCAGTCTCAGTACCTTTTAATTGAGAATTAACCCATTCTGAGTAACTTAAACCGATATTACCATTTTCATCTAAATAGTCTTTAGGTTGAGCTTGGAATACATGTTCATACATATCGTCAATACTTAAACTCTCTTGGTCAGGTGTTAAATATTTACTAGTACCATCAGTAGCTCCACTCAAAGTTTTCAAGTAACCTAGATAGTCATTAGCGTATCTATATGTTCTATCCATGTTAGCAACTTCTGTATTATAAGCATCTTGAATAGCTTGTTGTGCTTCATTAGTATTAGTGCCTATTTCATTTCTAACATTAGCAGCGGTATAATTAGTCTCTTGTACTTGAGCTGCTAGTTGGTCTTTCACTGTTTTAACATAGGCTTCTTTATAACCTTGACCCATATTAGAACCTATAACTCCACGATTTGCTGCTAAGTAATTAGAGTATGCGTTATCGATAGTGCTAGCATATTGTTTATTAACACTTTGTAAAGCAACTTGTTTACTGAGATTAGTTTCGTCGACAGCATCATCCCATGCGTACGAACCCTTGTCAGTTTTCTTGTTAGCTACATAATTACTACTTACTGAATTTGGAACAAAGAATCCTGAACTCATGACCTAACCTCCTCACTTATTTCATATTTTATAGTTAATCCGTTTAATCTCAATTGAGCTGGATTAGCGTTCTCTACGTCGGCTGCCAAGCCCCATTGTAATTCATTTATCTTCCAGTAATTAAATCGTTTAATTACCGTCTTAAAACTATCTATCTTAAACTTGATTGTCTCAGGTTCTCTAAGAGTAAATTGCTTTCTATACAGTTTAATTTGTATTAGAATTGTTTGTTCAACATTGTTTGACTCTTCTAACTGAAAGATTATTTGCTTAAGATTCTTATAATAGGTTGGTACTTTGAACGGGTTAGGTTGAGATTCTACCTGCCATTCAATGTCTCTACTCGTCACATCTTTATATATTGGAGACTCTAAGTCATATTTGTATAAACCGTTACTAATGATATTGAAGTCGAATTGGTTAGTAGTAATTTTTGATATTGCAAATGGTGAAGTTAATAACCACCATGTCATACTACGTAAGTCTAACATTAAATAGGTAGTAGTACCGTTTGACAAATACACATAGTCTTTCATTTGAACAATTTTGATAGGTCCAGCGACATAAAACTCATTCCAAATAGCTCTTATGTTATTAGTAACATAATTTACTACTTGGTCTGTATTAGCAACATCTTGTTGATAAGTCATTACCGCTAGTCCCTGAACTGTTGGGTATAATGTTAAAGTACCATCCATAGTATTAATAACTAAATCACCTGGTCTAACACCGATTGATAATCTAGTAGGTAAATAATCGTATCTATAACCAAACACATCATCAGCGGTAGTAGTTATAACGTATACTTTATTAATCAAGAATGCTGCCACTTCTACTGTTGATATATTTATCAACGCATTGACACTAGATGTGAATACGTGATTATTAATGATTGGTAAGTTAAAAGTTATATTAGTATCATCTCTTTGATTAGCAGTAATTTTCAATATGTTATCAAAACCCAAATACAACTCAGAACCTGCATAAGATATAGTTGGAATTTGTGCAAAGAGTGTGTCAACATTATAAGTATAAGTTAATATTGCACTACTTTCTGATACTAATAAGTTAGTATAAATTTTGTCATCTACAATAATATAAAGATATTTGTCTACTGACATACTTCGGACTCTATCTCCAATTACTGGTAGAAGTGCCGAACCGTCGACACTATGCGTCATTTTATCTACTAAATAAGCATTCACTAAGTCTAACGGAGTTCCTTCTGAGTCAGCGTTATTACTTATGAGTTCTAAATATTCAAAAGTTAAATAATCAGTCGTAACTGGTACCGCGTTCACTAAACTAGTAGTTTCACCTATTTGCATTTTAGTCTTATACCAAGCGTCGTCATAAATAGTAGCACAAATAACTTCTGCCACTAAAAATGACACGGCATCAACTACTGGAGTTTCTAATAATAATTCAGCATGATATATACTTCCATACTCTTTTTCTATTTCATAGTCATTAGTTATTAAAACAGTACCATCTTGACCAGCGATAATAACAAAATGTGTTGTAGCGCTTGTAGAACCAGGTAACCAAGCTACCACTGACGCTACTTCAGTTACTATAGATATGTCCATTTTTATAGCATCTTTATTAGACTTTGTAAGTTTAGTATCTGGGTTAATCAAATTAGTAAAAGTGTTTCGACCTAATGTATCTGCGGTATAAGTGCTATTAGCTAAGTTAGGACCTTTCCAATAAATATCTACTATTGGTACTGCACTACTTAAATAATATAAGGCAAAGGTAAATACCTCACCGCTAATAAAACAACTAGCGTTATCGATACCTATACCAACTAATTCTACACTAGCTCCTAATCTTATTATTTCCCAAACACTATCTGCGATATCATATCGATGGACTCCATCACTAGCTACGAAGAAGAAATATAACCCGTCTTTACTTAATGAAGCGACTTGTAAATAACTACCATGAATAGGGTATGTTATTCTTTCAAAACTTTGACCAGCATCTATAGAAATCATTACATAGTCAAATCTAGCCACTGCTACTACATTTATATTAGTATTACTATTAATCGCAGTAGTTATAATATCAGTACTTTGAACAAGTATATTCAAAAACCGTAATACTCGAAACTCGGTATTTATATTAGCATTCTCTAAAGTCCATACAAGATTATCGGGAGTTTGATTCACTGAAACATCAGCAGTACCTTCTGGTAATATGGACAATACTTCAGGACTTAATACGTATTCTTCTTTATAACTATCAGTAAATTGATTTTTAGGGTAACTAAACGTCTCAGTAGAAACCACTCGTTTAATAACTGGAATTTCACTTAGTGAACGTAACGAACACCAACCAAGATTATACTCGTTAATATTTAATATCATAGCATCTACATTATTGAATACTACAATATATTGTTCGATAGCAGATATATGATATGAGGTAATTGGTAAATAATACTCTGTAACTGGTACTAAGCGTTGTAACTCAGAATTATCTTTATTCATAGCTACTATATCGTAATCGACTAAGTTTGTACTGATATAAACTTTTATTTTTCCAGTTTCAAATATGTCGGTTAGAACATAACCGGTTTTCACAATTGGAGTTATAATAGTCGCATTATTTTCAACAATATAAGCTTCTGGTAATGTTTCTACATTTATAGGTGGTCTACTAACTAATGTTCCATTGTCGTCTATATAAACATTCTTAGCATTCTTTAATGATAGTTGGTCAACATCATATGGATTGTTATTTAATACAATACCTTTAAACTCAGTTTGATGAAGATATTTAGTGGTATTTTGATTACTAGAACCCAAATTAGCAACTGGCCTTTTTATAGTATTCATAATAGCACCTACTTAAACGACGGAGTTATGCGTTTAACAGTCAGGAAATCAGTGTTACTTACTCTAGACAATGATAATTCAAACTCAGCCCGTTTAGCATTTGCTTGTTGAGCATGGTCTAATTTTAAACATTGTGCTGCTATATATAACGGTATAGTCAACACTATATCATTAGGAATATCTAGAAGGTCTTCGTCTTTCATACCAGTTTTAAACTCGAACCAAACTCCTTTATAAGGTATCCAGAATTCACCCTCTATGTAGAAGATTAATGTATTTGAACCTGCATACATGAACATGTCTTTTGTTGCTTTAACTTGTGTAAGTGTGGTTGTAGCGTCTTCTTGTCCTGTGCCAGTAACAAATGCTTCGCTGTCTTGATTAGTAGAAATAACAAAAGCCCATGCTTGTTTATTGGCAAAGGCTAAAAAATCGTCAGGCATACGTATCTGACTATTTAACAAACATATGTTTTGAGCTTCATACCACTTTATAGTATCAACCTCGTCTGCGAAGTTAGGTTCTGGCGAGCCTAATGTTTCCCAGTTGAGTTCATCCTCTGTTGCGGCACGAAATAGATTATTACCAAGATTAATAATTAGTTCATACGTTTCTGTAATTTTCACTTTGAAGTAATCATACTTAGGTTTAACTGCACAAATTGCTTGCATAGCTTCATTCGCAAAAATCGGGTAACGACTTTCTAATTTCATAGCTTTAATTTCTTGCTCATCTAAGTCGATATGAGCTTGCACTGCTTCACGAATATAACCGTAACTAAACATTGTAATACCTCCTTGCCTCATGCGCAGAGGCTGGCGATTTATAAAGGTCAAGCTCCTAGCACGCCAGTGACTAGGAGCGACCTCATAAGATTTAAATTGAGATTAGCTTAAAAATTTAATTATTCACTAAGTACGAATGCTACAGTAACTGTTACATCACTATTAGGCATAACGAATGATGTTGCTGTTGTTGCTAATGGAATTGAACCTACTGTGATACTAGCGATTTCGTAAGTAGAATCTGGAGTAATAGTCAATGCGACAGTTTCACCAGGTGCTGCAGTTGCTTTAGAAGCAGTCATCGCGCCATTAGCACCTACTGATAATGTAATAGCATATTCAATTCCAGTTTGGATTGTGTGCATTACATCAAGGTTCAATACAGGTACGATTTCAGTGAATGTACTTGGGTCAGCCCAAGCAGTCGTAGCGTCATCCTCGTCATAATAATCAGTTGGATTACCGATGAAGATATACGCGATACCACGCCATGATGGACAGTAGAAGTCAAATGCTTGTTTACCAAGATATTTGATACCTTCTGGGTCTGTAGTCTTAACAGTATTCATTGAGAAACCTAGACGTTCTACCATCATAGGACCTTTATTACTGTTATTGTATTCTGGGTCTAACATTAAGATACCAAGAGCATGACCTACGGTACCGTTGACAGCGAACTGTGGAATTGCTTGGTCCATGTTTCCGTCTAAGTAAGGAGTGAAATAGGTATCGAAACCGTCTTTAACCGGGTTGAGTTCTGGCTTACCAGTTGCTGAACTCCAGTTATCTGCTGCTAGAATAGCTTTGATTGCTTGATTCAAATGAGCGTCTTCAGTCATAACCAATTTCTTACGACCACCTACACCAGCACGTTTGCCGTTGTCGTCAAAATACTTGTTCATGCGTACCTTGATTTGATATAGGGCATTTGCTAGCTTTTGGTATGGAGCCACGGTGGAACCGTTAAGTTTGATGTTAATGAAGAATTTGTTTGATTGCTTGAAGGAGTTGAATTCAGTAGTGCTCATGCCTTCGCTTCTAACGATAGTATGTGCATTTGTGAAAACTGGGTTTTTAGTAGAACTCATTGTGTCTCCATCAGTAGTATCAGCAGACTCGATTTTCATATAAGTCTTGGAGACCTTATCGTAAATCTTACCACCGAAGAATCCTGTTAATGCGAAGATACCAAATTCAACAATTTGGCGTTGCCAAGCTAATTGGTATTCAGCCAATGTTTGACTGATACCAGCAGTATCGCCTTCTAAGATTAACTGCCAAGTGAAGACAATTTTACCATTGAAAGCTTTGTAGGAGATGGTTGTTTTGAAACCGTCACCATTGGTAAAGCCGGGGTATGATGCATAATCTACTGTTTGTTCGAAGGCTTGTTTGAAGCCAGTTGAACTGCCGAAACTCTTTTGGAATTGAGTCAATGGGAAGGTCTTGTAGATTTCTTTTAATGGATTTGACTTTTGGAAGTCCTCTTGACGTTTTGCATAGAGTTCGTCCAAGGCGTCATGCATGATATTGAACTTTTGAGGTAGTTCTAAACCTTTATCGATATTAAAGAATCTCATATGTAGTTATCCTCCCTACCTGCGAACCGACACGGATGCCGGAGCTACTGTAATAATTTTGATGTCGTCGGAATTTGTGATTTTATAAAGAGCGATACTCTTCATTGTAGCTGTCTCAGCACTAGGAGCGCTTCCTGTAGCCGTATTAGCCAAGATGTTACGATTTACTGTAGAAAGTCTTTCGACAGGAATAGCATCAGTGATGACATTCCTAAGTGAGTCGTCGGATTGAGCGACGATATGAGTTGCTGTTCCAATACTCGTTGCACTAACATTTGCTGGTGCTTCGATAAGAGCAGTGCCGTCTCCTAGACGAGTTAATTTAACTAGTCTTGCTACTGCGAAACCTGTTAGACCACCTGCTTCATCGGTGCCTCCCATGACTTCTGCTTGATGTTCGATGATTGCTACTTGCAGATAACCTATCTTAAAATCTGCAATATAACCTGATTTTGCTGCTATCATAGTGTTCTCCTTTTAAGTTTATTTGCCTATAATAGGCGTAGTTTTTTTGTTCAATTCATCTTCAGTGATATGAGGTGCAATCGAACGGTAAATATCTTTTTCTTGTTCTGTTAAGCGACGCAGTTTTGGTTGCTGAGAACCAGAACCGACTGCTAAATGGTCTAACGAGCCGTTATTAGTTTGAGTTTTAGCCTTAGCGATTAACTGCTTACCTTGACTAGCATAATAGGCTTGTTCTAAATTTATACCTTTGCCCCATAATTCTAATGTCTCTGGTGCTAAATCGGTAATCTTTAGTTGTTGCCCAGTAGCTTCATTAATAGCAGTGAGTTGTGTTTGAACGTACTCATCACGTTCACGTTGTTCAAGAGCTTCAAGTCTTTTCAAACGTGGGTCGTCTTCTAGACGTTTCTTTAAGATTGGTTCAAGCACTTTTTCTAAATCTTCAGGGTTATACCCTTTATCTTTGATAAGTTTCGTTTCTTCAGCTTTTTTCATAACTGCATAACTTTCATAGCCTAATTCTTTTGCGACTCTATCTAAAGTCTCTTTCTCAATCTTTGTTTTGACCTCATTAATACGGGCGGTCACGGCTTGAGTTTGTTTGAGTTTAGCTTCTGCCACTTGTTCTGGTGTTTGTTCTGTCGATGCCGGCGTCTCATCGTCGTTGAATAACTCGTCTATTCCTAGTTCTTCAAGGTCTTCGCCTATTTTTTCTACTACCATTTGTAATTCCTCCTAACTGGATGCGAACCCAGTAATTTAACGCGATTAGGGCTAACACAGCTAAGTATCAGCCCCTATTAAATTATATTCCGATAAATCAACTTTGCGTTACTTCTTGTGCTGCTTTTGTAAAAATATCTGCTTCCTTTTCTACTACAACAGGAATAACTGGAGGTACTGGAACTATTACTGAAGCTGCTCTAAATTCAGTAGGTCCTTTATAATACAAGTCCTTACCAGTTCTTTTACAATAAGCTACTGCCTGGTCTAAGAAAGAATTAGCAGTTTTATATACTCCAGTACTGACGACTCTAATGTTATGGTAACCAGTACTAAAACCACTTACAACTGTCGACAATAATGTAATTGCTGCTAAACTAGTCATAATAACTGCTACCCATAAATTACCCATACTTCCGCCTATAGATAGTATATTTAAACCGATTATAGTAAAGGTATATACTTTTACATATGTTTTAACTCTGCGATGTCTTAAATGTTTTTTAGTATCACCTGGTGCATATTCTTTATAAATGACATCTTCTAAGTTATAACGTAAATAGTCGAATTCTTCTGATTTCTCATATGGCATTGTTACTCTAATGGTATCTATAGCTCTACTCAACGTTTTAATATTTGACTTAGTTATATAAAGTTCCCATCTATCTTTAAGTGTTGGTTTCTTACTTCCAGGAAGTCGTTGCTTTCTGAGTTTACTTAATAGTTCATTTTCTCGTACTAGTTTGCGAGTTAGTCTATCGTATTCTACTTGGTATCTTCGTGTCAACTCTTCATCTAAAAATTCTTGAGTAGTAGGGTAATGTAGATTTTCACTTTTAACCAAATATAATGCTAACAACTTTTTATAGTCTTCTTCTTCACATGCATTACTTCTACCGTTTCTAATCCATAGTTCATAAACAATAGTAGTACTTATTGCTAAAACTATAGACGGTACTGCTAACCTAAATACTATACCACTAGTTAAATTAATCTCAGGACCTAGATATAATAATAGAATTATACCTAATGATACGAAAATGGCGATGATACTAATATATTTGATTATAGCATTTAAAGTATTTTTTATGACATTATCTGCACGTTGTTGTGCTGTTAGTTTAACTCGTCTAGACATCAGTATCTCTCCCTAGTATTAATATCATAAACTTAATTGTATATGCGACAAAATACAACCCCGTAACTATTAATACTATATTCTTTACTGTTATTAATGCTGAGGACACACCTAACATAATTATAAATATGAACCCACCATATATAGTTACAGTAACTAAATTAAATAAAGCTAATTTGGTTTGGTTACCATACCATAAATATTTGATTGCTTGTGCATCGCCGACTTTAATAGAATAATCGTGTTCCAACGCGGCTTGCTTAACCAATAACTTATTCTCGATATCGACTATCAAAAACTTACGAATGAAGAACCATGTTATGATACAGATACTAAACATCATGAAGGAGACTTTGAAAGCCGAACCACTTGGAGTAGAAGGTGCTTTCAGTCCTTCTGCTATAACAAACCCGATAGGTGCCGCTATAGTTAGAATAAAGAATACTATCGTAAACCATAACGGATAACCGAGTTTTTTGATGACAATGTTATTTAACTTTTTCATGTGAACCTCCTAGATATTTAAGGTATCTACTATTTGTTCGTCGTCTGCGATTAAAGCCATCACTTCTTCTAATTCGCTTTGTTGTTCTACAGTTAATTTATCAAATGCTGCAGTATATCGAAGAATCTTTAGTGCCCAATAAGTCAACTGAGTTTTACGAGCTTCTGACTTATTAACTATTGCTAGAATTTCCTGTTTGTGTTCATCGAGTAATTTTTTAACTTGCGAGTTGACAGAGACTTTTACGTCTTTAGTAACTACAGCGTCTTTAAACCCTTGAACGATACCAGCTCTAGTGATAGTAACTTTTTCGTCTAAAAGCGCCATCTCTTTTTTGACACTACTAAGCATTGTATCTACGTTAGTAGTAACCCTACTTTCACTTTTTAAGGCTTTAATAAATGACGTGATAGCGATAATGGCGGTAGTAATCATGCCGATGACATAAAGAATTTGAGTATAATATTCTGTTAAAATGTCCATTAAATGTTGCCTCCCTCTTTCAATATTTTAATGTCTGTTTCTAAACCATTACATGTTGTTTTTAATTCTGAATTCTGTTTACCAAGTGCCATACATAAATCTTTTATTTCTTTAACTACTAATTCTAATGCTTTCAATCTTTCTTCTAGACTAGCCATTTCGCCACTTCCTTTTCTTTTTATTTATGAATAATATCTTTTGAAACCATATTGCAAGCGGAACTGTAATTATCTTTTCTGGTGTTAGCGGAAACCATAATATACCGGCATAAGTCAAAGCAACAATTTTTAGCCAACCATGACCGAACGCAATCAGTAAATAGCACCAACCATTTGTAATCATCCACGCTAATAAGAACGAAATTATAATTGAAGGTTTAAGATAAGGCTTGATTTTGTCTTTGTAGATTTGCCACCATAGATACAACCAAGCCTTAATTTTTCTCATATAAACCTCTTAATTTAGGTATAATTCAATACGAGTGATTACGAGTATATAGCCAGGTCCATTTACGTTTGCTACTGTCAAATAAGTATCTGCGCTTGTGTAAACAACATCATTATTAAATGGTGCATAAATTACATTTGCAACTCCAGAACTGTTTAATGTAAATATCTTTGTGTAGTCCGAAGCGTCAATAGTTCCAACAATTCTTATTTTGCAAGTTTTCAACCCATTTAAAGCAAGAGTTATATTTGCACTTGTATTTTCTACGGATTGGCTTCCAGTCCACAACAAAATCTTTGCGCCTACATTTACTTCACTAACAAGCCCATTATGCGCAGTCTTGTCCTCACTGGACATTGTTCCATCTGCGGAGGTTGTCGCATTAGGAATTGTAACAACATTCTCTATTGGAGTTAAAACTGTTGCGCTGTCTGAAATTTTTACTCCTTGAATTGCTGTTCCTAGTGCTGCATATTCTGTATTATCAATCATTCGATTTACCATATCTAAATCACTCCTTAATATCTCATTTTGATTTTGTAAATCTTGAATCTGTATTTGCATTGTATAAAAATCTTGTTCCATTTGAGGTGGCATAAAAGTAAGTCCGAAAACCACCGTAATTAAAAACACTAATATCTTTTTCATTCTGCCACTTCCTCATCTAAAGCCTTTTGCACTTCTGCCCTGTAAATCTCTGGAACTTGCTCAATAGTCAACTTGCCACTCTGAACTGTCTTGACAAATGCTTGAATTTTAACGTCCATATTCTCACTCCTTATTATCAAACATTTTTAACATTTTTTTTGAAATTATCGCATAACGAATTAAGGTAAAAAGATTATCTTTTTCAACATCGTTTCTGCACTCCTCATTTACCGTTAGCATAACAATTTTAATTAAATTTTTTCTTAGTTTTTTTAACATTTTATAACCTCCCAAAGTAAATCAATAAATTTTTCTTCATTCATATTTTTTGGTAATGGAATACTTTGATTAAATGCTATTTCATAGCCATTCACAATAATACCATTTATGCTTTTTATTGTTTCTATACTATCTTTTTTCATATTTAATACCTCCTATACTGCTACAAGCGTCCACGTTAGCGAACCGCTTGCGACTGTTGGTACTACTTTATAAACTGTGCCTGTTACGCTGTCAACAACCACTGCGTCAGCCTTGTAATAAGTCAGTGTTGTAAGCCCTAGCACGTTGTTAGCGTTACTGTAATAGTAAGTGAAGAAAACTACATCTCCGGCCGTTAAGCCGGTGTGCGTGAACGATAAACCATCGCCAGCCACCGTTGCGCTTGATACCGCAAGTTTTGTTTCACTGCCATCTGCGTTCAGTTTGAAAATGCTGTCAAGCGTTGAGATAATATAACTTGTGTTCGTGATATCAATTTTAGTCGAGTAAATGTCAACATCTGGCAAAACATCTTCAACGTAAATCGTACCGCTTGGGAAACCTAAAAGGTTACCGCTTGCGATTATCTCGGTTTCGACTGGGGTTGCGAGTTCATAAATGAATGTAACATTTGTAGCATTAGTTAAATAGGACATAAATGTTGCGGCAGTTGTTTGATTACTTACAACATAAAGATTTCCTGTTGAATTTAATGTTGTTGCAAATAAATTAGCATCAATTTCTGCTATTGTATCAATATCATCTTCGCTTTTTATAATGTATTTGTCATTGTCAACTTGTAAATAGATTATTGGTGCAACACTGTCTAAACTTGGATATTTCATATTTGTTAGTGTGTTATCTAAATTTTCAATAAAATATCTATGATAAGTCGAACCTGTTGTTCCGCTTTCAATCCAAGTAGCACCTTTTACAGTGTTATTTATATCAACGCCTAATCTTTGTATCTTATAATATTTTCCGTTTCTGTATTCAATGCTGTCCTTAACATCTGTTGCACCCTTAACCGAATACATCTGCGCATTTCCCTCGAAGTACATAGCGTTTGACTTGAACGCCTCGTATGTCGTGGCGGTTGAGCCGAGTTCGAGTTGCATATCTGATAAAACAACAGAAGTCCAAACCGCTCTTACATAAACTGTATTTGATAATGTCGTCCAATAACTCCCAGTTAAAACCGACGCACCAATAAAATTATAATCTGCGTCATAACACATTAACTTTGCAGCACTTGCCGTTCCAGCCAAACTTTGAATGTAATGCGTGCTTGGTTTTGCTTTAATAAAACCACTTCTTGTTCTTGCTGTATATACTATCTCTGCACCTGTGGTATTATTTAAATCGCCATTAGAACTTAACATATAGTTAAACAAATTCTTTCCAACGCCTCTAACTCGCTTGTTAGCGCCCACGCTCTGTAAGTTGTCGTTTGGCAACTCGCCACGAATTACCCACAAGTCCATTTGCGCTTTGATTTGAGCGTCTGACATTAAGTCGAACGTTGTTTGGTATAATGGTGAGTATTGTTTGTTGGAGATTAGGGTTGAGATGTTGAAAGCGTAAGCGTAGTCAATATAAACAGTATCTCCACTGTCAGGTGCTGTTAAACCAGCATTTGTTATGTATAAAATATAATTTGTCATACCTGAAGAAATTCCCACACGAGAAATAATAGTATAATCAGTAACGTGTGCATAATTTATTCCACTATTACCAAAATTAATTCTCAATTCAGTTGCTACATTACCGGTCTGTTTATATCTTAATATTGTATAAAACTTATCAATTAAATTTAATTTACTTGCTTGTGTAATATTTGCAAGTGCAGTTCCATTTGCCACAATTTCTGCAATACCATTACTAACACTAAATGAAGTTGTATTAGAAGTTGTCCAGCCTGTTGTAGCGTTCATATCTGGGCTTGTCAACAACTGTGTCGCTTGCAAACTCAAACCCTCTAACTTAACTTTCATTTGACCGCTTGCGACATCTTTTACCATTGAGAGAATATCGCTACCGACTACCGTTGCGACTTCGGTGCTTTCTTCGTTCTTGCGCACGGTTTCTTCAACGGTTAGCAATCTTTGATCAGTGGCTTTTGTTCCAACTTTAATAACATTAATGTCATCTATGTTGTTTTGAATAGCTTCATCGTAAGAAAGGTCGCCATCGCCAAATGGTAATTTAGTAGTACCATCTATAACACCGCTAATTTCGCTCATGGCGGTTTTTAGTTGTTCATCAAGTATTTCTACATCTTCTTTAACAGTAGTGCTTTCATCAAGGTAATTTGTGCCAGTGTGAGTTACAAGCACGTTTTCAGCGAGTATATCTTGATAGATTAAGCCATAAACAAATACTTCCACATTCGCGCCACACGCAACTGTCCAACTATCAAATGTTATATCTGTGTTTGTGTTTACAAAATGAAGTTTGAATATGTCATCCGAACGCAAAGCAGACACTTGTAAAACTATGGTTGCTTGGTCGAACTCTCCGCTTTCATTTGTCGCATGAATTAAAATTTGGTCGTAATCTTGAATGCTTGCAAACGGAATCGTTTCTGTATTTACATAATTTCCTAACGTTTCCTCTGTTACGCCTTGAATGAGTTTAAGGCTTTCGAGCAAGGCATCTGTTTGGTCCTTTGTATAACGATCAGCAAATGCACTATTAATATCTTCATAAGTGTATTTATCTGCAGTGGTAGCTTTTTTAATGTATGTGGCATTGTCTGCAAGCAATACTTGAATGAGTCCGGAAACGATGCTTACATAAGTACTATCACCTTTAACAGTACCAAATATTGAGTTTGATGCTTTTGGTGAGTTTATAGCACCATTGTCGACCCAGTGAACTGCGGTCGAATTATACTCCCACTCGTGATACTTTACTCCTAAACCAACTCCTGTATCATAAACCAAATCACCATTTGATGGTGTATAAGTAGCTCCACCAGTACCTGCTACAATTGCTGCAGTAATTGTCGTATCACGTGTACCAACACTTAAGGCCTCTAATGCAGCGGTAGTATATGAAATTTCACCATATGACTTACCTCGTCCATCTAACCTAGCTACTTCTTGTTGGAGTGCTTGAATTAATTCTCGTATATATTCGTGAGCAACTTCGCTTACATTGTGAGTTGATATATAACCATCCACCATAGTCTTAGTTGGTACGTGATTTCCAGAAGCTGCAGATGAGATAAATGCAGGATTAATGTAAATTCCATCAGAATTCATTTTACATAATAAAATAACTCCGCTGTAGATTTCAACACCATCATTATTTACTTTAACTATATTTAAACCATTAGTATAAGTTTGAAGACCTGTAAAGGAATTACCTCCACTAAGATTCGCTTTATACGGTAATTCTGCTGCTATTAATTCCATATCGGCTTCAGCATTAGTCCAAATATGACCAGTTGATATATATAAAGTATAACAATTTAATTTTCCTAATAAGGTACCTATCGCGATTGGTTCTAAAGAAGTACGTCTTAATTCTAGACTTTGTCCTTTAAATGTTATA
>Ga0268280_1001631_pt1 | contig 14579 bp, 11 predicted proteins | sample saktaG_9_FD_190139 | JGI IMG/M metagenome (GOLD analysis project Ga0268280, IMG submission 190139) | Saline water microbial communities from Sakinaw Lake, British Columbia, Canada - sak_2011_5_24_40m | ecosystem: Environmental > Aquatic > Non-marine Saline and Alkaline > Saline ... | reverse complement strand
TTTCTAAATTAGAGATATAAATATCATCTATTGGAATTTTAATTTTTTTATTTGTTTTCTCTATATTTTCTTTTACCTTATTGCATAGGGGCAGGTTATATTCTATTAAATTCTTATTAATTATATTAACTTTTTCATTATCCTTTGGCATTACTAAATTGATTATTGTTATTTTATAATTCTTTGATAGTTCTGAAAATAATTCTTTTATTCTTATCCGTCCCCCAGAAATTGTCGGCTCCATAGAATAAGTGTTCACTAAAACAATATTTTCATTAATTTTTGATTTGTCTTTTTTAATACTTTTTTGGATTTTTTCTTTATTCTTTTCGAAACCCATTTCTTCAACAAAATTTTTCCAGTTTATCTTTTTTATTGAATCAAAGGCGTTTTTACCCATCTGTATTGTGGCTTTTTTATCTTTAATCATTTCTTTCATTTTTTTCGATAAATCTGCTACTGTTGTCTTGGCTGTTTTTCCATTAAAGTTTTCTCTAACTAACTCAGCAGGACCTCCGGAATCTTCGCAGGTTAAAACTGCTTTTTTACTCTTCATGGCTTCTAAGGTTACAAATCCAAAGTCCTCATCAAAGGGTACGAATGGAACGAAAAGACATTTAGAATAATAGTCTTTTAACCTTTTTTCTTCTACAAAGCCCAATAATTCTATTCTTTTGTCTTTTCCTATAAGTTTTTTTAAATTGCCCCATTCACCACCTAGTCCTGCTATTTTTAATTTTATGTTTTTCATTTTTAATTTTTTAAAAGATTTGATAATCAAATCTATTCTCTTTAGTTTTTCTAATCTGCTTGCAGTAAAAATAAAGTTCTCATAATTCTTACATGAATAACTCTCTGTAAGTGGGGGATATAGTACTTTTACTTCTTTTATTTCATCTTTATGAAAGTAACCCTGTCGATTTTTTATTGTATTTGACTGTGCGAACTTCCTTTCACATTCTGAAATTCCGACCCGATCTAAGAATTTTATTACTTCAACTAATAATGGGCTTTCGAGAAAATTTAAATTCAGCTTTTTTATCTGACTTTTATTTTTTTCTAATAAATCAAATAATTTTTCTGCTTTTTTTCGGGTGTATTCTTCACCTTGTGTTATTAATTTTATTTCTTGTAAAGATTTGTTTTTTTCAAATATTTTTTCAAACTTTGTTTTAATATTTATTTTTGGATTATAAAGTTCATATAATCCTCTTTGGGGATGTTGTAAATATAAAATCTTTTTTTTAGCCTGCACCATCCAAGAACCGGTTTTAGTGGAAATTACCAGGTCATAATTTTCTAAGTTTAATTCGAAGAAGTTTTTATAGGCTTCGATTATCCCCTCGAAGTTTTGTAAATTGCATTGTATTCCTAAAAGCTCAAATTCTTCTTTCGAGTATTTATTAAAATTTGTGAGCATTTCATCGTATAGTTTTTCAGCTCCACCATAAACTAATTGATCTACTTTTTTTGTATCTTTTGAGTCAATTGATTCTAGTGGAAAGACTATAGCTATTTTCATTTTTTAGAATACCCTATTTGTTTTTCTTAATTTTAGTTTATTTTGGATATAATCATGATACAGTGGTTTTTTTCGATTCTTTGCAAAATTCTTTACTTTTTTATATTTTGTTTCCTTTAATTCTTCTATCTTATTTAAAATATCATTAGCCCTTTTCGTTATTTGGAATTCGTTTAATTTTTGATTATCTGCTTTTTTCCCTCTTTTTTTAGTTATCCAACGGTAATATTGATTTTTAATAGGATGATTCCCTGGAAATATTTTATCAATAAATGAATCCCATTTTCTAATTGTTTTCCAAGTTAGGCTTTTTTCTATTGACTCTATTTGCTCCTTTAAATTTTCTATTTCTGCTTCTTTTTGTTCTAAACTTTCTCTTAGTTCTCCTATTTTTTCTTTATTGTTTTTCATTTTCTTCATATCTTTTAGCTATTTTTTTTGCGAGCCCTATTTCTCTAACTTCCCCTTTATCTAACCAAATAACCTTATTACAATATTTTTCTATTATCTCTAAGTTATGGCTGGAGATTATTACGGTTGCTCCTGATTTTATGAGTTCTTCCATTTTGTTTATCGCTTTTTCTTGGAACTCCAGGTCTGCTCCAGAGCCAAAGACCTCGTCTAATAAGATTATGTCTGGAGTGTTATGCTTTAAACAATGTACGGTTATGGAAAAAGCAAGTCTGGAGATCATCCCATCTGAAAATTGATACAATTTATCATAAATATTTTCCTTTAGTCCTGAAAATTCTACTATTTCATTAAATCTTGCTTTAATTTTTTTTTGACTTAAACCTAAAATAGAGCCCATTAGAAAAATATTTTCTTTCATTGTCAGCCTGTCCTTAAGTCCATTATTAAAACCATTAAGATAGACTACTTTTCCGATTGTTCTTACTTTCCCGCTGTCTTTTGTGTAGATATCTGCTATTACCCTAAGTAATGTTGATTTTCCAGAACCATTTTTACCTATTAATCCTAAAACTTCTCTTTCATTTACATTAAAAGAAATATCTTTTAGAACTATTCTTCTTTCGGTTCTGCCCTTCCCCCTTATAATTTTTAGGATTTTTGCTAGTGCCCCCTCATGTTTTTTTATTTCAATAGGAAATGATTTTACTAAATTTTGAATATTTATTGTTTCGGCCATTTTAGTTGTATTGTTTTTTGTTGTTTTATTTATGTTTGGGATTTTATTATTTAAACTCTTTCTGCAAATCTACTTTTTAAAATATTGAATATTAATATTCCAATTCCAAAAGTAACGATGCTAATTAAAAATAGTAACAGCATTAGATGTATGCTTGGTATTCTGGAGTAAATGATTAGATCTCTTGCTATGGTAAGGAAATAGGTTAGGGGATTTAGTTTTACAATTAGAGGTAAGTAGCCTGCTTGCTCGGCTGAATAAAAAATAGGGGTTAAAATCCAAAGCACCATTAAAAACACTTGCCATAGACTATCTAAGTCATTTATGTAAACTCCTATTGCTGAGATTATAAAGCTGATACCTATAATAAATATTGTTAAAACAATAAAGACAAGGAGATAGTAGAATATTGGAATTAATGCGAGATGATAATAAATCATAAAACCAATGAAAAGGATTAATTCAAAGATATGCGAAAATGTAAATTGGAGTATATTGGCTAAGATTAATGAAAAATAATTAACTTTCATTGATTTTATAAATCCGGCATTTTCAATTACCATTCTTGTTGCTCTTGAAGTTGTTCCTGAAAAGAAATTAAACATAATTAATCCTAAAAGAACATATAATGGATAATTAGGTATATTTGAACCAATATTTCCTTGGAATAAACCAACTAAAACAATAAAATAAATTAGGGGTGCTAGGAGGTACCATAATATTCCTAAATAACTGCCCTCATTTCTTAGTTTGAAATTTGCTTTTGCTAATTGCCAAGAAAGTCCTAGTGTACTTTTTAATTTCTGATAATTCTCTTTTAGCATAAAATAGTTTGGTTCTTTTATTTAATAAATGTATGTTTTTGTAGGGGGATTTTGTTGGAGGTTTAATTTATCCAGAAAATGCTTTTCAGCCTTGGTAAAAATTATTTTCCTCCTACATAGAATTTGGCGAAGTATTTATAAACCCCATAATGCTATAATCAATAAGTGTAGGACAAAAAAGAATGGTGTTTAAAAAATATTCTGTAAAAAATGGCAAGAAATATGGGCCATATTCTTATAAAAGTGAGCGTGTAGGTGAAAAAGTTGTTACGCATTATATTGGTAAGGGAAATGCTAACTCTAAAAAACTAATTAGCCTAGGAAAAAATCCTACACCAAAAAAAACAGTTTTGCCCTGGGTTTTACTTTTATTTCTTTTAATTGTAATTGGTTTTGTTGCTTTTTTTCTTAATTCTTTTTCTCCTACAGGGCTTGTTATTATGGAAATCAAGCCCCAATATGAATTAGGTGAACCAATTCAAGGCTTATTGAGTTTTAATTTTAGATCAGGTGAATTAATCCCTAAAAATTCTAAAGTAATGATAAGCTTGGGAAGTCAAAGACAAGAAGTACCTATTTCTAGTTTAATTGAAGGTAATTTAATACAAGGGGATTATTATGCTGAACAACATCCTCTTGAGGGCAATGGTTCCGGTTATGGTGCTATTGGACAAAAAATAGAATATCCGGAAGTAGAGTTAGAGTTATTAATAACTCAAGGTACCCAAAAATTAGAAGAACAAGAAGAAGTTCAAGAACAACAATCAGAAGCAGAGACAACAGAGACTATAGACCCAGAGACAGAAACTTCTGGCGGTTCATCTGGTTCCGAAACAGAATCTGAAGTAACAGAAGAATCTCAAGAAGAAACAACAGGCACTGAAACAACAGAAACATCATCTGAATCAAGCACAACAACAGAAAATCCTGAAGAAAGTTTACCTGAAACACCTAGTGCTCCCAGTGAATCTCCTGAAACAATAACTTCAAGTTCATCTGAAAGTCCAACAAGTAGCGAAACAAGCGTAGAGTCTAGTTCTGATAGTTCAAGTTCTGATTCTTCAAGCGATTCAGGTTCATCTGAATCTTCTTCAAGTTCCGAATCCTCAAGTGATTCAGGCGGAGACAGTGGAAGTAGTGATTCTGGTTCGAGTGATGGTGGTGGAATAACAGGTGAAGCAATTAATGAAGAAGAGTATACTATTACAGCACAGGTTAGTTATGAAAATGATTATAAATACAATTTAGATAATGGACAAATAGCTAGAATTGTTCCTGGAAGTGTTAAAGTTAATGGTGAAGCAATTGATGATAGTGAAGTTAATTTAAAAGTTAGAAGTGGAAAAGCAACCATCTCTACGAATTATGCTATTATAGAAGAAGGATTTGGTCGAGATTTCTTAGGGGATTTTGCTTTAACTATCTCTATTAATTTAGATAGTTTTGGAATTGTTGCTGAAAAAGGTTCTTTAAGTGCTGAACTTGTATTTGAAGATACTGTCTTTAGTAGAGCTAGTATGGGTATTGGAATACAACCTGATGAAGAATTAGAACAATTAGAAATTGTTCCAACAATACAACTTAGGGAAAATATTCCTGATATGCGTTTGTCTCCTAATGGGATGAAAGTTATTAATTTAAAAAGATATTTTAAGAATGCTACAAATTATGAAATAATAACTTCTAATATTACTAGTGTTTTAAAGGGAAATAATTTAACAATTAAATCTTCTCCTGGTTTTAGGGGTTCTAGAAAAGCAGTTATTGTTGCTTATAACCCTTCAGGATATAGGATTGAAAGTAATGAGTTTAATATTTTAGTTTCTGGTCAGAATAAAATTAGAGTTCAAACAGAAAGAGATCCAATTGTAGTTGGTGAAAAAGTTAGGTGGGTTAAAACTGTTAAGTTAGATGAGTCTGAAGCAGTAACTATTGAGATCCCTAAGGATTCTGAAGATGTTCTTGTAACTAAGTCAGTAGAAGATTCTCAAGTTTCATCTGAGTCTAGTTCAGGTACTGGGCTTTTTACAGGTAATGTTGTTGTAGATATAGAATTACATAAAGAAAGTCCCTTGATTGTTTGGCTAAAACAAGTTTTTAGATCAATAACAGGTAATGTTGTTGAAGAAAGTTATTTAGGTGAGAGTATTGATTTAGTTTTAGATGATGGTGCTTTAGAATATGAAGTTGAATATTATACTGATGCTCCAACTAAAACAGAAAAGAAAACAAGTTTCGGAAAAGAAGTTACAATCAGTGCAGATGATTCTTTAGGCTACAAAAATGTTTTAGCATTCACAGAAATTCCTGAATCACGAGGATTATTGGTTGGACAAGAAAGTGAAGTTAGAATTTATTGGCAAGAAGGAGGAATTTATTTACCTGTTGATGTTTATGATTTGGATGGAAATGGAATTTTAGATTATGCTGAGTGGATTGTTCCACATTTGTCTGACCAAAGATTCTTTGTTATAATGAGCGGGGATACAACTGCACCTACTGTTAGTTATCAGGGTGCTACTCCTACTGGTGTTGGTGATTGTTCTTCTAGTGATTCTGCGGTAATTAATTTAACCTCAAGTGATAATAATCCAGATCATTATACTCTCGTTAATTTTGATGGAACACTTTTAGGTTGGTGGAGAGGTGAATCAAATACTAATGGCAATTCAGGATATAGTCTCAATGGTGTTGCTTCTGCTGGCTTACAGTATGGTTATGGTCAATGGGGTTATGGTTTCTTAGTTACTGATGATGATTATATAACCGTTGCGGACTCTCCTATATTTGATGGAATTACTAATCAATTAACTATTTCTGTTTGGGCTAAATTATCTGGAAATAATTATAATGATGGACTTGTGTTTAAAGGTAATCCTAGTACTTCTGGTGTCTTTGCTTTAGGATTCTTTACAGGAAGCTCGAATAGACCTGGATTTAGATTGAATAGTGGAACTTCAGCAGGTGCAGGACAGGCTGCTTCTCCAGATGCTTTAAGTACAGATACTTGGTATATGATTACCGGAGTTTATACTGGTTCAAGACAATTGCTTTACGTAAATGGTGTTTTAAAGGCAAATGAATCTTATTCAACAAATATTAATCTTGATGATAATCCTTTGATTATAGGTTATTATTATGCTGCCAGTCAGGGATTTAATGGTACAATTGATGATGTTGTAATTATGAATCGAAGTATGGGTCAAGATGAAATATTAGCCTTGTATAATTCAGATACAAATAAGTATTATCATAATTTTGAAGGACTTTCATCAGGTTTACATACTTTCCAAGCCCATGCTGTTGATGCTGCAGCAAATAAAGCTGATGCCACTCTAAGAACCTTTGATGTTGGTTGTACATTAGCTACGCCTTTGGCTATTGATTTTAATGGTACAACTCCTGCAAATGGTGCTTCTTTAAATGATACTAGCTCTATTTTTGCAAATGTTAGTTTTTCAGGAGAAAATATAAGAAATATTACTATAAAAATTTATAATTCAACAGGATTAGTAGCAAGTCAGGTTATTAATGCTACTGATATTTATAATAGTAATGTCTTCCCTGGTTTAACTGGTTTAAAGGGATATTGGAGCGGAAATGGTAATGCGTTAGATAGTCTTGGGCTCCATAATGGTACATTGGTTGGAGATACTACTTATGCTACCGGTATACTTGGAAATGCATTTAGTTTAGATGGAAATGATTATGTTACAGTGGGTACATTATTTCCTACTGGAACAGCAGCAATTAGTATAGCTGGTTGGGTAAAAGTTTCTTCTTTCCCAGTAGGTCAATCAGGGGGGTTCTGGGGAGATGGTTCTCAATCTGTAATTTATACTGGTGATAGCAGCACGCATAATCCTGGATTTGGGGTTTATTATGGAGGGTATGCTGGCGCAACTGCTTCTTCTACAGTATTAAATGTAAATACTTGGTACCATATAGTTGGAACCTATAGTGCTGCAGACGGGCTTGATGTTTATGTTGATGGTTCAAATGTTGCAGGTACTTCTTATGCTGGTGCAGCAAGATCAAGCTCACAATCTTATAGGATTGGTAAAGAAATTACAGGTTTAGTAGATGAGCTGATGGTATTTAATAAGAGTTTAAGTGCTAGTGAGGTTCTTAAATTATCTAATTTTGGTCTTGCATCAGAATATACTTATAATTTTACAGGACTTGATTATGGCGAATACTATTTGAATGCCACAATAACAACAGCAGACAATGTAACTTCAACCGAAACAAGAACAATAACTTTGGCTAGTTCAGATTTAACTGCTCCTATTCTTGCAGAAGTAACTCCTGTTACAAATGGAAGCGATACAACACCAACTTATACTTTTAGTTCAACAGAAGCAGGAACAATTACCTATGGTGGAAGTTGTACAAGTGGAACACCAAGTGCTAGTGTTGGAGAAAACACAATTACATTTACTGAATTAAGTGAGGGAACTTATAGTGATTGTACTATAACTGTTACAGACGCTGCTTTGAATCCAAGTAGTGCTCTTAGTGTAAGTCCTTTTACAATTGATGCAGGTTATCCATTAATTGACTTTGGAACAGGAACACAAACAGATGCAACTGTAGTGGTTCAAACAAATGTTTATGTTAATGTAAGTGTAACAGAAGCAAATGAGCAAAATATTACATTCGCATTATATAATTCAACAAGCGAAGTTAATTCAACAACTTATACAACTGCTATAAGAACAATTAACTGGACCTCATTGCCAAATGAAGATTATAGTTATAATGTAACTGTTTGTGATTTACTTGGACAATGTAACTCAACAGCTACAAGAACACTTTTATTAGATACTGCTTCTCCAGGAATTAGTTATGCAATGGGAACAGAAAATGATAATGAGATATTATTAAATCCGGCTAGTCTTTATGTTAATACAACAATTACTCCAAGTTCTGGAGGCTTTGCAAATGTAACTTACTCATTATATAATTCAACTGGTTTGTTTAATCAAACAACTTATACTAGTGAAACAGAATCAATAGCTTGGACTATAACAACAGCAGACACTTATACTTATCAAGTTAATGTAACAGGTGCAAATGGATTAACTAATTCAACAAGTTTGAGAACAATAAAAGTATTACCTTCTTGTTTAGCAATAACAGGAACAAGTTGTACAGAAGATGGCAACTGCACTATTGGGGAAGAATGTTTCTTATACTCTGCTGTTTGTAGTGATGCGATTTGTGATTTTGTAAACTTTAATATGACTTCAACAGGAAAATTATACACAGGTTATGATTCAAATACAAGCGAAGGTTTGTCTTTAGTTATGAATATCTCTGGAAATAATACTTTTGAATCAGGTAGTGAAATAATCTTCTCAGGAAAGAATGGAAGCACGATTAGCCCAGGAACAGCAGGAACAAACGCAGGAGTAATTAATTGGACAACTAGTGGTTTGTTTAATACGAGATATGGGTTGTTTATTGGTGTTGGTGGTTATTCAACACTTACAGCTACGGCTGGTGGTAATGGTGGAATCTTGCAGATTAATGCTTTTGGATTTATCAGACAGTTTGATGGTGCTTTGATGTATGCTGAACCTGTTGATAATATGCCTTTATTAGGTGCAGGAAATTCTGTAAGTTCTATACTTGGAGAAGAATATAATCTTAATACTGATGGTTCTCTTGCTGCTAATTTGCCTGCAGATTTACCTGTTCCTTTGTTAATCAAAAGTTTGGTTTGTCTTACAAGAAGAGATGTCGATTTGCTTGTTGATGGAACTATAGATGCTAATGATGTAGATATAATTAAAAATAACTACAATCTTCGTCCAACTAATGGAACAACTGAAGAATATTATGACATTAATTGTGATGGTAGGTTGAATGTTAAAGAGATAGCGAGAATTGGATTTGAGTATGAGACGAGATAGTTTTTTATTTTATTAAGTTTAATTTGTTGTTTGGGTTGGTGTTTTGTTTATTTTTTAATTTTTAGAATAGATTTTTGTTCATAATTTATTTAATTTGTAGTTACTTTAGAATAGTTAAAAAAACATTAAAACCACAATCTTTAAAAAGCCTAAATACTCTATTTTTTTATGAGTTTAACATCAAAATTAAAAGGAATTGCAACAGCAGGGCTTATTGGATTGGCTGGATTTGCTGAAAAAGCTAGTGCAGTAACAAATGGGTTTAGTGTGTTTGAATATGCTTATACTAATGTAACTTCAGGAAATACTATTCAAATCCCAGTTATGCAGGGAACTTATGGTTCTGCTACTGTGGGTGCAGGGGTGTATAGATTTAGTTTTGGTAATAATAACTCTGCTACAAATTCTCTTAGACCTACTGGAATAATTTTTTATCAAGATTCTGGAAATAATATTACTAATGGTTTTTTTAATGGAAGAGATTTAAATTCTTCTTTTTCTGGTTTATCAAATAAAGGTAATTATTGGGAAATTAATCTTAGTCTTAATGATGCTGGTTATACTGCTGGAACAGGTAGAGTTTTTGAGCTTGTTCTTGAGGGAAATAATGAAAGTGTAACTAATGTTCCTGTTCAAATTAATTGGGTTTCTACTAGTGTTAGTCGTTCGGGTGGAACTTATACTACGGGTGGAAGAACATGGTCAAACGCAGATGCTAATTATAATACAAATCCATACTCTTTAGTAATTGTTAATCCCGTGCCAGAACCATCAACTGTTGGACTTATTGGAGCGGGACTTGTTGCTGGCGCTTTACGGCGGCGATATAACCAATCAGGCAAGCGAGGCAAGTAATTCTTCTAATCCTATTAGACTTGAACTTATTGTTGAATCTAAGAATGTTTCATCTGTAATTACTCAGGCTTCTGGTGATTTTGTTAATTGGAGTGATATCTCAACTAACTCTGTTGTAAATGGAACTAATACTCTAGTTAATGTTGTTGATTATGGAACTAATCGGGCTTGCTACTTTAGGGTTGAAGGGAAGTAAGAATAGTTCGTTTTTTGAATTCTAATTTCTAATTTCTATTACATCCTTACAGAAAGCTTTAAATAATCATATTAACTATAAGTTCATATGTATTAACTAAATGTTAACATAAGCTTACCTGAAAAAATGAATAATAAATTGAAGAACAAAATGAATAACAAACCAAACGAAAAAAATAAAGGAAATATTTCAAATGAGAGGAGACTTTTGCTTTTGTTATTTAAGAATCCGCTTGAACTTTTTAATAGCCGAGTTTTAGCTGGAAAAATTGGAATAAGCCATGTTGGTGCATTTAAAATAATGAGAAAATTAGAAGAAAAGAAGATGGTGGTTTCTAGAATGGTTGGAAAGGCAAGAGTTTATTTAATTAATAAAGAAAATTTTGTTGCTAGGAAAGAAATTGAACTTGCCTTGATGCTTGAAGCTCAAGAGAATAATAAATGGATTGAAGAATTTAAGGATTTAAGAGGAGTATCGGATTCAGTAATACTTTTTGGTTCAGTCTTAAGAAATGAGAAAGAAGCTAAGGATATTGATTTGTTAATAATCTCGGAAAAGCAGAGCTTTTCTGCAATAAAGCATATTATTGGGTCTAAAAATAAGATTCTTACTAAAAAGATTCACCCAATTATACAAACTAAAGAAGATTTTAATAAAGACTTTTTTAATAAAAATAAGGTAACTCTTGAAATTATTAAAACAGGAGTTATTTTGTTTGGACAGGAAAATATAAATAATCTAATTGGTTAAATAATTTAATATTTAAAAGATGGTGCATATAAACAATAAGATTGAATGGTGCTTGAAAAAAGCAGAAAAAGAAATCAAAGAGGGAAAAAAGCATAGGGGTTTAATTTTTGTAGGTATAAATTTGGAAGAAGTAAAAAAACACCTCTCAAAATCTGAGCATAATTTATTGGCAGTAACTTATTTTAATAAAGGCGGATTTTCTGATTGGAGTATGAGTGCGGTTTTTTATTGCATTTATCACTGTTTTCTTGCTATTGCCTATAAATTTGGATATGAAAGCAGGAACCAAGAATGTACTGTTAGTTTAATAAAACTTTTAAGAGAAGAATCTAAAATTGAATTTGATTCTAAATTCATTGAAGCCCTTGAAGTTTATGAAGAATCTGGAAGGCACGAATCTAGTATAATTGAAAAAAGAGAATTTTATACTTATGGAACCACTGTTTCTTCTGAAGATAAAGAAGAATTTTCTAGAAGTTTAAGTTTATGTAAAGAGTGTCTTGAGAAGACTAAAAATATTGTTTTTAAATAGTCTTGTTAGAATTCTAGAACCATCAACTATCGGGCTTGCTACTTTAGAGTTGAAGGGAAGTAAGAGTAATTAACGAAACGTATTCGAAAGATTTATATAGTCATATCAATTGATATTATTAAATAAAATGGAACCTAAAGTATTACAAAAAAGCTATTCTGAAACAAATGATATTGCTAGAAGCCCAACTCTTCAAACAGTTTTAATGGTGGAAAAGTTTATTGATGAACATTCTGGAGAATACAAAAAAACAGAACTTTTCAATAATCTTCCAAAAAAAGTAATGTGGCAAACATTTCAAGTTATAATGGAATATTTAGAGGGGAGCTATAAAATTACAATAGAAAAAGATGGGGTTGTTACTTATATTTGGAATCCTTCATTTTATGAGAAAATTAAAAAAAGACCTGATATAAAATTATGAATCCTTCTTCGAAGGTTGTTTTTATAGATGGTGAATTAGAAAAGGCGTTTAACTCTCTTTTAGAAAATGATCCTGTTAAAAAAGCTCTTATTCGAGCAATTCAAAATATTAAGGAAGATTTTCAGGCCGGGGAGTATATTCCAAAAAATAAAATTCCAAAAGCATATTTAGATAAATATGGGATTAATAATGTAAGGGTTTATGACTTGCCATTTGCTTGGAGACTGATGTATACAATTAATGGTTCCTTAGAAGTTGGGATTATTTCAGTTATTCTTGATTGGATGAGCCACAAGGATTACGAAAAGTTATTTGGTATTTAATACTCTTTAATTTTTTGCATAATTTATTTAATTAAATCCTTTGGGCTTTATTTAGTTTTTTACTGTTTTTTATCGACGGGAGTTTTTAAAGTAAAAAAACCTTGCGTCGCAAGGTTTAAATATGCTTTTTGAGTAATATAATCATGCTAAAAAAGAGTTTGAGCTTAGGTGTTATTGTAGGTTTGCTATTTGTATTTTCTATTAGTTTTATTAGTGCTTATTCTTATAATGTTACTGAAGTTAATTCTACTTTTGCTATTATCAATATTACTAATGCTGTTGATTTGTATAGTTATGAAATTAGTTTTATTTGTAATGATTCTTCAGCTTCTGCTGCTTTTAGTACTTTTTTAGCTAATGGTGGTTCAACTTCTAGTGGTTATTCTTTGGATAGCAGTACTGGAATTTTGTCGGTTTATGAATCCCGATTAGATAGTACTGGTGTAGGAGTTTCGGGTAATGGAACTTTATTTAATTTAACACATACTTGTGATTTAACAACTAGACAAGCAATTTCGGTTTTAGCTGATGTTGGTGAAACAGAAGAAACAGCTTGTTATGAAACTGCTGTTTGTGGGGCCTATAGTGCTTGCACTGGTGGTTGGCAATCAAGTGAATGTACTTATCCAACTTGTGATGTTGCTAGTTATTCTATTCCAAGAGCTTGTAGTGTTGAAACAATAACTGTAAATACTGGCGGTGGTGGTGGAGGTTCAAGTTCAATAACAGAAGTAAGACTTAATTTTGGAACACCTAAAATAGAAGATAATGGTGATGTTACAATTCCATTAACTGTTAGAAATGCTGGAACCAAGCCTTTTAGTGATATAACTTTAAGTGCTTATTTAGTAAAGAATGGGGAAAAATTAAGCGGTCCTAAAGTTAAAATTGATAAAGAAAAAATAACTAGTTTAAGTTCAGGAACAGAAGAAAATGTAACTTTAAGTACAAAATTTGTAGAAAATGATTTAACCTTTTATGAAGTTGTAATTCAATTTGAAGCAGCAAGTCCCTCTTATACGACTACACAAAAGGCATTGTTTACATTTGTTGGAAAAAAGGCAGCTAATGTTCTTAAGGTCGTTGCTTTTACAGAGGGAATTATAGATGAACACCCAGAATGTCTTGAGCTTAGGGATATGATTGAAGATGCTCAACTAGATTTTAAAGAAGGAAGAACAGAGCAAGCAATAACAAAAGCTAATGCTGCTGTAGAGGCTTGTAAAAGTTACCTTGAAAATCCATTAAGACCAATTTATTCACAACAGCAAAAAGACAATATTCTTCTTTATCTTGGAATAGGTATTGTTGCTGCAATTTTATTTGGGATAATCTTTAATATTTACAGGTATTACAAATTTAAATAACCTAATAATATCTCATGAGTGAGCAGAGATTTTAATAAATATTAAGAATATCTGAAGTGAGTATAAATAGTATTAAAATTTAAAAAAAGAGGACATGAAAAGAAAAAATCATTATAAGCATTCTAGTATTTCTAATGCTCATAAGAAGTCTAATAGGGGTGGTTCTTTTCATGCTTCCAGTGCTTTAAATCCCGCATTAGATTCAAAAATTTTTAGTCTTTCTCAAAAAATAAAAAAATTGAGAGAAGAAATAGGCAAGGCTATTGTGGGCCAAAGTGATATTGTTGATTCTTTAATTAAGGCTCTTATCTGTAATGGTCATGTTTTAATTGAAGGAGTTCCTGGTGTAGCAAAAACATTTGTTATAAAATCTCTAGGAATAGTTAGTGGATGTGAAACTAAGAGAGTACAGTTTACTGTTGATTTATTACCTACTGATATCGTTGGTCAGACAATTTATAGGCAAGGTGATGGTTTTGAATTAATGAAAGGCCCTATTTTTGCTAATTTTTTAATTGCAGATGAAATAAATAGAAGTCCACCTAAAACACAGTCTGCTTTACTTGAAGCAATGCAAGAGAAACAGGTAACAATCGGTAAAGAAACTTTAGCATTACCTAAACCGTTCTTTGTTATGGCAACTCAAAATCCAATTGAACAGTCCGGAGTTTATACTTTGCCTGAAGCTCAGGTAGATAGATTTATTTTTAAATTAATA
>Ga0268280_1001629_pt1 | contig 14588 bp, 17 predicted proteins | sample saktaG_9_FD_190139 | JGI IMG/M metagenome (GOLD analysis project Ga0268280, IMG submission 190139) | Saline water microbial communities from Sakinaw Lake, British Columbia, Canada - sak_2011_5_24_40m | ecosystem: Environmental > Aquatic > Non-marine Saline and Alkaline > Saline ... | reverse complement strand
AGTTTTACAATGAAATTAGATTTCAAGCAAAACTAAAAGGCTCAACCCCTATTCAGTATAGGAATCAAGCCTTTGTTAATTAAAAATTTTATTTATTTATGGTGTCCACTTGACAGGGACTAGTTCAAATCTGCGAATGCCTTAAATTTATTCTCTTGCCGTTTTAATCAATTCTCCAAATTCAAACCCGAAAGAGATGCAATCTTCAAGTTGAGAGTTCGAAGGATTAAACCTTATTCGAAGACCATCAATGGTCTTCATTTTTAATTGTTTTAATCGTTCCATCATGAATTTAACGGCTTCTCCGCTCCATCCATAAGATCCGAACGCAGAAGCGAATTTCCCGCCTTCAATCTGTGGATTCAAAAGCGATAATACGTCCCATGCAGGCTTTACGGCATCTCCTAGAATCGTCGTTGAACCAATTAAGAATCCATCTGCCTTGCGTATACGCATTGCAGCCTCGCTCGCAGGGGTTTCCACAAGGTCGTAGACTTCGACATGGACTTTGCCATCAAACGCCTTTTTGATGCCTTCAACGATGGCAGGGACCATTTTTCTGGTATATCCGTAGACGCTTGTGTATGGTATGACAATCAAAGGAACAACATTCTTCGTTTCAAGTTCTCCCCATCTTCGGTAAAGTTCTTTTGCATGTTCCAAAAATGTTTCGTCAACGACGGCACCGTGGCTCGTAGCGACGTATTTGATTTTCAGACTTTCAATCAGATTAAGTGCTCTTAAAACGTCATGTTTGAAAGGTTCCATGATGCATTCAAAATAATATTTCATCGACGCAACATATTCTTCTCTATCTATCATGTATTTTGATAAGACACCTTCAAAAGAATAATGTGCTCCGAAGTAATCACAAGTAAAAAGAACTTCATCTTCTTCCGCGTAGGTAAACATCGTGTCAGGCCAATGAAGATTTGGTTGAATCATAAAAGACAGGGTCTTGTCGCCTAAGGATATTTTCAAATCATCTTTTGCCCGAATCGATTGAAATGGAACGTTGACGATTTCCTTTAAATTCGATAATCCGGGAGCGGAAGCAATCACTGTAATGTTTGGGTTTTTTTCTAAAATCTTGACCACACTTCCAGAGTGATCGGGTTCTGTATGGTTCAATATCAAATAATCGATTTTTGAAATGTCAATTAAGGATTCCACTTTTGTGATGAAATCATCAGAGTAGTTCTCTTTTGCAGTATCGATAATTGCACTTTTCTCGCTACCAATCAAAAGATAAGCATTGTATGTAGATCCGAACTGAGTATACATCGTAATGTCGAATACTCTTAACGTGGGATCGTTGACACCAACCCAATAGATGCCTTCGGTCAGTTTAAATGTGTTTTTTTGCATTGTTATACACCTCGACTCTATTATACTTGAAAGGGCAGATTATCTCAAAGAATATGATTATATTCTCCCTTGAAAACGTTTGAATTAATAAACACCTAATTCAGTAAGTGATGGCATGGAATTCATCGCGCCGACTTTTGAAACAACGATTGATGAAACCTTATTTGCAAATTCCAGATATTTTAGATAGGACTGCGGATTGGATAATAGATTGCTGGGATTCTTATTCTCTTGTAGCAATTGATAAAGTATCGCACCAATAAATGCATCTCCTGCACCGGTTGTGTCAATGGCAGTAACTTTATATCCTGGATGATTGAACACGTCTCCGCTTTTCAGGTAGCAAGTCGCTCCATGCTCTCCTTTGGTAATGAAAATCAGGTGGACACTTCCGATAAAACAGTCTTTCACTGCCTTTTCTTCAGGAAGACCATCACATAAGTAAGTGAGCTCTTCAACACTGAGTTTTAAGATGTGAGCAAGGGGAATATATCTCCAAACTGTTTCTTTGAGAGTATCAGTGTCAGGCCACAAAGAAAATCTCAGATTGGGGTCGAAACTAATCAATATCTTCTTTTCGTTTGCTATCTGAATTGCTTTTCGGTGTGCATAACGAACAGGGAAATCGACAAGATCAACGCTTCCGAAATGAAGGATGTCTCCTGTATTAAAAACGTCAGGATTGATTTCTTCTGAATCCAAATATAAATCGCTTGAGGGGTTTCGATAAAATGTAAAGTCACGCTCACCATTATCCTTTAAAGATACAAACGCGAGCGGTGTATTATATAATTCAGTTCGTTTGATTTGAGAGATATCAACTTTGTAATTTAAAAGTGTTTGCTCTAAGAAATCGCCGAATCCATCATTTCCGAGTTTTGAGATCATTAAAGAGGGGTTTCCTAGTCTAGCGACGCAAACAGATACGTTTCCTGGAGCGCCTCCAGGATTCTTTTGAAAGGTTGAAACATCTTTGATGAGGCCTTTTTCCTTAGCGGTAAAATCAATTAGCAATTCACCTAAGCAAATCAGTTTGTTTTCCATGGAATCACATCCCTCCTGAGATTCATTATACCATAATATGAAAATTTAGAAAAATTGCTCAAAAATATTAAAAATTTTGTTATAATGAAGACAATATTTTTTGGGAGGACCGCCATGAAAGAATACATCATCGTTACCGATTCCTGTGTTGACATCCCCGATTCGCTCGCGAAAGAACTGGAACTTGTCATTTTACCGCTGAAAGTGAGTGCCGAAGGAAAAGAATACCAGAATTATTTAGATGAAAGAGAAATCAAATCGAAGGAATTCTATCAATTACTGAGAAGCCATATTAAGACAACGACAGCACAAGCCACACCTCAAGAGTTTTTGGATGTCTTCACCCCGATTTTGAAATCAGGTAAAGACATTCTTTCAATTTCTTTTTCCTCTGCTCTTTCAGGAACTTATAACTCTTCTTTGATTGCTCAAAAAGAGTTGTTAGATACTTACCCTGAAGCAAAAATTGAATGTATTGATTCATTGTGTGCTTCCATGGGTCAAGGCTTACTATTAACCATGGCAGGCAGAAACAGACTTGCAGGAGCTTCGTTACAAGAAAACAAAGAATTTGTCGAAAGCAATAAAATGAAAGTATCTCATTTGTTTACAGTTGATGACTTGGGTCATTTACGTAGAGGCGGAAGATTGTCCGCAGGAAAAGAACTTCTCGGTAATTTATTGAACGTCAAACCTCTTCTCCATGTTTCAGGAGAAGGAAAACTCGTCGTGTACGGAAAAGGCAGAGGAAGAATCAAATCACTTCATTCTCTTGTTACCCGCATGGAAGAGACCTATCAAGGAGATGAAAATTCACTCGTTTACATTTCTCACGGAGATGCTTTAGACGATGCTGTCTTTTTAAAGGGATTGATATTATCCAGATTACCTGTAAAGGAAAGTCAAATTTTAATTAACCCTATTGGTCCAGTGATTGGAAGTCATTCCGGCGTTGGCACAATGGCACTGTTTTATATCGGAAAAGATCGCTTGTAAAAAAGAATAAAACAAGAGCCCAGGAATTTTTCCTAGGCTCTTTTTAATTTCTAATATCCTGTAAACACATCAAATTTAATGTTTTCAGTCACAATTCCATGTTCTGTCAGCAGCCCTGTAAGTCCTTTGACAAAGCCGGGACTTCCGGATAAGTAATAATAAGCATCATTGAGATGCATTGCAGCCACTTCTATAATCGCTTTTTGAGTGGGTTCAATATCTGCTGCATAATGAATTTCAAGATTGCTTAAGTTCTCAAGTTCTTCTTTGAACGGATAGGACGCTTGAAGCTCAGAATAGATCAATACATCTTTTCGAGTTTTAACGTTTCTGCTCTTCGAAAGAATCATGCTTCTGATGGGGGTAATTCCGATTCCTCCTGCAATAAAAATCGCGTCTCTTGATAGGTCTAATACAAACTCTCCTCTAGGAGCATTCATCGTCACCAATTCTCCGGGCTGTAAAGCAAGGAGTTTTTCTTTATAGGAGCTCGGAGCTTCAATGATTCTAGTTGCCATCTTTATGACTTCTTCGTCAGATGTGGAAGCGATACTGAAAGCACGTAGTTTTCTTCCTTCAATTTCTTTGCCAACGATTCCAAAAACGCCAAACTGACCTTCCACGAATGAAAAGCCTTCAGGTTTCTTAAAATCGAAGCAATAATACTCATTTTCCAAATGTTCCATTTTCAATAATGGAATTGTGTATTCAGATGGATTATTCAAAATAACACCTCAGTTCAGTAATTTCATTGTTTTAAAAGATAAATCCTACCAAGTATAGTTTAACATAAAATGGATTGAAATTGATGCAAAAGAATAAAACTCAAAACAGATATTTATTCAATTGGTAAAACTCTCTTTTTCTTTCGATACTGCACAAGAAAAGCTCCAAATGTAATAATCAAGAGGCTCACAACCGCCTTGACTGTCACAGTTTCATCCAGGAAAATCCAAGCAAGGATTGCAATTTGGATTAACATCGTATTATTAATGATACTCGTTTCAATCGATGACAATACTTGCATTGTTTTGTTCCAAATCGTGAAGGCAATTGCCGTATTCACAATGGCTAACCAAACAATTAAATAAATCGAAGTTGAAGTTAACACAGGGAAGGGTTCTGAAGCGACACCAGTCATCAATAACAACAGTCCACCGATTCCCATGCTGACGGAAGTAACTACAGTCGGTGAAACGGTTTTCGTTTTATTAATGTTTCTACCCAAAACCGTGGCGATTGCATTCGAGAACAAACCTACAAACATTACAATATATCCTATGGTGCTCCCCCATTCTGTATCCATTGGGAAAAAGTAGAGTACAACACCTAAGAGAAAAATAACCATTCCACAAATATTGTTTTTTGTTGGACTTTCATTGATATACTTCGTCGCAAATAACAACACTAAAACTGGTGTAAAGTTTAGAATGAGAGAAACTTGTATTGCAGGCAAATAGTATAGTCCCAAGAATTGGGCTCCTTGAGTTAGAAAATACATTGTAAAAGCTAGCAATATCAATTTTATCCAATGTTTCTTGTCAATATTACGAAGCTCATGAACTCTTTTTGTAATCAATAAATAGAGAAATAAGATAATAGCTGCCAAGGTGTATCGTAATCCTGCAAAGGTAAGGGGAGGCATATTAGCTAAGCCTTCTTTAACCAACACCCAAGAGGTTGACCATAAAAAAGTAACAAATAAGGCAAGTAAGATTGAAAATAAGTGTTTTTTATCTTTCATGTTTGCTCCCTCGGTAATTCATTGTAGTGTGAAACCAATTGACTAATATTGTTTATATTAAGATTGAGAAATGTTCTATATTATAGAAGTTTTGCTCTTAGTCCTTAAAGAATTTGACGAATACTTTCACGATTTCAGGATCGAACTGAGTGCCTGAACATCTTATAATTTCCTCGAAAGCCTCGTCTTTGGACAGTTGTTTTCGGTATGTCTTGAATGCTGTCAAGGCATCGTAGGCTTCTACAATGGCAATCACTCTAGCGCTTAGAAGAATTTCTTCCCCCTTTAATCCTTTCGGATATCCTGTACCATCCCATTTTTCATGATGTTGCAATACGGTTGGGGCAATCGCGGAAAAGGCTTGTGAAGAATTTAAAATCCTATATCCTGCTTCTGCGTGACTCTTTACCTGAATCCATTCTCTTCTAGTCAGTTTTCCTTTTTTATACAATACTTTTTCATCGACGGCTATTTTGCCAATATCATGCATCGCACCTGCAATCTTCAACTTGTGAATTTCTTTGGGAGGCAAGCCAAGATATTTTCCCATCTGCTCGCATAAGGATCCCACCCTTTTTGAATGTTCTTTTTCGTTTCGATACTTGTCAAACATTGTTTTCAAAATCAATATAACCGTCTTTTTTACCAAATCGCGCTTTTCAGTTTGCTTCTCATGTTCAAGCATTTCTTCAGCATCTTTCATGATGTCAAAGATATCTTCACTTTGGTCTGTTTTTGTATTGTATCCAAATGAAACAGAAATTTCGAGGGTATTGCTCGGAAGATGGAAGATTTGACTTTTGATTTTCTCTATTTTTTGTAACGCCTTAGAGGGGTCTGTATTTAAGAGAATACATGCGAATTCGTCGTTTTCGATTCTCGCTAGAAGATCCCCTTTATGACAAGCCCTCTGAAAAATGGATGAAAATGATTTTAAGAGTTTGTCCCCAACACGACATCCCAAAGAATCGTTGACCAGTTTCAGTTTGTTTACATCGCAAAGCACTATGGTCAAGGGCAAGTTCTCTTGAATGTCGAGCTTCGGAAGTTCTTCCATGAAGTATAAACGATTATGAAGGCCTGTGAACGAATCGCGGTATTTTAAATATTGTTCTTTTTGAAGAATTTCATTTTGTTCAGATATCGTTAAAAAAGAGTCATCAACAGTGTTTTCGACTTTCATTCTGTTCTCTTCTTGACTCCGATTTGAATTCATTAAATTTGTGTTGTTCGTCTTATTCTTATTGTCGTTTTCCAAAATAGTATCCTTTCCTCCGGTAATTTTGAATTGATTCATAATCGTTCTTTAAATAACAAATGGTATCAAAGGTCTCGTGTTTTGCACTCTCAATTGCATATACTTTTATTATACAATATCAAGGAGGTAAGTTGTAGTTCATTTCAAAAATAGAACGAGATGTATTCTGGTTTTGATTGCTTATAAAAAAAACTGAAATATGGTTGTTAGAATTTAAAAATGGCTCTGTTGAGCCATTCGTATAAATGAAACAAAACATTAATAGAATAAAATGTTGAAATAAGTTACGCCAATCAAGTGTGACCTAGAAGAAAAATCCTGCCATACCATAAGAATATGCCGTAATTATTATTATAATTGCGTGTGCAATAATCACGTATAACAAAGCAATTAGTGGATTCTTCTGTGGGAATTTGACCGCGACGACTTTTGCGGCTATTACAATGAGAATGGCGAAGAATAGAATCATGATGTAGGGCCAGAAAAATGAAAAGTCAATATACATCGTCTCATCACGAATCCACATAAAAACATTCATAATGAAGTATAGAATGATTGAAAGCATTCCAGCAAACCAGTAAAACAACTTCGTTCTATATCCAAAGTAATAACATATGAATAATTCGATACCGAGAATCAAAAGTGCGGTGACGATTGAAAATATGATTTTAAAGGCATAATATTGCCATCCGGGCTCTTCAAATGGCAAGCTAGTCGGAACCCAATTCGCTTCTTGAATCGTAATGGTGTTCATATCAAATGTAACATTTCCAGAGTACAAGGTTTGAGTAATGGCTGAAGATGTAATCATTGAGCCATCTTCAAAAATAACGGCTATTTTATAGGTTAAATCCGCCTCATAATCCAAGCCAAAAAAGAATACATGTTCGTTGCTTTGTGATGTCAAGATTGTAATACCACTATATAGTTGTGAAGATGCATACCCTTCTTCGTCCCTATACCCATTCATTGCGTCTTTAAAACTAGCGCTTTCATATTCGCTATCTATCAAAGCATTCATTTGTGAATCGGAGAGTATTGGCGCGGTTTCAACCGGCATTAACACCTCAACTAAAAAAGATTCGCTGGTCGCAAATACTGTAACGTTAATCTCTCGATTAATGGTTGCCCAAGCAGATACTTTGAAGGATGACAATAATACAATCATCATGAATGAAAATAAAAGTGTGATTTTAGAAATAGGTCTCATGTTTATCAATATCACTTTCAAAACAGACGGTTTTATATAACTAAAATCATTATATATTTAATCTGACAAAAATGAAATATGTTATGTGAATTTTAAAAATAAAAAAGTTTACTTCTTTAAAGAAATAAACTTAATTAAATTTCCGGAATAAATACTGCATTATGATTTTGAATTCTTATGAGCGTACATTTGATCATCAGCAATTTTCATTAAATCTTCAATTTTAGAATTTTTATTTTCTGAACTTGCATATCCATACGACAAATTCAAACACAAATGTTTCTTTAAACATTCTTTATTATAAATTTGAACGTATTTATCAATCTCTAATCTGATAGTCTCGGCTGTTTGTGCATTGGTATCAGGCAAAATGGCAATAAATTCATCTCCGCCCATTCTGGCTACTATATCGTTTTCTCTAAAACATTTTTTAATTACTTTCGCAGTGTTGACGATTAATTGATCTCCTTCCAAGTGCCCAAACTTGTCATTCGCCTCTTTTAATCCGTCGATATCAAACATAAATATGCTATATTTATGAAGAAAATTAGGCGTTTTGATGATTTCGTTGATATAAGCACGATTAAAAAGCCCAGTCATACTGTCATGAATGAGTAACTCGCGCATTTCTTTATCCTTTTCTATATATTTTTGGTTTTGATTTTCAATTTGCTCAATTTGCAATTTATTGATGTAACTCGCCAAACCAACCAGTACTGAAGCGATAATGAAAAAAGAGAATAAACTTGCCATGTTTAACTCTAACAATGCTGGACTGGTTACACAAAGAACAATTAATGCAATGAACTGGATTACTGTAAGTAATATTGTTGTTTTTAAAGATAAAAAGATCGAACTTAAATGAATAATGAGGACAATGTATACAATTGGAATTACATCGCCCATTCGTATAGACGCATCAAAAAAGATAGAGACCCATGGGCCTATAATTGCGCTGATCATTGTTAGTAAAGCGGAAATATTGTATTTACTTACCGTGTTTAATTTTAGCGCTACTAATTGAATGATAAGCAACGAAATGACTAAAATGAAATACATAAGTTCGTTTTCGTTTTGTAAGACCACTACCATAATTGAAAGTGTTATTAAAATTAAAATTAATACGATTTGAAAATAAAGAAGAATTAAAGCTCTTCTACCTTCTTGTTCGTTATATTTGGATTGAAAAAAGTTAATCCATTTTTTAATTTTACTCATCATCTGCACCTCGAATCTCATCGATTATCGATTTTGATATGCTATAAAAGAAGATATTTATGTTTATTATATAAATATAATATCACATAAATTTGAATCTAAAAATAAAAATTCCAAAATCATTAAATCAGTATCTCTAGAATTCTTTTAGGTAGTTATTCAAGACAATTAATAACATAATATCGTACATTAAAATGTTGAATGTCTTATCCTTTTATATGAAAACAAAAAAAACCTGTAAACAGGCGTTATTAATTTCATATGTTGTCGAAGGCAAGTTTGCAAGGTGATTGTCATGTAGGTTGTTGATATGGATGCAGGAAATTATCCCCGCTGTTCAATCTTCATGTCTTTCCAAAAATCATTTTTCTTCTTTCACACTTTTTGTCTTTTTATTTTTTTTTAACATAAAAATACACGTCATTGAATTTGCTTGAATCACTGATTACATCTTCAACCAAGGCAAAAACTTTGGAGTAGTCAACTTGTAGGTCATTTTCTTTCATGTAAACTGCAACCTCATCGTTATTCATGTTATTGTACTCTTCTTCTGAAAGTTGAATATACATATAATCTGCCTTAGGAAGGCTAACAATAGATATATGGTTCATTTTCGAAGTGCCTTCAGGCACTTGCGCATACTTCATGTAAGTAACCTTTTCATGCCCTCTATTTTTTATAACCATCTTCGAATGGAATCTTCTTGCATTATCAACATTGTTGGATAAAAGAAACTCATCAAGTAAAGCGTTTATTTCAACTTCATCTGGCCCATAAATAAATGCTAAAGTCATTGCCTCTAAATTGCGGATTTTGATATCTAAACTCATATTAAATATTTGTATACTTAGTACTTCAGCGATGAAGAATCTTAAGTATAACCCCTCCTTTTCTGTTTCTTATTATTATAGTAAGAGTTGTGTCTTTGCCCCTATAATTCCATGTTATTTGTCAGTTTATCATAATTTGAACTAAATGTATAGAGAATTTACCAATTCAGTTCTTTGATAATTTTTGAATCCATATGCAAGCAGAATCAATAAACGAGGGTAAGAAAAATACAATTCAAATGAAAATATTAAGTTAAAATTCGATTTTTTTACTGACCATTGAAATTTGAAATATCTAAACGATTGTTTTCAAATTATCAGGTGTTATTACAACCAAGTTAGCTATGTGATTAGTATGGAGTTTGTTTTTAAATGCGCTATAATTTCTTTATCGTTCAAAAAAACATATATGAATTTAATCCCGGAATAATAAAATGATTAAATTGGTTAAAAATACAAAAATATAACCCAATTGATTAAACACTAAGATGAATCTTGATATCATTATTTCTTTATGATCGATTTTTCTAAGTTTAATATATGTTTCCATAAATGAATTAGGAAATATCATGTCTGCTACTTTTGCTGTTTTTTTATTTATTATCATACTTAAAATGATAGCTAGTACAATGAATCCACTCATTAAATATGGATTGATACTTATAAATCCATAGAATAACCACGCATAAGCTAAAATCATAACAAATATGATAATGAATGATAATGCAACGTTTATAAAATAAATGATTTCTTTTTTAGACTTTATATGCATATTCCATAAAAATCTTAGAATATAAAACATAGACATCACGCCTAACCAATAGATAACTAAACCTAAAACAATATCTACTTGTGTTAATTCGAGATTGGTTGCTAAAACAAATATATTATCCAATTTCATCGTACATCTTAATCACCTTTCTCATAATTTATTTTTCTTAATATTTAATCCATTTGATTATACGCGTAATATACATTCCCCCAAAAAGCTATAACATGACCAGTTTTTTATATCTTTAGGTTTTAGCGTGACTAGGATGTTTTGTCATAGCCAAGTTCGCTATGTTGTTGATAGGGAATGTGTCTTTTATGAATATGGTATCACAACCTGCAGTTCAAAAACCATACCAATCCAATACACCAAGTTAATTGATAAATCAATGCAATTTCACACTTTTTAAAAATAGTGCAGAATTGCATAAAAGCTATCAAGTTCAATTCAACCTATTTATCAATTTTTAATTATAACAAATCTACAACAGACTATAGCAATGTCACCAAAAAGAAAACACCTGGTAATCAGGTGTTCAAATTTTATGTGTTGTCACAACCAAGTTTGCTATGTCGTCAGCATGGAGTTTGTTTCCAATGAACATAAAATTCTTATCAAAAGCCTAGAAATCATGAAATCAAAACAACAGCCTTATTATTTTCAATGTTTTATCGAGTAAGTCGAGTGGAAGTTTTTCAACAGTTTTTAAATTCCTTGCTTTTGTGTCCATGGTTTTTACTTGTTCGCACATGATCTGTCCATAAGTTTTCGTTCTTTCGTCTAAATCCACATGTAACGGGTATTTAACTGCCAAATCAGAAGTAATTGGCACAACAATAACAAATCCATTCGTTTTCTTGTGATATATATCATTGCTTACCACAACCCCTGGTCTCTTTCCTTTTTGCTCGGAACCTAGTGATGGATCAAAATCGACGATAACGATATCTCCTTGATTTACCATACTTCTCTACCTTCGGAATCGTCAAATATAATTTCGCCATTATACGTTCCTTTATAATCTAAAAATAACTCTTCGAGTGATTTAGGATCAAAAATATCTACTTTTGATAATATAATGTCTTTTCCTTCAACCTTAATTGTTAATTCTTCACTTTCTTTGATATTAAGCATTTTTAGAATAGCAGATGGAATAATAACACCTTTACTATTTCCTATCTTCTTTATTTGTGTATTCATATTATCACCATCTTTCATATATAGTATATACATTTGTTATAACATTGTCAATTAATTTCTTATGATAAAATGCTATATATGAGATATTATGCGTTGGAAAAAGAAAACGCCCGTTAAACAGGCGTTCAAATTATATGTGTTGTCATAACCAAGTTTGTGCCACTTTTGAGGTTGTTACAACCAAGTTTGCTATGTGATTAGTATGGAGTTTGTTTTGTAAGCATATGATATCAAAACCCATTGTCCTAAAACCATACCAATCCACTTATCGCCATGAAGTGAAATATCATGCATCAGCTTTTTGATTCCTTTAGTTTTTGACCCATGAAAATACATGCTACTTATCCCCCTATATATGTGACTTTATCTATAATCAATTCCATATATATCTAATAATCTCTTATACTTATCTTGACCGGTTAAGCAAGTATCTAATAGGAATCCTTTTTCTTTCTTCCATTCTTTCAATCCTCGATAGTAAAAAAGTTTTATATCTTCATCAATCGTGAATGGGACAAACCCATGACGCAAACATTCTTTAAAAGCAATCAGCCTGCCTACTCTTCCATTACCATCTTGAAATGGATGGATACATTCAAACATATAGTGGAATTCTATGATATCCTCAAAGGAATAACTTTGCTTATTTTCATATAAACCTACTAATGATGACATATCACTCTTGACGTCAGCTGGTTTAGATGTTTCTATACCCCCAACTGTGTTAGGTCTCTTTTTATATTCGCCAACATTAAACCATTCTAATTTTGAGTCACTAGTTCCTGTTTTTAGTATTTTATGCAAATCCTTTACAAGTGACTCAGTGATAGGTTCTAAAGATGCTTTAATCATATAATCAATACATCTAAAATGATTTTGAGTTTCAATGACATCATCAATATTTATTGTTTTGTCTTTATCAAGACCTATCGTATTTGTTTCAAAAATATATCTCGTTTGATCTGCAGTTAATTTGCTACCCTCAATATGATTTGAATTATAAGTCATAAGTATTTGTGTTTCATGATAAATACTACCTGTTATTTTATGTTCCATTTCTTCTTTCAATCTAATCAATAGCAAAGGCGGACTATCTACAGAAACAAATGATACAATATCGTTTAACTTCACATTTAAATATTTGCATATAGACTCTAATGTCTGTAAAGAAACATATTCTCCCTTTTTAAACTTAGCTCGTGTTGCTGAAGAGATATTTAAATCTTCAGATAATTTTGATAATGTAATATCTTTGTTTTCTAAAACTTTAAATAAACCGTTAAAATTAACTGCCATACCCGATCACCTCACATGTATTATACCACATTATATTTAGTTTTGCAAACATAATACTTATTATTGTTTAGTTTTATAAACCTTAATATATAAAAAGGACTTGAGAACTTAATCTCAAATCCTGTCTAGTTAATGTGTTGTCATAACCAAGTTTGTGCCACTTTTTAGGTTGTCACAACCAAGTTTGCTATGTCGTTCGTATGGAGTTTGTTTTATTCAATTAATATCACTAGTACTGTTTTATAATGGATTTTTTCAAATTACAACATTTCCAAATATATTAACATTTTATCCTTAGGACAATGAACTTCTTTCCAATTATTTGAACCTACAAATCCACTATTTAAATGTTGAGATATTTCAGGTTGAAATATCTGATCATATAAACAATCGTGAGCGTACCAATCAGCATCTTGCATAGCTCTATTTAATTGAGATACTAGCATTCTGTTTTTTGTTTTACTATATGTTACTTCTTTTATACCGTTTATATATTTCAATACTAACTCTTGAGGAAAACCGTCAAAATGCATGGTAATCATAATTGCTTTTTGGAGAAGTAATATAGGATCTTTAAAATCGGTTTTCTTTAACCCATATAGTACGACTGAATACCTTGTTAAATCATTCATTAAGACAATGAATTTTCTTCTTAAAATAATCTTATAGTTTATATGCCATGCATAAATATCATCGTCTGTGTTTAATTCTTCTGTTTTCACATTTAGAAAATCTAACATTTTATTTGTACATTGGATATGCATATTCTACTCCTTGTCCCACATAATTGCATTATCATCCTCATCTGTATTGAAATAATTGCAGAATTTTTCATTGAAACAATCATGTAATTCTTCTTGTTCAAAGCTTATCATGCAATATAATTCGTTAGCTGATTTTGTATCCTATAATTCTTTGGCTGCATTTAAGGCTATTTCAAAAATATTTAAAATATAATCAAATAAGGATTTGGGATACCTATGACCGTATGCTTCTAATTCTATGAAAAAGTATTCTAAAACTACTTTTGACAATTCCAATATTTTTTCTGTGTCTGTCGAGGTTTCAACATAATCAGTTAATAATTTATAAGTTTCATAATATGAACCATCATGAGATTTTATTTTTCTTCTAATTCTTTTTTCCAATCCGGTTGTATTAGGGTTTTTATGATTAAGTTTATTATAGATTAGTTGCCTGTTATTGTCGTTTTTATTCATCATTAAAAGTATTAAGTCTAGCAATTCCTTTTTTGTATGCTTCTCTAATTGTGTTACTATTTCTTCAAATATCATAATAATCACCATTATTTATATGCACTATTTTATCGTCTTTTGGATAATATAAACTCTTGAATTCTTTATATATAATAAGATATCTACAATTTGCGGTTTGAACAAGTTGCTTGAGCCTTTTGTATAGCCATGGTAAATACATTTGTATCCCTAATAACCTACCTACTAATTTTATTTTATAGTCATATTCCATATTCTTGTTCATATTAGGCATTATAAATACCTTTATGCTTAGTCCAGCCTCCTTAAAGTCTTCATCAAGTAATATCATTAATGGTTCAAATATATTATAATCTATTGAATTGTCAATTTCTGCATAAAAATAATAACCATTATATATCATATAGGCGCCTCCTT
>Ga0268280_1001624_pt1 | contig 14610 bp, 13 predicted proteins | sample saktaG_9_FD_190139 | JGI IMG/M metagenome (GOLD analysis project Ga0268280, IMG submission 190139) | Saline water microbial communities from Sakinaw Lake, British Columbia, Canada - sak_2011_5_24_40m | ecosystem: Environmental > Aquatic > Non-marine Saline and Alkaline > Saline ... | reverse complement strand
TATTGCCACCACCACTCTCTTGGGATCGACACCTTTAGCGTTTGCCTGTTCCACCTCGCTCGCTTTTATCGATCTCGAAGAGTTCGCGATGTCGCACTTCTTATTGACCAGCGCGGCTACACCGGTACCGGATCCGCCTCCTGTTACGGAGATATTCGCTCCCGGATTCCCTGCCATATAAACCTCAGCTAGTTTCTGGACAACATTTATAAGAGTATCCGAACCCTTGACCTGGATCATATCGTCCGCGAAAGACAACTGCGCGCACATGATAGCAATCGCGGCTGCTGCGAGAACCCTACTCATCTTTATCATAACTGCCTCCGTTATCTATATTATTATTCTGCCATTTCCACATTGAGAACATGTGGCGTAATTGTGAAATCTTTGTGAACTTTATCCGCCCTAGAACTTTGTCACAACGTCAAACTGAAGCTCATTCCATGGTTGCGTCTTATCCCATGATTTTATAGGCTTCATCCAATAGTACTCGATATTAAGAGCGGTATTCTTTAATAGCTGATATTCGAACGCCATATTAACGCCCTTGCCATTGGTACCACCTTCCATCGGAAGACCGTTATTATTGGCGTTCAGAGCCACGCTATTAGAGGTAAAAGTACCGAACCCGTAGAAATCCGAATCCGGCATAAAGTCCGGGATAGCGTCGCGGCCTATAAATCTATACTCGGCCTTGGCCTTCCAGTCACCCGGTTCTTTTATCTTCTTCTTTCCTATATAGCCGCCTATCAGATAACCCTGATTCAGGTCGTTACTGGCTCCAAAGTTGTTTATAAAGTCGAGATACAAGCCGTTCGGCAGTTCAAAACCGGCTATGGTTTTGTTATCTATTGTCAATAGCAGATCTAGAACGTCAAAGCCATATCTCCACGAACCGAGGCGCGGATCTCCGGAGCTTAGCTCATCCCCCATCCACCAACGAGTATTTGTCCCACCAGTAGTTGTAGTATTGGCATACTGGCCGCCCGTATACTTCTTATCCTGCATATTTGCGAAATTATATATGGCGGTGCCAAAATTCAGCGTCGTCGCCATAGGGCCGAATTCGTCAGTCTTTACGCCTAACTGCAGGGCCCAAAGTATCGGGTCAGTATTGGTGTACGAGTTTTCGGTAAGCCATAGCATACCGCCGTTACTGTACACGTTCATAGAAGGCAAACCCATGCCGAGCTTTATATCCGGCGAGGCATAGTTTATAGCAATACCGGCTGGATTTATATCTGAATCCCATACCATCTCCGAATACTCGAACGGTATCGGGAACCTGCCTGCCCACAGCCTTAAGTCGCTGAAATACTGGCCGTAGTTCCTTATGATCTCGCTCGGCGCTTCGAACCTCATATAATACTGGTCGAACATTACATAGTTCTTATCCCAGTAGTTAGTTAAGGTATCGTTGGTTGAATTGGCTTTAAGAGCGCCTCCGGCAAGCCTCGTCCCGGCATATGTGAAGTCATTGACCTTGCCTTCCATAAAGAACCTGCCGCGTATCCTGTTTCTAATTTGCTGATTTTTAATGAAACTACCATCCGGAACATCACTCTGCGTCTTCTTGGCCCAATCGCCCTGCGTCCTGTATCTTACGTCGCCGCCCCATTTTATGCGCTGGGTCCATTCCGGCACGGAAAGGGATTTCGCTTGCGCGAGATCTCTGGATACTTGCAATTTAGTATCATCCGCGATTATTTGGGACTCAGCCGGCGTCAATATCCCTTTTTCAACCAGTTTACTTAAAAGCACATCCATCTCTCCCGCCCATGCCGCTTTTCCTGCACTAAGCATGAAGAGGAATATTAATACTATCCCTATAATTATTCTTTTCATTTTATTCTCCATTTTTATATTTTCACACTTACCATATCTTTAGTCTTACCTATATATAGGCTCATCTTTAGCCTTAACGCTCCCTATTATTTCTTCTTAAATAATGATTCACCCCCTTTCTTATGGTCTAGGAGCATATGATTCACCTGTGCTCTTTGTAAAATCTATCCATATATTCGATCTCGGAATAATAGATATCGAGAAAGAATTTTTTAATATGACTAATGACGCTGAAAAATATATCAGCCATTGAGAGCGCCTTCCACTATATAGCCGGCGCCCTTGATCGTCTTTATAATCTGGGGGTTCTCCGGGTTCTTTTCAAGTTTCTCCCTTAGATGACTTATATGAACATCTATGTTGCCGTATTCAACGTCGTCTTTATCGCTCCATGCGGTATCTAATAACTGCCCCCTGGTCAAAAACTCACCCGGTTTCTTTAGAAGAGCCTTTAATATGGCGCTCTCTTTTTCTGTAAGATGAATTTTTCCCCCTTTCACTTTAACCGTAAAATCTTCGAGATCTATATCGACATCGCCGCAGCTATATCTTTTAGGTGCTGAAGACCCTTTTTCGGCTCTGGCAAGAACTCGTTTTACGCGCGCGACAAGCTCTCTCGGGCTAAAAGGTTTAGTCACATAGTCATCAGCGCCGCATTCAAACCCTTTTAATTTATCTTCCGTTTCGGAACGCGCGGTAAGCATTATCACAGATATATTTTTTGTTTTAGACTCTGACCTTAAGAGCTTGCAGACTTCCCAGCCGTCTATTTTAGGAAGCATCAGATCCAGGATCACCAGATCCGGCTTCTCCTTATCTATGATGCTCAGCGCCGCTTCGCCGTCATTTGCCGTCAGGACTTCGTAGCCGGACATGCTCATATGCAGGCTGACCAGCGATACCAGCTGTCTCTCGTCATCTACAATCAATATTTTATTTTTTGTCATTTTGCCGCCTCTTTTTTATGTTCATTAGAAGTATAACTTATTGAGGTGACAAAATACTTAAGGGGGCGTGAACTGTGTGTGAACTCTAAGAGGCGCTATTTGACGGGATTTTTAAGCGATCGGGATGGTAAAACTGAATGTGGAACCCTGGCCGAGCGTTGACTGCGCCCATATCTGGCCATTGTGGGCCTGGACTATATGTTTGACGATAGACAGGCCCAGGCCGGTGCCGCCGAGTTCCCTGGACCGGGCCTTATCTACCCTGTAAAAACGCTCAAATATCCTCGGCATGTCCTTTTCGGAGATGCCGATTCCGGTGTCGGAAACATCTACCTGGACCATGTTTTCCATGATAGAGGTGTTTATCAATATTGTGCCGCCTTCGGGGGTATATTTCATGGCATTGTCCAACAGATTCAGAAATACCTGGGACAGCCTCTTCTCGTCTCCCAAAACCCTGGGAAGCTCCGTAGCGATATCCAATTTTATCTTGAGAGACTTATCTTTTGTGGATCTCTCCAGCACATCAATACAGCGTTTAGCCACCGGCTTTATATCGAGCGGTTCAAACTCCATCTTCATCTTGCCCGACTCTATCCTGGATAGATCCAGCAGGTCATCTATAAGATTCGCCAGACGGTTTGAATCCTGGTAAATGATCCCCATGAACTCTTTTACTGTATCCTTATTCTCAACTTTACCGTCCAAAAGCGTCTCCGCGTAGCCTTTTATGCTCGATATGGGAGTGCGTAATTCATGCGAAACGTTAGCTACAAAATCCCTGCGAATATCCTCCAGACGCTTCAATTCGGTGATATCGTGGAATACCAGGACGGCGCCTTCAATTACGCCTTCCTTAATAACGGGAGCGCCGCTTATCATGATAGTCTTTTGCTCCGGCATGTTAACAGCGACCTCGCGCGATACTCCATGATTTTCCAACAGTATCCTGTCCACCATCTCCTGTATGGAGTTATTCCGCATGACCTCCAGAGGCCTTTTGCCTTCGGGGGTGGAATCTATAAGAAATAGTTTCCTGGCTGACGAGTTCATCAGCGTGATCTCGCCTTTTTCATTTGTAAGCATCACCCCTTCGAACATGCCGGACAATATAGCCTCAAGCCTGGCTTTCTCGGATGAGATACTCCTCACCTTTGTGTCCATTTCATCGGCCATATCGTTAATGGCTTTCGCGAGGTCTCCTGCTTCGTCATTTGAGTGGATAATCGCCTTTTTTGAAAAATCGCCTTTCGCGAGTTGCTTGGCTATGAATGACATTTCGTGGAGAGGCCTCGATATCATGATCGAAGCAAAAAAACTCGCCAACAATGTGGCTAAAACAGCAAATATCATAGTCAAGCCTATAGTACCGGATATCTTTGATTCCATAAATTTTATGTCGGATAGGGGGATCGATAACCGTAATATGCCGAGCAACTTTTCTTTTCCGATCGGGATTGCCATATAAAGCATATATTTTCTTATGCTTGTGCTGAAACGCCTGCTTTGGCCAAAACCCTTCCGTAGGGCGTCCTGGATCTCCGTTCTCGTCATGTGGTTTTCAAGTTTAGACAGGTCCGTCTTACTGACTTCGGAGTCTCCTATGACTGCGCCTTCCGGATCTATTATGGTAGCCCGCACGCCCAGACTATGCCCTATCCTATCGGCAAGTTCGTCCGCATCGGCGGGATTTATGCTACGGCTCAAACCATTATCGATAAGGCTCTTATTGAGCAGGAGATCTTTTTTAAGGTTATCCTGTATGCGGCTTTCGGTATATTCCTTCAGGTGGGGACTAAGAGACAGATATGCGGCGGCAAATATAAGGACTACGAGCGATGAAAAAACAAAGGTCAGTTTCCAGTAGATCCTGATCCTCATTCTGTTAATCCTCTTCGTTGAATTTATAGCCGAGGCCCCTCACAGTCTCTATAAGACTGCCGGATTTCCCGAGCTTCTCCCTCAGACGTTTCACATGGGTATCAATGGTGCGGGTATCTATACTTTCGTCCATATTCCACACATCCGATAAAAGCCTGTCACGCGTCTGCACGCGGCCGCGTCTTGCGATGAGCGTCACGAGTAGCTTAAATTCCATCTGAGTGAGGATTACGACCTTTCCTTTTACCGCTACTTTATGCTTCGGGATATCGACCGATATATCACCCGCCGCCAGGATATCCTTTTTGGCCTCTTCGAGCTTTCCTCTCTTCAGAATCGCCTTCACCCTCAATACCAACTCTCTCGGGCTGAAGGGCTTCACGATATAGTCATCCGCCCCCAATTCAAGGCCTACTATCCTGTCGACCTCCTCGCCTTTTGCGGTGAGCATTATTATGGGTATATTCTTAAGTTTTCCGTTCTCCTTTATCGCGCGGCAGATATCAAACCCATCCATGCCAGGAAGCATCACATCTAGAATTATCAGATTTACCGGCTGTTCATCCAATATTTTCAGCGCTTTTTCCCCGTTTAAAACGGCCGTACATTCATAATCAGCTTTTTCAAGATTAAACTTGACCAATTTGGAGATGTTCTTATCGTCTTCGACTATCAGTATGCGCTCTTTCATCGCTACCTGCCCTTCGTGGCAATATTATACCAAAACCTTTAAACGCTTACGACTAATCTCTATTAATAGCGTGTATCATCTCACATAGCCTGCCATAGTCGCGCATATTAAAATTCATCGCTACCCTGGGCAGCTTAAGACATTCCCCTTCCTGAATCTCTTTATTCATCGGGGGTGAACGCTTGATCTCGCCGCTTGTCAAAATGTCTTTGAATTCTTGATTGATCAACCTTAGCGTCTTTGGCGAGATCTCTTTATTCAGTCTAATTACAGTCAGACCTGAAACGTATCTTATTGAATTATATACCCTGTAAAATCCATCTATATATCTTATAGCCTCGTCGACAGTTTTAACAATGCGAAAAAGTTTGAGGTCTTCTTTTCCGATGAAACCGTTCTTAAGCAGGTGATTGGACACGTAACTTTTCCATGCGCTCCAGTATGTCGAACCTTTGGGTTCCATCAAAACCACGGGTCTGGGCCTGGATTTGCCTGTCTGGATTAGCGTGAGCATCTCAAACCCTTCGTCATGCGTGCCAAACCCCCCGGGGAAAAGTGCTGTGGCGTCGGTCTCTTTAACGAAAATCAGTTTTCTGGTAAAGAAATATTTAAAATTTATTATTTTGTCTTTTTCATCTATATATGGATTCGGTTTTTGCTCGAAGGGGAGTCTTATATTCAATGCGAACTCTTTTCCCGCTTCGGCGCCTTTATTCCCGGCCTCCATAACTCCCGGACCGCCTCCGGTCACTATCATATAACCTTTCCGAGTCAGCTTTCGAGCGAAATCCTCAGCCATCTTATATTCGGCCGAGCCCTTAGGGGAGCGCGCCGATCCGAAGATTATCACTTTTTTAACATTCCTGTAAGGGGAAAATATTTTAAAGGAATACCGGAGTTCTTTCAGCGCGTTATTTACAAGCTTCAGATCCCCCTTATCGCTTGTTTCCCTTCCTAATTTAACGGCAGTCGTAAGTATCTCGCGGAGTAAGTGGCCGGTCTTCTCAGGGCCGACCTTAGAGGCAAGCTCGCATATTAAATCGTCTATATCCTTATCGCCTATCTCGTATTCTTTCGGTATCTTTTTCATTTTCTCCATTCTGACCGATTTTATATCACAGGCTCATCGTCCGCTGAAAAGTATCGTCACATCGACATCCGGGTACGCCGCCACTACGCGATCGATCACCCATTTTTTAACTACCTCGGTATGATGCAGCGCCAGTGACTTGTCCGCCAGAAAATGGACGATCACGAACAGTTTCCGGCCGGCCTTACGTATTTTTACCGACTTGATGCCGTGCAGGCGATGCTCTTCGGCGCAGGCGCGCGCTATCTTCATTATCCCATCCTTAAGATCCTTGTAAGGGCTGGCATCTACAAGGTCGTAAAAGCTGTCACGTATGATACTAATGGGTTTAGCGATCAGAAATACTGCAAGGATAATACAGAGGACAGGATCGACATAATCGGCGTACCCCTTCCAGTATGTCCTGGAGACATATTCCGAGATGCCGAATGCCACAAAGACGCCGAGCGATACTATGCCTTCGATGATCCAGAGCTGGGCGTCGGCCGGCAATATCGTCGAGTGGCACCGCTTTCCCACCTGCTTCATATATATCCCGAATCCGATGCATATGAAGAAACTTATAAATGAATATACAACCGCCAGATGTACGTTGTCCATCGGTTCGGGATGAATGATGTCCTGCATGCTCGAGAAGACAGTCGCCGCGCATATGGTGACGATAAGGATACCGTCCACCGCTGTCATGAAAGGTTCATATTTAGCGTAGCCGAAGTTATATTTCTCGTTTGGTGGTAGGCGGATCTTACGGACCACAGCAATGGCTAGAAAGGAGACAACGACATCGGCTACTCCGTAAAGCCCGTCAAGCATCATCGTCATGGAATCGCAGAGGATCGCTATAGTAACGCCGATGATGCCATATATAACGGTGAGAGCCGCCGACAGCCTCAATACAAAAAGTTCTTTTGCCTCACCGGATTTTTTAATATCGTTATCTTGCACCATAATATTTTATTCCTATACCGATCATAAAAATTCTATATCGGAAACCTTCTCCTTAATACCGCCGGACCATTCGGGATTGGTATTCATAGCCGGAACCTTAAAATCTTTTGAGCTGGCGGGTTTGATGGAATTCGGTTTTCCCTTAGTCCCCAGTATAGGCGCTATCGTGCCTTCGGCGATACATCGGCCTCGTTTATCAAAATAATAGACGACGAGAGTTAATTTAATGATCGTCTTATCTCCTGCGTTATCGATCGTGCCGTAAAAATACTTCGACCCTGACGATGATCCCGGATCGATCTCTTCAAGCGTTCCGATGTCTCTTAAAGTAATATATTTTTTAACATACTCGGCCTTAACGCGATCGGATTTAAGCGCGGGGCTTGAGCTATCGTCGTACTTAATAGCCGCGGAGCCTCTCATGAGATCGGCGCCGCCTATGAATATAATAGTCAAAATGACTATAGCCGCTATGCTTCCGAGGAACGTGAAGAAGATGCTCTTATATTTTTTTACGGGATCGGATGGTTTTTTAACACGCTCGCCGCAATACCGGCATTTTACCGCGTCCGCCTGTATCTCTTCCGCGCAAAACGGGCATTTTTTTAAGGTCACTGAATGCTTCTTCAGCTCGGCATGCAGGGCCTTGCCCTGATCTTCTATGGTTTGCGAAAAAACGTTGCCGGAAGAGCCTTCTTTGATATCAGAGGGGTTAGATGACTGGGAGATCTCGCGCTGGAGGGGTTCGAAGCAATATTCGCAGGCCGGCGAATATTTATTTGTTTCTTTGCCGCACTTTTGGCATTTTACCAGATCGCTCACGATCTATCCTCTTACGAGTTATCCCCGAATACGTGCCTTATTGACCTGACCAGGCGTTTTTCTTTTATCTCTTTTGCAATGAGTCTCTTAAGAAGTAGGGGCGAAACAACCACAAGCGCCATTACCTCCCGGAATGTAAAGAATCCACCCCTCACCATTTTAACTATAATCTTAAGGATACTAAGCGGAGTATAGAAGGAGAATCTTAATTTTCTGTGTATTTTTTTCAGGTCCGAGTGGCTGTATTTATCGGAATAGACTTCCCCTTTTTCGGTAAGATAATAGCCCGGTGTATTCGCCACTATCTCTTTAAGCGGCGAATATTTATCCACCCTAAGCTTGCTGAAAGCTATGGAATCCAGCCCTATCTCCTTCGAGAATTTCGAGATATACAGCATCTCCTCTTCGGTTTCCCCAATATTTCCATAGATAAAATAACCATGACAAAGTATGGGATATTTTCTTAAGACGGCCAGGCGCTTTCTTATCGTGGCCCGGTCGAAGCCCTTATTAAGAGCGGTGAGTATGCGGTCATGAGGGCTCTCTATACCTAATAGCAGCATTTTGAAACCGGCCTTCACTGCCTTATTCAATAATTCAGGGTACTCCGCCAGGTCGATCCTGGTCTGCGCCACATAACGCTTCTTTATCTTTCGCTCTATTATCAGGTCGCATATCTTCTCGGCTCTCTTTGGCTCGGTGAAGAAGTTATCGTCACTGAAAAGTATAATATCGGCGGAGGTACTCTCTATTTCCTTGACGACAGATTCCGCGCTGCGCGACGCGTAGTTTCTCTTCTGTCCCAGGAGATTTAAGTTAAATGTGCAGAATTTGCAATTAAACGGGCAACCTCTCGAACCCAGGATCGTATCGAAAGTCACGGTTGACAATCTTATGTCATTAGACATCATGGAATATTCGCACCGTCTTAAGCTGCGGTCAGGCGGCGTTATGGTATTTACATCTGGTAAAGGCCTGTTCTTATTATGGATTATGCCGCCGGCGGATCTGTAGGATATTCCGAGTATCTTTTCGAGAGGCACGTCTTTGACTATTTCCCTTATGGTCTCCTCGCCTTCCCCTCTGACTATAATATCAACCTTAGGGCATCTTTTAAATATTTCTTCAACATCTTCCGTAGCCTTGTACCCGCCTACGACCAATGGTATCTCATCCGGCATGGCATTCAAAAGACCATACACCTCTTCCACCTGGCGGTTCCACGAAACGCTTACGCATACTAGATCTATGTCTTTGCGGATAAAATCGACCAGCTTACCGGTATCGCACAGTACCTTATCATATCTCAGATCGACTACCGTGATCTTACCGACATGATCTTTCGCGCTTGTGGCGACATATTCAAGCCCTGTGGGCGGAAAGAGGCACATACCTACGCTGTTTTCGATATAGGGGTATAAAAATAACGCGTGTTTATATTTCATGGACCTGCTTTCTTATGGTGAAGCAGAATGGCTGTGCCATGTACCCGAGTGTTTGCCCTATACGAGTCGTAAAAACTTCGTTTTTACTCCGGTATAGGGCATGTACCACCTAAGGGCAAACACGAGTGGTACATGGCGGAGAGGGAGAGATTTGAACTCTCGAGGCCTTGCGACCTACGCGCTTTCCAAGCGCGCGCCATAAACCGGACTAGGCGACCTCTCCAAATTTGTAAACAAATTTGATCCTGAGCTAGCCATGAAACACGACGAATGGGAGTGTTTCAGGCGACGCGAAGGACCTTTACCAATGACTCTTTAATACCGCCGCGAGACGCTCGTTCTTCTCGAAATTTTCCGTCTTCCACGATTCTATTATATTCTTGCGCTCTTTAGGCCATAACCCGATGTAAGACTCCCACCCGGTTACAGGACCTTTTCTGTTAACCCACGGAGAATTTTTCGTATACCTGTATACGCCGTCGGGAAAAGTCGAATTTGCCACCGTCTTATACGTCCAATAAGTCCAATGAAGGCCGTTCTTCGCGAATATATAGAGCATATCTTTGACCCACTGAAGCTCGCCGTAATGACCGTCGCGCCAGTTAACGCCGAACTCGCCGACGTATATCGGCACGTCATTCGTTTTCATGAACTGGCTATACGGCTTGGCCAGCAACTCTATCATGTTCCTGTTCCAGCTTATACCGTGGACTTTCCCCGGATATACCAGTCCGACATCCCAGTTAAATGTAAATTCCGGAGGCGGATACGTGTGAATACTGTAAGCGGTGTTCTTATCATGGGGTTTGCCAAGAAAACTTATTCGGCTTCCCCAATCCGTCCCCTCGAGGAATATTATATGCCTCTTATCGGTATCCCTTATTTCCTTTGTGACTCTCTCGTAAATGCTTTTTACAAGAGATTCCTGCAAAATGCCTACCACAGGCTCGTTCAGGACGTCATATCCGGCGACGGTGCTCGAATTCTTATACCGGTCGGCCAGGAAGTGCCAAAGCCTGAAGTACCTGTCCTGATTGAAAGGGTCGCTAAAGAATTTAACTTCGCCCGTACAATCGGAATGCCAATCCGGATTCTGAGCCCCGGGAACGGCGTGCATATCGAGTATACAATAAAGCCCATACTTCTCACACCATTCAACGGCTCTGTCCAGATACTTCAACCCCTCTTCGTTAAGACTGAAGGGCCTATCCTCAAATTCGATCAACCTGTAATTAAAAGGAATGCGTACGCAGTTCGCACCCCACTCACTAATATTTTCAATATCGCTTTCGCGGATAAATGTATCCCGGAAGGATCTCGTAAAATCGTCTACCGCATCCTTGCCGAGCGCCTTCTCAAATGACTCCTTAAAGGTCTTCTCGGCTATATTGCGGCCGCTGAGCATATAGCCTTCCATCATGAGCCATCCGCCGAGGGCAACGCCCTTTAATACTACGGGGTGGCCGGCCTCATTTACTATGCCCGTACCTTTTACTTTAAGAAACGGCAACTTTCGCGCCATATTTATCCTTCCGTCGGCATATAGGCTACAACATTAACGCCTGTTTGTCAATCCGCGATGTAGTATTATACCAAAAATAGTTTCATAAGACATAGTGAAAACCTATCCTGCGCTTCGGGGGCTCGAGGGGAGGGGCTATCAACCGGCGAATCGCTTCTAATATCGCGGAGATATCTTCGTCGTGCTTCTCGACTTTGTTTTCGAGTTCTTTTAGTTTATTTGCAAGTTCTTTGTGAGTGGTGACGATCTCGCGTAATTTAACAAACGTTTTAATAATAAGTATATTAATTTTTATGGCTTTTTCGCTATTCAACACGCTCGAAAGCATGGCTACCCCATGTTCTGTAAATACATAAGGCATAGAGCTGGAATGCTTCATTGTTTCGAACCGGTGACAAATCTGCACCAGTTCACTCCGTTCTTCAACAGTAAGGCAAAACATAAATTCTGCAGGAAATCGGTCTTTATTAAATCTAACCTGTCTATTCATATATTTTGTTTCCACCCCATATAACTCGGCGAGATCCCTATCGATCATGACCTTATGCCCTCTTATTATGAATATTCTTTGTTCAATAACCTCCTGGGGTATTAAATTACTCATACATTGCCTCTCTTTCTGCCTTTATACAGGCGTTTTGCTCCCCCATATATAAAGACGTAAAAAAAGGCCCATTAGTTGCAATTATTTTAAAATAATTTAATTAAGAATTAATATGCCCGCGCTCGGCCGACGATAACTTAATACGGTTAGGATTTGGCATTAATGGGATTGAAATTAGAAATGTTACCGGGAATCGACCCTGCGAAGGCCCGCGAGCGCTTCTTCGGCCTCGGGGCTCTGAGGATATTCGGATATGACTTTACGATATGCCTCTTTGGCTCTCGCGGGATCGCTTAATCCTTCTTCAGAGATATATCCGATGGCAAGTTCGGCCACTCCGGCAAGAGAGGACTTAGGATATTTAGATATGACTTTTTCGAATGTATCAACGGCTTTTTTATGGGCGCCTATACGCTCATAATAAGAGGCGATGAAGAGATAGAATTGGACATCATATTTCGGATCGGGATACTGCTCGACTATATCCTCAAAAGCGCGTATCGCAGCCTCGTGCCCGGCTGTTGAATCTTCTTTTGCGGCTTGATTGAATAACTTAGCGGCACTGGCAAGCTTATCGGGCAGGACGCTCGGCTCTTTATCCGAGATGTAAAGCGGCGCCAGCGACAGAAGCTCCCTGGTCCTCGTGGGGCCGGTACTTATGAGGAGCGCGACCTGAGGCTTCTTGCCTACGGAATATAGTTCCTCGAGCCTGAGCCATTCATCTTCGACCATCGTCTCTGGTTTTTTCGGAATCTGCCCGGCGGATACCTCGGTCCTGTATCTCGACTTAACGAATACCGCAGAATCCGCTTGCCCCGCTCCCTGTGCAAGCCCTAAACTACGGACCATAACAATGCCATCCAGAACTCCGACAGATGACTTTTGCATAAGAGGTATAGACTCAACCATGAAATTCGTCCCGATAGCCGAGGCCACCAGCTCTTCCGTGCGGATATTCAGGTCTTTTCTCGACCCCGCTTTACTGCCCGCGTAATAGGTAAGAACCGTTCCTTTTGCTATATCAAATTCTATAGGAGATCGCGTCGCCCTTGAACTGAGACTTGAGACCTTCATCTCGGAATTTCTTTTAAGCCTCATCGCGTAGACGCCTCCGAGGCTTATGTCCGCGCTTCCGTCTTCGAATGTCTTCAGAACGTCTTCCCTGCCCAACCGCATACCCTCCGAAGCGAATACCCATTCATTTTTCCCGGAGTCGAATACTTTTACGGTACCCTTCAAGTCGTGCACGGCCGGAAGCTGCGGCAAATAAGCGTAAGAATATAGGGAAACAGCGATAAATGAAAGCACGGCTACTCTAGCATAGACGAATTTAGGCACAGACAGCGCGTTTCTTAAACCGTACGCGATATCCTCCATCGCTTGCTTTAAAATTATTGCGGGTAACCAGCCCTTATTTGCGGCAGTTTGCTTATCGTCGATCTCCTCGAGCTTCGAGAAGAACCTCTGTCTCGTCGATTGAGACACCTCGGCCGTTTTAAGGCTTGAGAGCAGCTCTTTTAGTTTTTTTACTTCAGTCTCATTTAATTTTGCATCCATGGCACTCACCCTTAAAAAATGTAACCTGCTCTTTTTAAAACGTCATATAACATCTTGCGCGCCCTATTTAGTCTTACGCCTAGAGCGGTCTTACTTAAACCCAATATGCCGGCCGCTTCTTCATAAGGCGTATCCTGTATATCGCAAAGAACTAATACGCTTCTATATTTTTCATCCAGCGCCAAGATCGAATTATTGATAAGCTGTTCCGACTCTTTAGTGATCGCGGCGCGGTCAGGCCTTAATTTATCGTCCGGGATCGTATCGCCTATCGACTGGCCGCCGTCTTCGCCTATCAAAGCGTCCAGCGAAACATCTTTACCGCTTTTTTTCCTAAACTCCTTCTTCGCGAAATTTATCGCGATAGCGTAGACCCAGGAGAGAAACTTACCGCTTTCCTTATACCGCGGCAGCCTCCGGTAGACATCTAGGAAGGTCTCTATCATGGCGTCCTCGGCCTTATGATAATCGCCCATGTACTTGCAAAGATAGCCGAGGATCCTGCCGCTGTACTTGTCGAAAAGTTTCCGGTAGGCCGCCTTGTCGCCTCTTCTGGCCTGGTCTATCAGCTCTTCGTCCATAATTAGAGTCCATTTTTGGGGAGAAAATTACAACTATATTTTCAGATTATACCACGGAGTAGAAAAATACGGAGGGTTTATTCGGATTTTTTGTTAAGGAGAAACAGCGCCTGGAATTTGCCGCCTTCTTTTACGGTAGTGGCGGCGTCGGCGCCCATAAGGGTCTTCTTTATCTCGAATATGAACTTATCAAGCAGCGCTATAAGCTTAGTTTTATACTCATCCAAAAGCGGCTTTACCGATATCTGATAAACTTTAAGGGCCTCTTTTTCATTATCGCTTAAGAGGCTGGGGTCTTTATCCATGAGTTTATGCAGGTTTATGTCGGACAGTATCTTTAATTTCGTCTTGGCTCCAATGCTGACAAGGCCTGCGTACTGGTCTGGGAGCTTTTCATCCTCCACAGATATTCCCAGAAGCTTCGCTATTTCGGCGTATGCATCTTCGGTAGAATTTACATAACGGCCGTAGATGAGAGACTGCTCTTTAACAAGACCTTCTAGAGCCCTTGATATGGCGGTAAAGTCGACTCCCTCAAGGATACCCTTCATCGATTCGGCCATCCTAATATAGCGGAAAGCCTCGCTGAACCCCTTGGCGGTGCCATCGTCTATGTATTCGCTATCGATTATGACCGCCTGAGCCGCCTCGAGAAGATTATTCTCCATGTCGGTCCT
>Ga0268280_1001622_pt1 | contig 14625 bp, 13 predicted proteins | sample saktaG_9_FD_190139 | JGI IMG/M metagenome (GOLD analysis project Ga0268280, IMG submission 190139) | Saline water microbial communities from Sakinaw Lake, British Columbia, Canada - sak_2011_5_24_40m | ecosystem: Environmental > Aquatic > Non-marine Saline and Alkaline > Saline ... | reverse complement strand
CGGAAAACCCAAAAAGGTCGCCATTGTTGCTGTTATGCGCAAACTACTTGTCCGCTTGAATGCCCTGATGCGAAATCATCTTTTGCAATCTACAAAAAGTACTTGACTTTTAAGACAGTCGCTACCCTTAAGAACTTTTGGCGTGATGAAAGAGAATATTGTTAAAGGCCTTAAAGAAATAGGTGAAATCAGTTATAAAAGGATGCTTTTTATATTTTTGAAGATACAGACGTTCGGAATCCCAAACTTGTGCAATCCCTTGAGGCATGTCTGCGTAAAATGGAGGAATCAAGCCTGGTTTAAATTTAAGGCGTTCTATTTTTAAATCATCCGGATATGTGGAAAAGAAAGTCTCGCTCAAAGGGCGCACGCCAACGAGCTTGATATCGCGCTTCAGCCAGTTGACCAGCATGGGCAACTCGTCGAGCCAGGTCTTGCGGAAGAAGCGTCCCCAGGAAGTGATGCGGAAATCGCCCTTGATCTTGCCCGATTCCTCGAGCTGATTCTTCTCGAAAATATACTGGTGCAGATACTCGGCAAAGGGGTGCATGGTTCGCAGCTTGTAAATATAGATGATCTTGCCGCCCTGGCCCAAACGACGCTGGCGAAAAACCGGGCCGTAGGAGGGACGCGGGTCGGTTCGCGGCACTACGGTTTTTTTGGCAATGAAATAATAGATATTGTTGATGGGGCGCAGGCCGATAACCTCAAAGCCGCAATAATAAAGGCGTCCCAGGACCTCGGTGCGCGAAAAGACCCTTTTTTTGCCCCGCGACATCTGGAAATAGATCTGCTTCAAAACAGGCAATTTGGGCATGATGCGTTTATATATAAAATCTATAATGTAGAAGACACGGGCAAACCAATATGGAAATTTATTGAATATTCGCTCCTTGCGTTGATCGTAGGACTCAAAGCAGCCGACCAGGACCCCGCCCTGTTTCATTTTTTTGTTCAGGGCGATGAACACCTGGTTGACATGGCGGAAGTTGTTCACTTTTTCGAAATTGAAGAAAAAACTCAGCGAATCATCCTCGAAAATGTCGATGTTGAAAATATCTGAGGCAAAGAGGAACGCCGCGGAGATGAAATCGAAACGATTCAGGTCAATGTATTTCCTGATGAAATCATAAACATCATGGAATTTATTCAAAAACAACCGCTCGAGCCTTTGTTTTAGTATTTCCTGGCTGTCATCCTGCTCCCGGAAGCGGTATTTTTCCTTGACGATCGTTTTTGATTCCTCTTCATCGCCCGCGAACACTCCCTGCGGGTGAGCCAATTCGTCGACAAGGATCTCGGCCGGATCCTCGTCGGCGCATTTGAATTGGGAGACAATGTAGTAGACCAGGACAATGGTGTTTTCCAAAACGGCGAATCCGGCGATGGAGCCGAAAATGATCAGCCGGGACATGTTGCCGCGGGCGGCGACAAAAACTGCAAAAGAGACCAAGCCGAGGATCAGCGCTTCCGACTGCCAGAATGGTAAAAATGAGTTCCAGAAGCCGGTCCGGGTCTTGACCTTGAAGCGATGGACCAGCAGCGATACCGTCAGCCAAATAAAAAAAAGTCCCATCAGGGCGATCTGGTATTTTTCTTCCAAGCGGAAAGTGGCGCGCTTGGAGAAATAGATGGTAAAAAAGGCCGCGGACAAGGCCGCCAGCTCGATCAGGAAAAAGAATACGGCGAAGGGGATGGGACGGCCCGGCTCGCGCCGGCGCAGAAACAGCAAATGAAATGCCAGGAATATGCTCTCCAGTATGAAATAAATTGCGATTGAACCATAGATGATGAACCTTGAGAGAGATATCCAGCCAATAAAGTAGAGCAGCAGCGTCAGCAGCGAAACAAAAATAACCGCCGCCAGCCAGTACGGCTGCAAGCGCGAAAAGTAGTCCTGTTTTTCGAGTATTTTGAATTTCTTGGACAAAAGGGTGACCAGGAGCCAGGTCAGGAACAATACCGGCAGAAATCTCCGGAAGTCTTCATCTATAAGCAGATCGCCGCGGCGCAGCCAGTAGACCGATAGGAAGGCGAAGGCCAAAAAGGTTCCGTCAAGGATAACTTTGAGCCAATAAAAACGTTCTTTTTTTAGGTAGTTTGAGGACATGGTTTTTAGGCTATAGGCAATAGGCTATAGGCGATGGGTAAAAGGCCATAGACTATAGGCGAAAGGTAAGAGGACTTCATCGATCTTTTACCTCCATCCATTGCCCCTCGCCTGTGACCATTTTTTTGATCGAGCTTTAATTAATGAGCCAAGCATTTTTCCCAATTCTACTAACCGTTTCTCGATATCATTATAAACTTTTATATCGAGATAGCCAATTTCAGATGCTATTTGAAGTTGCGTGCTTAATTCAGCGAGTGAACCTTTAGCAATAAAAAAGAATCGAACTGCTTCCTTATCAGTATCCCGCTCATCTCCTTCAGCGATATTTGAAGAGATCGAAATAACGGATCTACGAATTTGATCCCTTAAACCAAAATCCTTTGTGAAAATCCTATCATTTGTAATTTTATAGATATCCACCGCAAGGTCTTTTCCCTTTTGCCAAACAATCAGATTTCTAAAACCTTTGTTGCCCATTGTTTTAAGGCTAGAGGCTATTGCCTTCTTCTTCCCTATAGCCCATAGCCCCTCGCCCATTGCCTAATTACTTCTTCTGAACTAAGAAATACTTTACCCCATTTTTCACATTCTGCCAAACCAATTCCTTGGTCCAGAGCAAATAATTATCGGTCCAACGCTGAGGATGAATGGTCAGCATGATTTTATCAGGTAATTGATCATTTTTAAGTGCCTTGATAATGTCCATTGTCGAATGTATTTTTAGGCCTTTAAATGCCTCTATTTTCTTACTACTGTCTACTGACTCCTGACTACTGTCTACTATTTCATGATAAAGAGCGGGCGGGTCACAGACCGCGCCCCTACGGTCTTTTTCTTTCTGTCCTCTGTTTTCTGTTTTCTGTTTTCTTTCTTCCCTATCGCCTCTAGCCCCTCGCCCCTCGCCTATAACCTTATCTCTAATACTGACCCTATCCCCATCCCATCTCCGCCCCGTATCCGTGAGATACATTACTTCATTGAAATCGATATCAAAATAAGGTTCGCCAATGATGCCAAGTTCATTGTAGTTGAAATTCTTCCATAAATCTCGATTGTCATATCTGGAAAGCGGGCTGCCGTGCATGCAAGCTGTTTTTACCGGAGCTAATTCACGCAGTCGGGCAAGATTTTTTTGGAATAAGCCATGTGCCTTTTCAACTATTCCATTGGCATCTTTCATATCATCATAATGATAGCCGATCTCATGCCCCATTTTCGCGATACGTTCAATCACTTCTTTGGACAATTCATTTTTAATAACTCTAAAATAGTAAGTGCCATTTATTCCCAATTCATTCTCAATTTCCGCTGAGCGCAGCGACCGCAACGGTTTTCTATCCACATCATGGCGCAGGATTATTGTCTTCTCTTTTTTATCCGGACTTTGCAGGTATCTCTCAAATGTCACAAATCCATATCCCGATTTTAGAAGTTCGGTTAAAAGATTTTTATAAATTGTTAAAGTAAAATCACGCATAATTTTATTTTTTTGCATTATTTCTTAGGCTAGAGGCCAGAGGCGATTGGCAATAGGTAGAAAGCAATCGTTGAATTCTTCCCACCTTTAACCTCTAGCCCATTGCCTATTGCCTTATTCTTTCCAATCGCCTATAGTCCCTTGCCTATAGCCTTTCGCCTTTTATTCTTCTACTAACTACTATCTACTGCCTACTAACTACTTTCTTCGCTCTCCGCCCCAAAATTAAAGCTCCTATAAAAATTCCAATAAAATTGGCCAACAGATCGAGTAAATTGGACGATCTCCCCGGAATAAAAAACTGAATCCCTTCCGAAAAACACGCCAGCAGAAATCCTGTTGCCATTGCCAAAAAGTAAAACCAGTATCCTTCTTTCTCCGACCAGCGCCAGCGGATCAGCACCATCCAGGGAATGAACAGCAGCATGTGCAGCAAATGATCCAGGCGAACTTCCAGCACCCGTGTACGGTTCAGGGCTACTTTCGTATTGATTATGGCAGCGGATAGGGCCAAGATAGTTGAAATATAGATTATGATCAGCCATGTGAGTGTTCTGTTACTGAGTTTCATATCAAAAAGTTAAAAAGAAAAATGGTGATGCAGCAACAAAGATTCCGTCGCCAGGCAACGCCATCGCTCTGTTCCCCATCACCTGCCGCTCCGAAATTCAGTCATTTGCTTTTGTATTCCAAAATCGCTTTTAAGCATCTTCCAGCCGTATGCCCATCCCAAAATTCAGGCCGCATGGGCTTACGTTTGAGTGCAAGAGTTTTTTTATATTCAGCCCGGATTCGCTCTACATCGTTACCAACCAAAATGCTGGCGCCGCCATGCTCGCGTAGCGTCACCGGCCGCTCGGTGTTCCAGCGCAAAGTCAGGCAAGGCGTGCCCAGTACGGTGCATTCTTCCTGAAGGCCGCCGCTGTCGGTCAGCAGGATACAGGCATCCATGTTTAGGCGCAGCATTTCATGGTAGCCGATGGGATGCAGCAGGATCATGTTCTTTGCACCGCAGACTTTCTTCCATAGGCTGAATTCCTTGAGCCTTTTTTCGGAACGGGGATGGATGGGCCAGATCAATGGCATATCGGCTGCAACCCCATCGCATAGAAAATCGACCAACGGCCCCAAAACGACGGGATCGTCAACATTGGAAGGGCGGTGCATGGTCATGAGTGCGTAGCTATTTTTTTGGAAAATCGGGAGTTTCACTTTTCTTTTGGCGAGCAGGTTATCGGCGCACAAGGTATCGATATTCAGCGCTCCTGCCTTCTCCCGGTTGGCTTCCAAGGTGTCGATCATGATATTGCCGACAAACACGATCCTGTTTTCAGCTGCCCCTTCCTTGCAAAGGTTTTCACTTGATATTTTGTCGGGAGTGAGCAGGAGATCGGCCAAACGGTCGGTGACCAGCCGATTGATCTCCTCGGGCATGGTCATGTCACCCGAACGCAACCCGGCCTCAATATGGCACACCTTGACGCCTTCTTTTTTAGCTGTCACCGAACAAGCCAGGGTGGCATTGACATCGCCGACCACCACAATCCAATCGGGCTTTTCCTGCCGCAATATCTTTTCAAAGGCGATCATCGTATTGCCGACCTGCTCGGCATGGCTGCCCGACCCCACTTCGAGATTGATGTCCGGGTCCGGGATATTCAGTGCCCTGAAAAAGGATTGGGACATGCTGATATCGTAATGCTGGCCGGTATGGATTAATATATGATTAATATTTTGGCCATGCGACTCGGAAGAAGTCTGGTTGTACCTTTCAATAGCCCGAATGAACGGAGCTATCTTCATAAAATTAGGTCTGGCACCGACGACAGAAATGATTTTAATCTTCATTCCTTGCTAATCCTTACCAATGGATTCTACATCTGTATTTCACGAGGATCAAGCTCCTGGATGGTCACGCGCTGCCAAATATGCATCATAGGAAGAATATTGAGAAAGCAACTTGGACCAATCATCTTCTGTATCCAGGTCAATGGGATTCTCATCGAGAATATAGGAAGGCATCTTCTGACGCAGAGAAGATTGTGTTCTCAAAATGGCCTCAACCCAAGTCGCATCCAGATAGGCCCTCCGAACAAAGCTTTTTGGAAGCGGAAGCTTCGCTGCTCCGTAAGGCCCCCATGGTACTATTGACCAGATCGGTACAAACAAAGTTATTCTGAAAGTTATGCACAATATGTGTGTACAAATAAGAAATTGGTATTATTGTGAAATAAGGTTGTTTTAATATTTGTTATCATTTAATAAAATGCTGTCAAAGAAGCCGGTTTCTCAAGGATTGATGTCATGATACAGGTCAAAGTCACATGACGCGCAGATTGGAAGTGAAGTGAAATTTCCTTGAAGATGAAGTTTGCGAATCTTTTTTAGTTCCTCATTGGACTTCCAATATCCAATAAGATCTGTTGTTTTTGCATTCCCCATGTTGAATGAACCTTCCATGGAATCCATACAACACAGTGTGATTTGGCCATCCCATAAGATTTGGATTTGATCCCAGATAACGGGGCATGGTTCAATTCGCGACATCATTCTCTCCTTTCCGTGAATACCGCCCCAATTATGGATAGGAGTGATACGCACCACATCTACCCAGGGCGCCCATTTTTCTCTCAAAGCGTTCACAGCAGTGCCTTCTATGTCAAGAATAGTTGCCTTAAGAGTTACTCTGCATGGATGTCCTAATTGACGATTTAGCTTACAGAAACTCTCGATATTGTACACAACTTCATCGTAAACTGACCGCCCCGTCAATTTCACAAATTCATTTGGATCAATGGTGTCAAGGCTAATTTTTAATCGATTCAGACCTGCTTTTAGAAGCTCGTGTGCCAAAGAAGGATTTAAGGCCACGGCATTGGTCGCAAAACCGAGAACCCCGACATTGTTCACTAAACGAGCTTCCTTTACAAGATCCACAATTAAAGGGTGTAAGGTCGGCTCGCCGGCCCCACTTAAAGCCACCTCAATTCGTTCTTCAACTGCCGCAACTTGTTTCATGATATGCCTAAAAAGGTCGAGCTCGAGATAGCCCCGTTTACGGCCACTTTGGTGCGTTGGGCATTTCACACAGTGTAGATTGCAATGATTTGTCGGTTCGATTACCAATTGGCAAGGCAGAGAGCGCTTCTCTCCAATCAAACGCCTTTTTTGTCGGTCGGAACTTTGTTTGCGTGATCGTATTCGTAATAATTCATTGGCAGAGTTTATTTTAGTATCAAATACAGCCATTCAGCCTCCTTTTAACTCACATCACTCCCAACATTATCAATAAAACAGATGGTTTTCAGTTAAACTTATTTCAATTTATTCTTCCTTCTCCGAGGATAAACAGGAAGGATGAGCTTGTCTGGTATTTGATAGGGGCTTATGTGGATATGGCTTTTATGGGAACGTAATGTCATATTTCTTAATTTGCCCATTGCTTTGTTTATTTATATCCTTTCCATTCACTACTGCATACTAACTTCCTTTTCCAAGTACTCTTGATATGACGAATACCGTGACACCAAATTAGACCAATCTTCCTCTGTATCCAGATCGATGGGATTCTCAGCAATTATATAGGGCAACATCCTTAGACCCAGCGCTCTTTGTGTGCGTAGTACCGCTTCGCCCCAAGTCGCATCCAAGTAGCCGTTGCATATAAAACTTTCCGGAAATGGCTTGATCGCTGTTTGAAACGGGCCTTCCGTAGGAATGGCAACCGGACATTCGAGAAGGCCGTTTTGAGAATTTATCGTTCTCATCTTGAATAAAGAAAACGGAGATCGATTCACTGTACGAATTGAGTCGACATCCTTGCGCTGCAATAAAGTAATCAACAAATCATCGACGATTTCAATCTTGCGCAGGGGATTGGTTGGTCGCAGGTTGGCGATGATGTCGGGAACATAAGATTCATGCTCATGCAGCCAGGCCAGCGCATGAAGAAAAAACTCGGTGTCTCCAGATCGGTCGGCGGCGAATTCCCCCGGCCGGATAAAGGGAACCTCGGCGCCATATCGTCTAGCTATATCAGCAATCTCGGGATCGTCCGTCGTGCAAATCACTCGGTTGATCACTTGGGAACGCATGGCCGTTTCGATCGAATAAACCAATAAAGGCTTTCCCCATAACTCTCTGATGTTCTTGCGGGGAATGCGCTTGGATCCGCCCCGAGCCGGGATCAAAGCGAGTATTTTTTTAGTTGATTCCATTTGCTTCGTTTCTAAAACAGGCCGTACTGAAGTGCTCCAATAGTGAGGTTACGGTGCATTTCTCAACATTATTACTGCTGAAAATGGCCAAGTATCCGAGTGAAAATTGCACCAGCATCAATAAAACCTCCAGCTATTCGCTGGCTTCCCAGCGTAAATGGGACCTCAGTTTTTTGGCAATTGGAATCTCGTTTTGGTTCAGCCGTTTTACCCCGTCGCCCATAGCCTTTTCTATCTTTCTAACTGCACTAACCAGGTTTCGCAAGCCAGTGGGCTCTATGGATGCCGCTTGGTCCGATCCGTACATGGAGCGGTTCAGGGTAATGTGTCGCTCCAAGGAAGAGATGCCTAGAGCCGCGGCCGCATAGGAAACGGCCAGGCCGACTTCGTGGCCACTGTAGCCCACATTGCACTTGTAGCGTTCCCGGAGCGTATGAATGCACTTTAAGTTGGCATCGGTATCATCCATCGGATAGGTGGCCACGCAATGCATCAATTCAAAAGGGCAGTCGTGCTTTTTAAAAATCTCGACCGCCCGGTCGATATCCTTGAAAGTGCTCATTCCGGTTGAGATGAAAGTATGTTTCCTTTGCTTGGCAATGGCCTCCAGCATTTCCAGATCAACCAATATGGCTGAGGCGACTTTATTATACTTCAGCTCAAATGGCTCCAAAAATTTCAGGCTTTCCTGGTCCCAGGCCGAGGCGAACCATTCGATCTGCATCTCCTGGCAATAACGGTCGATCTCCTCGTATTCTTTCTGACCGAATTCCAATCCCATCTTCTGTTCGCGCCGGGTGGTTCCCCAGGGACTCTGCAAAGGCTGATCGAGCTGCTCCTTGGAATAAACCCGGTCAATGGTACGCTTCTGCAGCTTGACCGCATCACAGCCTGCATCTTTCGCCACCTGGATCAACTGCTTGGCAATATCTATCCGTCCATTGTGATTAATGCCCAATTCAGCGATAAAAAATATTCCCATGATTATTCTCCCTGTATTTAGTATCCATAACCGCGATTATTCTTTATCCATAGAGGCGTCACCTCGTAGAGCAACCCCTTCACGTCAATTCTCTTCAAAAAATTGCTTCACTCTCTTGTTAAACATCTTTATATTCTGACGCAAAGTTTGAGCCGTAGTCATTAGTTTGTCTTTAATGTTTTTGGGTTCACTCAAGCTATGATCAGATATATTAATTAAGTCTTCGCGAAGGCTTTTAGCATAAAAATCAATGCCGTGATCTTGCAGCCCTGTATCATTAAGAAAATGAGTCATTCTTGATTGTGTGGTTAAGGCCACCATCGGCGTACCCAAACCTATGGATGGGGACATCGAATGTATCCTCATACTTATTACAAAATCGGCTTTTGCGTATAGGTCATAGAAGTATTCCGTTTCAGTGACTCGAAACATCCCGCTTGAAACGACTTCTCTGTGAGGGAATGAAGGTGGAAAAAAAGGTACAAGTTCGGCAATCAGTTTAAAGTCGTCAAAATAGTGCGGAATCAAAATGACATTTGCATTCCATCTTTTCCATATTTCGTGAATTGCGTCGGCTAAAAGCTTCAACCCAGCTTTTTTTTGATAATCCCATCCCGGTTTGCTTGACCAGATATCTCTGATCATTTTTTCATCGAGCCGCTCTGCATTTTCCTGCCAAAACAATTCTCTTTCTTTGCCGCCGAAGCGATAGACTTCATCCTCGCCGTTTAATGACACTATGATGTTGGGACGATTGAAAACCAATTCAGGATGAAAGTGGTCTGCGTGGGGAACAAAAATTGCCGGATCCGGGATTACTTCAATTTTTTCAGCACCAAAGCCGAGCAAATTTACTAGCCATTCCTTGGTTCCGTCATTTCTAACAGAAAAAATAATCCTTGAATTATTCAAAATATAATTCATCGTTTTTTTAAGCTTTTCCAAATTGTAATACTTTTGAAAAGGCCAACACATGTTGGACGAGCCATAGAAAACGATGGGCTTCTTGATACCATTCCATAATTCCAGAGGCAGGTTTACTCTCATTCCGGTGTGATGGAGATATGATCTGCCATTAAACAATACCGCAGCGCCAATCAGAAGTCCGTCAAATTTATTAACTAATTCTACAAAACCTTGATCAAATTCCTTGAAGCAAAACGTATAATCGTCCCAAGCCAACCTTTCGAATTCTAACTCAGGCCAATCTTCTTTTAGGACCCGCTCTACTCCAAATATCAAGGCACCATTGCCAATGTTGGTACTGTTTAAATTAACCAAATGTAGTAATTTCATTTATTTTTCGTTGATCATTTTAAGCAATCGGTTTAGAAGTCGGAACGCCCCAGTACTGGCAGGTAGAGCATAAAGGAATTTCGTTTCTTCTGCCCAATATATGGCTTTTCATCCATTCTTTTCTTTTATCTGAATTCCAAATATCATACAATGTTTGTCGTTTTACATCACCGATGATCGCCAATCCACTTGGATCAAAATTGCAGCATGTTGACACCTTACCATCGAAGCTGATTGCCAAACGAGTCATAAAATCAGTGCAAATTGCGGTGTCGGGCAACGCCGGCCTGATTTTATATCCGAAATTACCCATCGGATCATGAATGTATCTGCCGGTCATCGGAAGTTTGAGATCTAAATAATTCTTTACATCAACCTCGCCGTTGACTCTCAAAATCGTAAAAGGTTTTCTATTCTGTTTTCTTTCAATGAATTTTTTTATGGTATCGAACTGTTCGTCAGCTTCAGTGTCCCCTTCAAAAACTGATATGGTCATAGTATCCAGATTATCAACGATCTCATTGCATTTTTTTATCAGCCATTTTCCATTTGTGACAATATTCGTAATCTTTCCTTTGAACGCTCTGACCGCCTCACCAAAACGACTATACATTAATGGCTCACCATTATTATGCAGTTGAACAATAATATTATCCGGCAATTGTCTCGCGATTTTTCTCACTAAGCTAAAATCCATCTCCCCTTTTTTAGCAGCTATTTCAGGGTGATTTTTTTCAACCTCCCTTCTCCCGCACATCCAACATTTTTTATTGCATTTATTTGTTAATTCAACAATAACTATCGAAGGACAAGAGCTGGTAAAATTCATTTTCTGATTCTCTGCAGTGGTATTCATGTTCGTTCTCTCAACTTTTCAACCGCCATCTAGTTTCACTGCTTCCACTTTAACTAATTTTCGAATTCTTCATGACGGTATGCCTGTGATTGCTTAATTGTTCATCGATCGCGCTCTAGGCCATTTCGCTCTAGAATCAGGTCCACAGCTTCGGCAACAGCACCCCGCCCACCGCAGGCCTCGAGCACCACATGGGCGGCCTGCTTGGCCTGGCGGTCGCCATCGGCAGGACACAAGGCCAGCCCAACCAGTTTCAAGGCCGATATATCGCGTCGAGCATCGGCCAGATAACAAAACTCAGACAAGCTTAAATTGAGCCTATGAGCAATTTCCCGCATACCGGCTTCCTTGTCCTTAGCCTGATAGATGACCTGGCTTGCGCCGCCGCAGCGTTCGACGATCGGGCCAACTTCAGCTTCTTCTTCACCGGTTAAAAAAGCGATTTGAATCCCCCTTTTTTTAATAAGGGTCAAGGCATCCAAGTCTCTAAGGAAAACCCTTTTCCTGGAATGTCCCTGTACCTCAACTGTACCGTCCGTCAATACGCCGTCAATGTCGAGAACCAGGGCTTTGATCTCTCTTTTTGAATCAATGTTCATATTTTCACCTAAATCATTCCTCTGTTAGATCCTTGTTATCCAATCATATGTTTTTTTTGTAGAAAAGCCATTGAATTATATACTTTTTTTTGCTAATACTTCAATAATATAAAACAGTTCCCGCCCAAATAAATATCTCCATTAAAGGAAAATAGTAAATATTTTTTGATTTTAAAAGTTTTTCCCGAATAGAAAGTGGCATTGTAAGAAATAAAATGAAAAATACTAATGGATCAAAATATTTTTGCCAAAATATACGTGAAAATATAAAGACTATCAGCGCTGCTATCCAAATATAATTTTTTCTTGGGAACTTAGTAATTAATAAAATAATACTAGCAAGGCCTAAGTAACTACAAACTAAAAATAACAAAGCTGCATGCTGATGAAATATAATTAGCAAAACTTTTCCACATAGACCCCCTCCATCAATAAAAGTTTGGTTGAAAGATAATTTCATATAAACTAAAACAAAACAGCAGCACAAAATAGCATTTGGCAAAATTAATTTTATTATCTTTGGAATATATTTTTTTTTAATAAACATTAAATAAATTGGGAGTAAATAAAATGGAATAAATGAAAAAATGAAAGGTAACATCATAAATATCTGCGTGGTTTCATGTTTATGTTGCCAATATGGAGGCACGAATCCATTCCAGACCCACACTAAATATAAAGCAGGTAATGTAAATAAAAATGATAAAAACAAATAGATTTGTTTTGATTTTCGAGTAGTAGCAGGAAGTTTAATAAACTCAATAAATAAATAAATTGGTACCCATATATAATACTGTCGAGTATAGAAGGCTAAAAAACTTGCAGACACAACTATTGGAATTAGGTAATTTCTACGATAACGGTCATAATAATATAATGATATTAATCCAATCAAAATAAATAAATAGGGTAAATTATCAGTTGTAATTGATAATGCCGACGCTCTTACAAAAGGACTAAAGACAAAAGTTAATGCGATTATAAATGCAAAAAGAGATGAATCTTTATTGGATAATAATGGATTGCAATTTTTGTAGTAGTAAAACAACAAGAATACAGTTATTAACGTTATAAGCAAGTTGAATGTCCGCATTGCATTTATATCGTCTGGCCACAATTTATAAATTGGCGATATTAATATATGGTAGAGGGGAAATGTCGCAGATGGATAATCTTTAACTGCATTCAAAATATTTTCGGTCGCCATTTTTTTAATAGTTGGCACATGATAATTTGGTTCATCCCCACGATTTCGCATTACAACGCCATCTGGATAAAACATTCCAACAAAGTAATAGATAAATACAAATATAATAATAAATATTACTCTTTTCTTTATTTTGTTATCCATATTTTGTTATCCATTGTTACAAGTTCTCATCTGTCATAGAAAGATGAATAACTAAAATAAAACAGGTTGTAACATCCAGAAAAAGCACGGATTTGACTATATCCAGAACTTTGCAAAGGTTTTTTTAGTTGATCTTGGTATTGATTATATGGGCTCATAAAGTCAAAATGGTCAAAATGTAGCTAATCAGCAACTAGGTGAGAGTACATTTTTTAGAAAAGCTTTTACTAATTATTTTTTAATATATTTTTTAACATTCACCATTTTAAAATAATCATCTACCAACAAATTCCTTCATAATTCGGATATTTATTATTGGTTATCCTGGCTAGATCAATAAAGAACTTATCTGAATATTTTTCTATATACTCAACTACTCTGTCAATTTTATGAGTAATAACAAGAACATCAGATAAATCTATAACCCTATTGATGTCATCAGAAACCAATACAGCTAGATGAGGAATATGGTTGTCAATATATTCTTTATTGGTTCCGGTTAACTTTGATATGCTCACATTCTTGTCAAAAATATTAATTTCATAACCTTTACCTAATAAATACTCGGCAACTTCTACTATTGGACTATAACGCAAATCATCCGTTCCTTCCTTAAAACTTAAACCTAATATTCCGATTTTTTTCCCCCTATGTTTTGTAATCATCTCAATTGCGATTTGTTTTTGATTTTGATTGGAATCCTCTATCGATTCAAGAACTGGCGCTGATAAATAATGCTCGTGAGCAATTGTTTTTAATCCTTTCAAATCCTTTGGCAAACATGAACCGCCATATGCAAAACCAGGTTTCAAATAATATGGTGAAAGATTCAGTTGTTTATCCAATGCAAATAAATCCATTACTTCATGCGAATCAATGCCAAGTATCTTACAAATATTTCCAACCTCATTTGCGAAAACTATTTTAAGTGCATGAAAAGAGTTGTTAACATACTTAATCAATTCAGCAACTTCAATAGAAACCCTTTTTATAGGAGCGTTTATTTCACTGTAAAGTTTTTCTAATTCATCCAAGGCGAATTTATTCTCTGATCCTAATACTGTAAATGGTGGATTAAAATAATCTTTTACGGCCGATCCTTCACGAAGAAATTCCGGATTAGATACCACAGCAAAATCTTTATTTCTCATTTTTAAAGAAGTTTTTTCTATTATTTCTCCAATTTTAAAATTGGTCCCTGGTAAAACAGTACTACGAATTACGATAATATGAAAAGATTTCTTCTCTTTTAATGCATTTCCAATTTCCTCAGCAACTTTATATATATGGTTCAGATTAAGATGACCTTTCTTTGTTGACGGGGTGCCTACTGCAATAATGGATATTTCACTATTATTAACAGCTGTTAAATAATCATGAGTAGCAGATATTTTCCGATTCTTAAGAGCTTCAGCAATAATATCGTCAATCTCCTTTTCAATTATGGTTGGTTTGCCTTCATTGATAAGATCAATTTTTATTTGGTTAACATCTACACCAATAATAGAATGGCCATTTTTCGCAAGACATCCTAAGCTAACGCACCCAACATAACCCAATCCGAATATTGATATTTTCATTGATTTAGTGATTATGTTTTAAAATAAGATTTATAGAGCGCCGCATAAGTAATGCAACAATTAGGACAAAAAAAGAGGTAGTCCGGATTGCTGGATGCAACCGCGTAAAAGAGGCTGAGACGCAGCGAGATTACAGATTTCCTCGGACAGGACG
>Ga0268280_1001619_pt1 | contig 14649 bp, 18 predicted proteins | sample saktaG_9_FD_190139 | JGI IMG/M metagenome (GOLD analysis project Ga0268280, IMG submission 190139) | Saline water microbial communities from Sakinaw Lake, British Columbia, Canada - sak_2011_5_24_40m | ecosystem: Environmental > Aquatic > Non-marine Saline and Alkaline > Saline ... | reverse complement strand
CTACTTCAAAATGATCCTCATCTTTTGACAAATTAAAAAATTTAAAAATCGCTTTTTCTTCAGTGAATATATGTTTTTCAAGTTCCCATTTAAATTCATCAAATAATTCAGCTGTTAACTTGAAATCACCTTGGGTACTTATTTTAAGACCATCAAGTAATTTTTCAAGTTTATTATGTGATTTTATCATTAAGTTTGTTATCGTCATATTATTTTCCATATTTTTATTTAAATTATTAATACTCAACCTTCTCTTATTATACCAAATATCATACTAAAAAACCGCCTTCTTGGCAATTTTTAATTTAGCTCCAGGAACTGGACGATGTTAGAACCTGTTTTGGATAATAAAAACTCCCGAAAGCATTAAATTATTTGCTTTCAGGAGTCTTGGTACTTATTTAAAATACTTATCTAAAATAAGCTGAATTTCAGAGACATCACCAATAATTCCAGTAAAATCACCTGACATCTTGGAAACATCACCAATAATTCCAGAGACATCACCAGTGATCATAGAAACATTACCAATAATTGCAGTAACATCACCTGAAATCCTAGAAACACCGCCGGAAATTCTAGAAACATTACCAGAGATTTTGGAAACATTGCCAGAAATCTTCGTAACATCACCAACAATATTACAAGCATCTCCATATAAAAGATATTTATCCCCATGTATAGATTCTGCATTTATAAGAGGGTCTTTTCTTGGAGACAATTGAAGACGGATTCTTGATTCCATTGCCTTATCCATATTGCACCTCCTTTCAATAAATTCTTTTATTTCTTTTTATCTTCTTTTTGCCTTTTTATTCATTATCTCTATTTTAATTACCTCCCTTCATATCAGTTATGAGAATCCCCCAATAAACAAAAAACAAGAATGCAAGTATTATTAGTATTATCACCCAACCACCCCAAAACAACGTTAAAGCCCAAAATACTTCTATATATTCTGAGAGAGGTTGGAATATTAAAACATGTGTTAATTTTATTAAAATACCGGTAACGATAATACTAAAAACTAAAGATAAAATCATCCTTCTTTTACAATCTACTAGTATCTTAGTCATTCCATCCATCATTTTTACTTTTTCTCCTTTCTAAATTTTTTACCATCCTCTTTCGAAAATTTTGGACCATATTCTGGACATTCTTTTTGCTCTTCAAAATAACACATCGCATGATGTAACAAACATTCCCCACTTAATTTAGAATGTTCACACTCTTCTTTAATCCTTTCACCTGCTTCCCTTGCCTCTTGTCGTTCTTCTTCGGAATATTCTCTAGTAGGCATTTTTTTACCTCCTTTAATAAAATTTTATAATACACACCAGGAAACTAACTACTAACAAAAATAATAATCAATTTCCTTGTGTGTATTAAAAGGTATTTTTCAAAGAACTAAAAATATCCTATAATAGGATATTATAAATATACCATATTCTATATTATTAGTCAATGTTTAGCTCCGGGAACTGGACGATGTTAGAACCTGTTTTAATTTTAAATAGTTATTTCACAAATATTAAAATGAAACCACCAAAAAAAAGAATTACTCCGCAAGCTCTAAACATAATTTTCAAATTATCCTCCGTATAAAGTTTTTGATAAAACTCAAATGCCCCTTTAGATATATTTTTATTATTAAAAAAGAATAATAAACCTATACCAATAAACACTATTCCAATAATTAATTTTTCCATACGATTAATTTATATTTTTAATTATTTTATATGACCTTTAATATTCTACCAAAAAATCGCCTCTTTGACAAGACGATTCTTCTTAAAAAAATCCGCTCCGGGGACTGGACGATGTTAGAATCTGTTTAGAGAAAATTTAGCTAAAAATTTATACCCTACCCTGCTATTTATTGCTTATAAAGATTGAAGAATATAATTTTTAAATTGAACTAAAATATTTTATTTATAGAGATAAATTCTTTAAAAGACTATTGTATTTATTAACTGTATTATTATAACTTTTTATTAAAGCATTGTACTGAGATACTAATACATTATAGCTATTATAATCACTAGTTTCCTTAAAAGATTTTAATCTTTGCTCATAATATATTAGCTGATTTTCTTGCTCGTCAATTATTTTTAGCAAAGATTGTGTTTCTTGCTCAATTCTGACAGTATCGATTATTTTCATATAAGTCCTACCATCACTTATTTCGTATATTTCAGGAGTGCCAAGTTTGACTTCTTGATACTGATTTTCTTTTTGTTCTTTATATGGTTGTATAACTATTTCTGAGAATGACTGATTGCTTTTTATATTACTCTCGGAAGGAATGAGACCTATTCTATATCCTATATTGGTAACTTCTGCATAACAATAACCGGAATTATATGAAGAATAATCTTTTACACATTTTATTCCTAATGCCATGTGTTCTTCATTTGGATATCCTAATAATGAGACACCGTATCCAAATTGTTTAATAAGAGCTGCCGCTAGAATACTTTTATCTGAACAAACACCTTCATATTCGAATAGAGTTTCATAAGGATATTTTGATGGTCGTAAATCAGGATCGTCTGTGTCGGTAGTATCAGAAAATGATAAAATTTTTCCACTCCTTTCTTTATCATAAGGAATTGATTGAACAAAAGCTACTATTAATTCTATCACTTCATCATCATTCAATTTATCTTGTTGCCCTAGTGATTTAATATCTAATACAAATCGAGAAATTGTATCGTCTTCATCCGCTTCTTTTAAAAACCCCGCATAACATTCTTGCTTGAACTTTAAATCATTAAGACAATCATTTTCTGAGCAATAGCATTCTTTAGGAGTTGAATTATGATAATAGCTATCAACTGTTTTATATAATATTTCCGTTAATGCATAATATCTATCTTTGTATTCCCAGTTAAAATTTATTGTTTTAGGCTCTTCTAAAGGTGGGAATTTTTTTACTTCGATATTTTCATTTGGTTCCCCAGAAAATATCCCAATTATGATAATTGCCAATATTATAATTATTAACGGTGGCAAACGACGGAATAATTTATTTAAAAAAGCCAAAGGTGATAATATTTTATTAATAAATTCTTTCCCATCCTGATGAATTCTTGCCTTGGTATAAAAAACCTTATGCTGATCTTCATTCGTCGTATCAGCATTTCGAATTATTCGCTCCCTGATGATTCTATGACAATAAGGACATTCATCAATGTTCTCTCTAATTTCCCTTTTACAAAATGGGCATAGCATAAAATATTCTGTAAATTTATATTCTTTTTTTCATTTAATAAAAAGCACTTAAACAATAGTTATTTTAAAACTAAACTATAGTAACCTTATATAATTATACCACAAGCCCTAATATTTCTTTATCTAAATCAAAAAAGCCTCTTAAATAAAGGCTTTTTTAGTCCGCTCCGGGGACTGGACGATGTTAGAACCTATTTGATTAGTAATTTGGCTTAAAACAAGGTTTATCTTTACCAATTATCTTTAAAAAGACTCAATTTATGGCTTTTTATTTGGTTTAACTCTTCCGACTAACACAAGCTATCTTACTTTTTTATTCTACCAAAAAATCCGCTCGCTTGGCAGGACAGCTTTCGAACCTTTAATTGGGCTAAGGCATTTCCGGTACCGGATCTTGCCATAAAAGAAATAAAACAACTTTTAACTTTAGCTTAAATTTCTATCGTTTTTTATCTCCGCTTTTTCTTCCTGCTTGATCTGGCACTCGTGGCCCTGGACTTATGATGGTTTTTGCGGTTCCAATATTTTTTAATTCTTTCATCAAACGAGCAACAGGAACATTCATCTTCTTGCTTTTTTTATATAGTTCGGCGAGTTCACTACCAGAAAGAGTTTTTCCCGATTCGGCCTCAATAAACGTCTGGACATTATAAACGCCATTTATTTCATCATCCGCCTTCTCCATAGTATTCAAAAGGGTTTCTGGATTAAACGCATCAATCATTTCTTGCATTCCTGCGCCATAAGTGTGGGTATACGTAGCCTTTTCTACTACACCAAGCAATATAGGAAGGCAAAAAAGATCTTCCTCGGTAAATGGTATGTGAAAATTGGAGTAATCTATAAATGGCCGTTCATTGATTCGCATTTGGAAATGATAGTGTGGCGACCGACCATAAAAACTGGGAGCGTGACCAGAAAGATCATCGTTTGAACACGAAAACGACCATTCTAAGTTTTTATATTTTATAGTATATTCGAAAATTTTATTCGGATTTTTTTCTTCTATAAGATCGTTAATGTTCCCTGCAATAATCTCTGTATTAGCGATCCATCTAAGATATGATTGAATCCTAAGATAATTAAAATTTTTATAAACAAGCGGAAAATGTTTTTTATCAAATCCGATTGGCCGCAACAACCAATGCATACAGGGTTCGTTTGCAAGAAAAGAGTCCATTTTTCCCCCACAAAGATAACACGAACCATTCTTGAGGGAATCCTGAAACATTTTATATTCCGCGTCTGCTGAATCTAAAGTTCTCTTGTTTGATTGTTCCAGAGTATCTGCTGGAAGTTTATCCAAAAAAGTTTGTACTGTTTTAGTATATTTTTTAAGAATCGGGTTCTCTTTATCCATTACTTATGATTAAATTTACATTTTTCAATTTATAATTTTTATCAGCCTTTACTTTTTAATTTTTTCTTTCATAGATTTGATATGTTTAATTTTATTCTATTATATCACAAGTTCGAACATCATTTAACCCTAATTTAAAAAGCCTCTTAAATAAAGGCTTTTTAAAATCCGCTCCGGGGACTGGACGACACTAAAACCTATATAGTAACTTTTTCTCTGGTATACTAACGCACCCGCTCAAAATTAAAAAATCACTTCGCGAAATTCGTGCTCTGTTATTTTAAAAAAACTGATAACCTGTCTAAGCATAAATTAAAATATTTATCTTCCAACTCGATACCAATAAATTTGCGGTTATTCCTTAATGAAGCCACACCCGTTGTCCCACTTCCCATAAACGGGTCGAGAATTGTTTCATTTGGATTTGTGTGAATTTTTATGATTTGTTCCATAACCGATAAACTTTTTTGCGTCGGATGTTTTGTTCTCTCTTTACCAGCAACAACCGGCGCAATAAATTGAGCTCTCAAATATGGTTTGTCTTCCGGTTTGTTAAAAATCCATTTTGCTCCTTTTTTAACTGCCCAAACAGCGAATTCAGTATCTTGAACATATCTGCGGGTAATATTTCGTGGCATAGGGTTTGATTTTCTCCACTCCAAAACATCCTTTACAACTAAACCACTATTTTCTAATCCCTCAATGATTTTGCTAATAAATCGATATGAACAAAAAATTATCATTGAGCCATTTTTTTTTAATATTTTTTCATAATTTGCAATCCAACTTATTAAATCAAAATTTTTGTCCCACTCGCCAAAATCAACGCCCTGTCGTTTCGCCGACTTCATTGTTGAAAAGTTGTTGTCTTGCGAAATATTATAAGGTGGGTCAGTTATAATATGATCAACCGTTATACCAATTTTTTGAAATTCGTGAATTTTATTATATGCATCATCACAATATAATTTACATTTTTTATTTTCAAAATTTCTTTTTTTGGTATATTGAATTTCAATAGCATCAGCAACTGTTTTTGCAAGCAATGGAGGAACGGCATTACCTATTTGCCGACAAATTTCTGTTTTGCTACCTAAGAATTCAAAAGTGTCAGGAAAACTTTGGATTCTCGCCGCCTCTCTTGGTGTTATTGCTCGGTTTAATTCAGGATGTGAATTTTTACCATTTGACGGAGTATCAAAACGTGTATCTATTGTCGGGCTAACATTATTCCACTCTAAACGCCCCCAAGTTGTTTTAAATTTTTGATTTCCAAGCAATTCTTGTGGTAAATATTCTTTACCTTTTTCGGCTGGAATAAGTGCTAATTTATAAAGCGCTATTTTTGAGTGTCTCGTTGCTGTGTGATTGAAAAGTTTTTTCGCGTTTTTACGAATTTCTTTTTGATATACTGACTGTGGTTTATTTACATAATTAGCGATAATTTCACCTTCGCCAGAATTTAGATAATGTAAATCAGAAATAGCGTCTTTTACAGTTATTATTTTATCTATTTTCCCTAATGTATTAAAATTAAAAGAAATTGTCTTTGAACCAATAACAAAAGTTCTTTCACGACTTTGCGGAACGCCATAATCGCTTGCTTTCAATACTTTATAAGAGACAATGTAACCCAAATCTTTAAATTTTGATTGAATTTCGTTTATAAAATATCCATTTGAGGCAGTTGTTAAAGTTTTTACATTCTCAATAATGAATATTTCGGGTTGTAACTCTTTTACAATGTCTACATATTCCAAAAATAAGAAATTTCTCGGATCACTCAGCCCTAATTTTTTTCCTTTATTGCTGAAACCTTGACATGGAGGACCACCGACAATCATATTTACTTTTCGCTTTTTTGACTCGTCAACAATTTTTTTCTTTATATTTTTATCTAAAATATCGCCAAAGATCGTTTGAACATTTGGCATATTTCTTTTAAAGGTATCGAGCGAACTTTTAAAAAAATCAGTCGCAACAACAGTTGAAAAAAGATCATTCATCTCTAAACCAAGGGATAGACCACCGGCACCAGAAAATAAATCTAATATTTTAAATCTCATATTTCTTCTTTGCTGAGGAAGTAAATTTTTGTTCCTCGGAATCATTGTAGCACAAAAAAACAAAACACAATAGCGAGTTTTATAAAACTATACTAATTTTGAATAAACAAAATTAACGAGATCATCTGTATTAGAGTTTCCAACTAAAATACCTACGTATTTTCGAGCATTTGCAGAATTATTCAAAATGTCTGCAATTGTTTGTTTTTGTAAAACTTCTCCTGCTCTGTTTTTTGTTAAAACTCTATGACAAACTGGACAAAGTTTTGCTAAGTTGTCTATTTGATCGTGTTCTTTTCCCTTACTAAACGGAACGATATGATGAAGTTCAAAATAGTGTTTTTCTTGCCCACGCAATTTGAAAGTACGTTTATCTTTTTCAAATCTATTTTTGCAACTTACACACTCATCAGGAAAAATATTATTTGCAATAGTTTTTAAGTTATAGTCTCGTACTTCCATACCACTCGCTTCAAGGCCAAGTCGTTGCCTTTCCAGTCGAATTTCTTGTTGGTCGTTTTTTTCACCAAGCACATTTTTTAAATATTCAACCAATCTATCTGAAAAATTGCCTATATTTAATGTCGGTGTAGATATTTTTGCGGTATTGTCGTTCAATATAGAGTATTTATATTGATTTATTTGTTGCAATTTTTCGCCAAATTTATCATAGAACCAACCAAGTTTTACACGAATTTGAGTATTTCTTAAATTCGTGCCAGTAGTAAATTGTGGCTGAAACTCCCTAAAATTCAAATTTAATTGAGATATAGCACTTGTTCCAGAGAGAATTTGAAAAATATACCTTAAATATTCTTTCGATGAATATTTTCTATAAATGTCAACGGCATAATACTGTAAACTAAAATCAGCACTTCCGCGCAATGCAAAAAGTGACATTAAGATTGCCTCTTCATAATCTACCGTTTCTACTTTAAAGCTTAATAACTGAATTTGCTTGTAGATCTCGGCGAAAAAATTCTCGGCTGTATTTATTTCAACTGTTTTTTCAATTTTTAAAACATGCTTTCCAAAAGACACTGATTCAAAATTTAATCCAAAATATGAGCTTAAACTGTCATTTAGTGCTGAAAAATTATAATCACTTGCTTCTCTCGTAGCAAAAGTTGACGCTCTATATTCTGATTTGATAATAAAATACTCGTCATCGTCATCCGTTAAATTAAAGAACACGGAAAGAAGTGCTTTTATATTTCCCAAATTAATTAATTCTTGAATTGTCATAACTATAATAATTTTTTTATTTAAATAATTCAGCCACTGGAACACCGACAGCTTTGACTATTTTTCCTAATTGAATTATACCTTCCTTAGCTACATTAATCAATTACCATTTTTAGCTTTATTTAGTCCTATTTTATTGCTAAAATATGACTAAATAAAGCATAATTAAATTGTTTATATGATTTCCGAAAAAGATAAAAAAGAGATGGAAAAATGGCTTAAAGGATGCGAAAATCTAAAAACTGAACAAACGATTCAGCTATTAAGAAATGATGAGAATTTTTTGCATGATATCTATGCTTTGAAAAAGAAACAAAAAGATTCTATAAAAGAAGCTTCAGAATCAATAAAAGAATTAGAAAATATTTTTGATAAAACACTTGAAAAAGCGCTATTAAAAAAAGAATATCCTGCTAAAATGGCCAAAGGAGAAAAAAAGAAACTGCCTAATTTAGTCAAAGTATTTGAAAGTGATCTTTTCACAGGTAAAAAATTTGATAAAAACATTGTTGGTTTATGCCGAAAATATAAATTATATCCAATTGATTTTTGGTACTATTCGTTGGTTTTTTATATTTTAACAGATGATTTTATGCAACCTAATCTTTGGGCAGGAAGAAAATTAGAAAATAAAATATCTTTTGAAGAATTTCTGAAATTGCCCAAAAACATGAACTTTGATTTTGAAATTAGACTTAATAAACAAACAAAAGAACAGGAATTATTTATTAAAATATTTGAAAGTACTAGTTTGTCTGATTTAAAAAAAAATTGGAAAATTATTAATGCATTACAGAAATGGTTAAAAGAAGAAAAAGGTATTGACAAAAGATATTATCCTAAAAAAAATTTAGGAGTAGAAAAAACACTTTCAGAATTAGATAAAACAAACCTTTCAGACTGGGAAAAGCAAGAAAAAATATATGGTGAAATACCCGGAATAGATTTCGGCAAGGAGGAAAAAAAAAGAAGAGGAAGAATTGAAACGATAAGAAACAGGCAAAAAAAACGTCTTACATGATTTAGGCCCAAATCGTGTAAGATGCTTTAATTGCATATTTTATATAATAACTCCAGAGATAATCTGGAGTTTTATGTTATTAAGCAAAAAAGCAATTAAAGAATTTAAAACGATCTATACCCAAAAATTCCATCAGGATATAGACGATAAAACTGCTCAGGAAATGGCTAAAAGGCTCCTCCTGCTCTTTAAAATTGTCTATAAAGCCCCAATTACTAAACAATCAACTAAACATGACTGAGAATGAATCCTATAATAACCTCAAAAAATGCCCTCGTTTTGATAGATGTAATCAAAATTTATGCCCTCTTGATATAGATCTTCCATTAAGAATTGGAGGGTCTGGTGAAAAATGTCTCTGGATGAGACCCCCTTCGAAGAAAACTATTCATGGTAAGGTCTTTATATCTGGGGGACAAGCTATGCCAGATGGTTCATTGAATTATGTGCCTGAGAGCAATTTAGAGTGGCTTAATACCCCATCTAAAAAAAGATGGCTTGAACTTAAAAAAAATGAAACAAAATCCTAATACTGAAGTGAATCTTAGATCGTTAAGTCTAAAAGGCGTTTCTTTTACTTGGCAAGAAACAAAAATGTTTCAAAAAATCCGGGAACATTACCAAGGGAAAAAACGTACAACAGCTCTTGCTATTTATATTGTTATAACAGAATTTGCAAGTCTTGCAGGTAAAGGGCAAAGAAAACATGTAAACTGTTTTAAAGCATATTTAAAAACAATTTCGGATCGTTGTGGTAAATCAGAATCTACCGTCAAAAGATATTGCAAAGAATTTAAAACTCTAAAAATCATATCTTGGAAAAATCATCGTGCAGGATTAATGAATTTATCAAATGAATGGCTACTTCTTTCTTATGATCAATCCCCTAATAAACTTACCTCCGTCCATAATAATAGTCCCGTTATAAAGAAATTTATAAAAAGAAGTTCTTATAATAATAAAAGGGATTATAAAAATAATAAAGACGAAGGGTTTATTTCTACTAAGGAAATGATTAGCCGGATGTATAAATAAGTTTATAAATTTAAGGGGGGGTATAGGGGGGTTCGCGCGCGCGCGAAGCAATAGGAAATTTACATACCGATTGCAGTTGATTTTCATAAATAAAAAGAGATATAATAAAATGTTGGCCCAGATACCTCACAAAAAATCAATTCAGTAATAATGTCCTTAAAGGGGCGGTCTATACCAGTATTACTGAATCCTTGTGAAACGGTGGGACTGGGTCAACTATAGGCCGTCCCTTTAATTTTAAACTTATGGAACAAACAACATCAAAAATTAAATATTTTCTTTATGCAAGAAAATCATCTGAATCTGAAGATAGACAGGTAGCATCAATTGATTCTCAAATAAAAGAACTAACTAAAATAGCAAAGAAAGAAAAGCTGAAAATAATTGATATTCTAACTGAATCTAAGTCAGCAAAGGCACCAGGAAGAAACCAGTTTAATGATATGATCCAGAGAATCTCCAAAGGAGAAGCCCAGGGAATTTTATGTTGGAAGTTGGATAGATTAGCTCGAAACCCTGTTGACGGTGGTAGTATAAGCTGGATGCTTCAAAAAGACCTTATAAAACATATCAAAACATACAGTAGAGATTATTATCCTACTGACAATGTTTTAATGATGAGCGTAGAGTTTGGCATGGCTAATCAATTTATTAGAGATTTAAGCCAGAATACTCAAAGAGGATTACGAGCAAAAGCAGAAAGAGGTTGGTACCCTACCTTTGCCACATTAGGCTACATACACAATCCCTTAAAAAAGAAAGGAGAAAAGGAAATAATTAAAGACCCGGAAAGATTTGATCTTATAAGAAAAATATTTGATTTAATGCTTACTGGTATTTATACACCACCTAAAATTTTAAAAATTGCTACTGAGAAATGGGGATTAAAAAATAAACAAGGAGGAAAAATTGCAAGAAGTACTACTTACAGAATATTAACTGATCCATTTTATTATGGTCAATTTGAATATCCAAAAGGAAGCGGAAATTGGTATAAGGGAAAACATAAAGCTATGATTACTTTAGAAGAATATGACAAAATTCAAATCTTACTTGGAAGGAAAGGCAAACCTCGATCTAAAACCCATGTTTTTGCTTTTACCGGAATGATTAGATGTGGCGAATGTGGGGCAATGATTACAGCCGAAGATAAAATTAAAATACAAAAAAACGGAAATATCCACAAATATATTTATTATCATTGTACTAAAAGAAAAAATCCTCATTGTTCTCAAAAATCTATAGAACAAAAAAAATTAGAAAAACAAATTCTGGATATTTTAGATAGAATTCAAATCGCCCCAGAATTTCATCAATGGGCAATGAAATGGATACAAATTGAAAATAAAAAAGAAAGCAAAGCAAGAAACCAAATTATAACAAACCATCAGGAAAGTTATAAAAAATGTTTAAAGAAGATTGATAATCTTATTGATATGAGATCTTCAGAAGATATAACAAAAAAAGAATTCCTTAGAAAAAAATCTGAGTTAAATCAAGAAAAAATCCAATTAGAAGAATTGCTCACAGATACAGGAGATAGAATTAATAAACAGTTAGAAAAAGCTGAGGAAGCCTTCTGTTTTGCTGAAAAAGCCAAAGAGAGATTTGAGAATGGAGAGGTTGAAGACAAAAAAGAAATTTTAACAGTTTTAGGTTCGAACCTAATTTTAAAAGACCAAAAGCTAAGTATAGTAATACAAAAACCACTTTTCCTGATTGAAAAAGTGGCCAAACAAGTTAAAGCGATTAATCAAAGGTTAGAACCTCTGAAAAACCGCATAACAAATAACGAATTGGAGAAAATCTATCTCCAGAATCCTACGTTGCTCCGCGGGTAGGATTCGAACCTACAACCTACTGGTTACACCTAATCTCTAAGTTTCCTTAAAGGATGGACTATATCTTCACCTTGTCTGTTTTTACAGATTTAGGCGTCTCGGTATCTAGTCTCTACGGCGCCCCCGACCTCAATCAGGGTTCCCACGGTATTAGCATAGTTTAATATTATCAAACTTTAGCTTTCACCGTTATCCCGAGATGTTCATTCCAAAGTTTTCTTTGGAAGCTGCGAATTTTCAGCATGCAATTCTCTATGACAGTTTGCACAAACAAGAATACATTTATCTAACTCTTCCTTAATCTTTTTCCAAGATCTAGTAAGTCCTCTAACAGAAAGTCCGAATTCTTTTTCTTTTGAATTAAGATGATGAAAATCTAGAGCATCATTACATTTATCATACCCACAAAAAACGCATTTTCCTCCCTTGTATTCAATTGCCATCTTTTTTAACTTTTTTCTTCTTGCTGTAACCGCCTTTTTAAGGTACTCTGCACGCTGTTGATAATTTCTTTTATCCATAACGATGGGGCTTTAGGTTATTAACACAGCCAGCCGCTCTACCATTGAGCTACCGCGGAATGTTGATTTATTATAACATTCACTAGCATTAAAATCAATTTTTTATTATAATAAAGATATGAAAATATCTATAAATAAAATAAATATAATCTATTGGTTACCTAGAATTTTAAGCATTGCGTTTGTCTTATTTTTGTCTTTATTCGCTCTGGATGTTTTTTCAGAATATACTGGCTGGGATATTCTTTTAGCACTTTTCATGCATCTTTTACCTTCACTTGTTTTATGTGGAGTTGTTGTAATCTCTTGGAAATATGATTTAGTAGGAACCATCACTTTCCTATCTTTTGCGATTTTTTATATCATGGCAGCTGGACTTAATCGCCCCTGGACTTGGTACGCTTTTATATCAGGACCGGCATTTATTATCGCCATACTTTTTCTTATAAATTGGCTCCAAAGAAAAAAATTCAACAAATAAATATTATAAACATATTTTACATTTCTTAACTATTAGAGTTAAAAAAGAAAAAACCATTTTATTTTAAAAGTGGTTTTTTATTTCTTTAACGCTTGACATTAATGTTAGAATAATATAACATTAAAAGATAGCCGTTTAAAATAATTAAATTATAAATATGACCTTAAAACAATTCAAGATAATCAAGATTATAACTATAATTGCTTTATCTATAACCTTTAGTCAATCAATCATAAATAAAAATTATATAATCCCATTGATGGCTCTTACTCTCTCTGTTATATTCTTATATTTTATCAGACAAAGAGTAAAAGAGATCACTGCTGATGAAAGAGACTATAGAATAGGTGGAAAAGCGGCATTAATTGCTATGCAGGTATTCAGTTGGATAGCTGTGATTATAATGTTCATCTTTTACTCTATGAAGGATGTAAATCCTATCTATCAAGCTATTGCCTTAACGCTTTCTTATTCTGTCTGTTTTTTACTTTTATTTTATAGTTTGGTTTTCAAATACTATTATAAAAGATAATATGCAGAATAGAATAAAAGAATACAGGCAAAAAATAGGTATAACCCAGAAAGAATTAGCTCGCTTATCAGGTGTGAGAAGAGAAACAATAGTGTTTCTAGAACAAGAAAAATATAATCCTTCTCTTAATCTTGCCTATAATATAGCAACCGCATTAAAAACAAAGATTGATAAGTTATTTATCTTTAATAATTAATAATATAGTTTTTGCTATTAAAAAACCGCCTTTGGGCGGTTTTTATGTAATATCTTATCAATTTTTATCAAATAAATTGTTGGTTTTAGCAGCTACAGGTCCTTTAGATTTTGAATAAAGTGATTTTTTCCGTTTATTATATGGAACTTCTGCTGGAGAAGACAAAAACTCCACTGCTATTTGACAAATATGCATATCAGGATATAAAGCTACTGGTAGATTAGATTGATTACTAATTTCCAATGTTAGAGTGCCTTCGAACCCAGGATCTACAAAACCAGCTGTATGCACTAAAATCCCCATTCTAGCTAAGGTACTTTTACCTTCAACCTTTAAAACCATATCGTCTGGTACTTTCACATATTCTTTAGTGCTAGCTAATATAAAATTATTAGGATGAAGAATAAAAGCTTCTCCTATTTTTACTGTTTTAGTAATAATAAAATCCTCATCAGGTAATCCTTTTTTAGTATCTAAGAGACATTGCTTGGTAACGTTAAAGCTTTTAAAAATTGGTCCTAATTTTAAATCAATAGAAGCGGGACCTATTTGGTTTTTACTTAAACTTGGTTTAAAAACTAGCTTCTTACTTCTAATTACCTTTTTTATATCTCTGTCTGAAAGAATCATAAATTTTAAAAATAATTTTAAAAAGTTGCCGGGGTAGGAATCGAACCTACATACCAGACTCCAGAGGTCTGTGTCCTACCGTTAGACGACCCGGCAATAATTGCTTAAAGTTCCTGGCTAATGCATATTTCAAAAGGCAGTGTAGGAATTGGAGTTCTTCTAAGTTGTAATTGAATTTCAATAAATCTACCTAATAGCTTTTCAAGATAAGGAGTATCGAAAAACTCTGCCTGCTTAAACAATGTTGTCATTTCCTCAGAAGTCGTATCCTTTTCTAATAACTTACCTAATGTAGGAGAAATCTTTAATAATAAAATCTTTCTTAAATAGTTTAGTACTTCTTTATTAAAAACTTCTAGATCATATCCTTCATCATATATTTTATTAATAAATTCCAAGGCTTTTTCTTTATTCTTCTTCCCCAAACAATCAATAAATCTTTTTACTTTTTCAAAATTAATAGCTCCTACTGTTTCTTCAACCGCTT
>Ga0268280_1001614_pt1 | contig 14668 bp, 15 predicted proteins | sample saktaG_9_FD_190139 | JGI IMG/M metagenome (GOLD analysis project Ga0268280, IMG submission 190139) | Saline water microbial communities from Sakinaw Lake, British Columbia, Canada - sak_2011_5_24_40m | ecosystem: Environmental > Aquatic > Non-marine Saline and Alkaline > Saline ... | reverse complement strand
CCAAAGAATGAATCCGAGAAGATGAGGCGTATAATAAAAGACGGGATGGAGAAAGTTATTGAACTTAAAGTACCGATAGAAGCCCATGTAGAGATGGGGCCGAATTGGCTTCAGATGGAGAAGTTTAGCAGTTAGTACGAAAATACAAGGAGAATGGATGAAAAAGTTGAAAGTTCTTATGGCTTCAAGCGAAGTAGTGCCATTCGCCAAGACCGGAGGATTAGCTGACGTTGCCGGAAGTCTGCCGCTCGCTCTCGAAGAGGCCGGTATGGACGTAAGAGTGATAATGCCGAAGTACGCGTCGGTGAAGCAGGAAAGTGACGAGGCGGTCATAGGAAAAGGCGTGAAAGTTTATTTTGTAAAGAATGACGATTTTTTTAATAGAAAAGAGCTTTATGGCGACAAATTCGGGGACTATCCTGATAATATAGAGCGCTTTGCGTTCTTTTCGCGCGAAATTCTCGAGCGTTGTAAACGCGAAGATTTCAAGCCGGATATTATACATTGTAATGATTGGCAGACGGCTCTAGTGCCGGTCTATCTAAATACATTATACAAATTTGATCCTTTCTTTGCGAATACAAAGACGCTCTTTACAATACATAATATGGCTTATCAGGGGGTATTCCCGAAGGAAGATTTTCCGAAGCTGGGGCTTGACTGGGCGCTATTCTCGATAAAGTATTTCGAGTTTTATGATAAAGTTAATCTGATGAAAGCGGGGCTAATATATTCCGATGCTATATCTACCGTCAGTCCGACTTACGCCAAAGAGATATTGACTGATGAGTTCGGATGCGGGTTGGAAGGGGTGCTCAAGACGCGCGAAAATGTCCTCTCTGGCATATTGAATGGAATAGATGCTCTGACGTGGAATCCCGAAACCGATAAGAAGATATATAAGAGGTATTCGGCTATAGACTCGGATAATAAGGGAATAAATAAAGAAAAGCTGCAGCTTGAGACCGGGCTTAAGGTGGACCGTGAGATACCTATGATAGGGGTAATATCGCGCCTAGCCGACCAAAAAGGGTTTGACCTTCTGGCCAAAATAATAGACGAGATCTTAAATGCTAAAGTGCAATTTGTGCTATTAGGAACGGGTGATAATAAGTATCATGTTCTTTTTGAGAAGATGGCGAAGATGCATCCGAAGAACGCCTCGATAAATTTGAAGTTTGACGCGGTCCTTGCGCAGAGAATATATGCGGCAAGCGACCTGTTTCTTATTCCATCCAGATATGAGCCGTGCGGGTTGGGGCAGATGATAAGTTTCAGGTATGGCGCCATACCGGTAGTTCGACAGACGGGCGGACTTAAAGACAGCGTGACCGAATTTGATCCCAAGACCGGAGATGGGAACGGTTTTACGTTCTCTGATTATAAGTCTGAAGCGTTTCACTCCGCGATAAAGAGAGGGCTTAACCTCTACCGTAACAGAGCTGTATGGGAAGATCTCGTTAAGAAAGTGATGACTCTGGATTATTCCTGGAAAGCTTCCGCAAAAGATTATATTAAACTTTACGAAAAGGTAATCGGAGCTTAATGCTAATAATAGGTCTCACAGGAGGATTTGGAACCGGTAAGAGTTATGTGGCCGGAATCTTTAGGTCTCTTGGAGCTAAAGTCATAGACGCTGATCTCTTGGCGCACGATTCCATTAAAAGAGGCAGCTCAGCCTATAAAAAGGTAGTCGCTCTTTTCGGGCCTTCTGTGCTTAAGTCCGGACGCGAGATAGATAGGCCGAAACTTGGGCGGCTTGTATTCGGAGATAAGAGATTATTAAAACGGTTGGATGAGATCATCCATCCCGAAGTTATAAGTGAGATAAAAAAGAAATTGCGGCAGACATCTAAGGGTGATGTGGTCGTGATAGACGCGCCACTGCTTATAGAGGCTGGTCTGGCCGGCATGGTGGATGAATTGGTAGTAGTGGCGTGCTCGAAAAGTGAGCAGATAAGAAGGTGTATGAGAAAGTTTGGAGTAGACAAGAAGGAGGTATTAAAGAGGGTAAAGAGTCAGATATCGTTAACCAAGAAGATAAAGATGGCCGATTATGTGGTCAATAATAACGGACCTAAGGCCGAAACACGAGAAGCTGCAAAAAAAATATGGAGGCAGATAGTATGGAGATAGGCGAACTAAAAACTATGAGTATATCAGAGCTGACGAAGCTCGCGAAGTCGTTTAATGTTGAAGGCATAAGCGGCCTTAAAAAGCAGGACCTGATATTTAAGCTCCTGCAGGCAAAGACCGAGAAGGAAGGGCTAATATTCGGAGGAGGGGTGCTGGAGATACTTCCCGACGGATTCGGTTTTCTGCGCAGCCCCGACTACAATTATCTCCCGGGCCCGGACGATATATATGTATCTCCGTCGCAGATACGAAGGTTCAATCTTCGTACCGGAGATACCGTAAGCGGCCAGATACGTCCGCCTAAAGAAGGCGAGAGGTACTTCGCGCTTCTGAAGGTCGAGGCCGTCAACCTCGGTAATCCCGACGAGACTAAAGATAAGACGCTATTTGATAATCTGACGCCGTTATACGCCAATGAGAGATTCCTCCTGGAGACAAAATCAGACGAGATATCGATGAGGATAGTAGATCTTCTTACACCTATTGGTAAAGGGCAGCGCGGCATGATAGTGGCTCCGCCCTACAGCGGTAAGACGGTGCTCTTACAGAAGATAGCCAACGGGATCACGACCAACTATCCCGAGGCAGTAATGATAGTTCTTCTGATCGACGAGCGGCCGGAAGAAGTTACCGATATGCAGCGTTCCGTTAAAGGAGAGGTCATAAGCTCCACCTTCGACGAACCCGCGGAGCGCCACGTACAGGTCGCTGAGATAGTCCTTGAGAAGGCGAAGCGTCTCGTTGAATCAAAGAAGGACGTTGTTATACTTCTGGATTCAATAACGCGTCTTGCTCGCGCTTACAATTCGACTATGCCGCACTCCGGAAAGATACTGTCGGGAGGCGTGGATTCCAACGCCCTGCAGAAACCGAAGAGATTCTTCGGAGCTGCGAGGAATATTGAAGAGGGCGGAAGCCTCACGATCATCGCTACTGCATTGGTCGATACAGGTTCGAGGATGGATGAGGTAATATTTGAAGAGTTTAAGGGTACCGGTAATATGGAGCTGCAGCTTGACCGCAACCTTTTCCAGAAGCGCATATATCCTGCCATTGATATAAAGCGTTCTAATACAAGAAAAGAAGAGCTCCTCGTGCACCCAGACGAGCTGAAGCGGATATGGCTGATGCGTAAAGTGCTGGCCGACCTCAATACGGATGAGGCGATGCAGCTTTTAATAGAGAAGCTCGGCAAGACGAAGACGAATGTCGAGTTTTTATTGTCAATGAACCAAAAATAAGGAGGAAGTCATGAAAGATAAGATACATCCGGAGTACAAAGAGACGACGATAGCGTGCGTCTGTGGAGAGGTTGTGCATACCCGTTCTACGAAACAGAATATTCATGTCGATATCTGTTCGAAGTGCCACCCGTTCTTTACGGGAAAACAAAAGTTATTGGACTCTGCGGGCCGGCTTGAGAAGTTTGCTAAGCGCTATGCCGGTAAGGTGAAACCGAAGGTAAAAGCCGAAGAGGCTCCTGAGGCTCCAAAAGCTGAGAAGTCATAAATTACTATGATAGAGAGAGTTGTAGGAGAGCGCAAGAAGCGCTACGATAAACTTCATGAGCTTCTGGCCGATCCCAATGTCATAGGCAATTCCGCGGAATATCAGAAATATGCCAAAGAGTTGGCGGCTCTCAACCCGATAATCAGGGAGTATGAAGTCTATCTCAAGATATCCAAGGACTTAAAAGATCTTGAAAGCGCGCTTTCTGAGTCCTCCGGAGACAGTGAATATCTCGTTCTTGCCGAGGAGGAGAGGCATAAGCTTATGGCCGATTTCAAATCTTCGGAAGAGAAGCTTGAAGAGATGATACTTGAGAAAGAGTCGGGCGGCGATCGGAATATAATAATGGAGATAAGGGCCGGCACCGGAGGTCTGGAAGCAAGCTTATTTGCCGGAGATCTTCTGCGCATGTATTCAAGGTATGCCGCAAGGATGGGGTGGAAGGTTGAGCTCATAGACTCAAGCACTACCGAAAAAGGCGGATACAAAGAAGTTATAATGACAATTTCAGGTACAGGCGTATATGGCAATCTGAAATTCGAAAGCGGTACACATCGGGTTCAGCGCGTTCCTGAGACCGAGGCTTCAGGCAGGATACATACTTCAGCGGCGACAGTCGCCGTATTGCCGGAGGCCGAGGAGATCGACGTAGAGATAAAGCAAGAGGATCTAAGGGTCGATGTTTACAGAGCCGGCGGTAAAGGCGGGCAGGGTGTTAACAGGACAGATTCCGCGGTCCGTCTGACGCATATCCCTACCGGGCTCGTTGTAACATGCCAGGATGATCGATCTCAACTCAAGAACAAGGCAAAGGCCATGAAAGTTCTGCGAGCAAGGCTCTTTGATGTAAGACAGCAGGAATATCAGTCTAAGATCACCGAGTCGCGCAAAGCGCAGGTAGGATCGGGCGACCGCTCTGAGAAGATACGCACCTATAATTTTCCCGACAGGCGGATCACTGACCACAGGATAGGCTTTACCGTGCATGGCTTGGAGAATTTTCTTGAAGGTGAGATCGATGCGATGGTAAATGCTCTTAAGCTGGAAGACAGAAAATTAAAACTGAAGATAGCTTCATGAGCCCCGTAACGCCGTTCACTCCTCTGCAATATATCATGGGCCATACAGAGTTTTGCGGTTTGGAGATAAAAGTTAACGAGGATGTTCTGATACCGAGGCCTGAGACGGAGCTTTTGGTTGAGACGGCTGTTGATCTATCAGAAGGTATAAGCCAAAAGATAAAAGACGGAAGACTGCTCGATCTCTGTACCGGCTCAGGGTGCATCGCAATTGCGTTGACAAAAAAGCTATCCGACTGTAAAATAGTCGCTTCCGACATATCGGAAAAAGCGCTGGCTCTTGCCGGGGAGAATGCCAAAACAAACCAGGCGGAGAGTATAGAATTTATAAAAAGCGACCTTTTTAGTGATTTAAAAGGTAAGTTTGATATAGTGGTGTCCAATCCGCCGTATATATCGGGGCCGGAATTTTCAGAACTTCAGGAAGAGGTTTTGAAAGAGCCGAGGGTAGCTCTTTACGGAGGTGAAGATGGACTCGATTTTTACAGGCGCATATTTAACGATGCCGGCAAGTTCCTTAATGACGGCGGGTATGTGGTAGTCGAGATAGGGTACGGACAATCCAGGGCCGTAAAAGATATTTGTGAAGGTGTTTTAGGTTTTAAGACGGTCAATGTTAAAAAAGATCTAAGCGGTATAGATAGGGTGATCGTGGCTAAATGGACAAATTAGTAATAGAAGGCGGCAGACGGCTGGAAGGCACTGTAGAGATAAGCGGAGCCAAGAACGCATGTCTGCCTATACTTGCAGCAACGCTTCTTTCGGATGATAAGTCCGTTATCAGAAATATTCCGGCTCTCAAAGATATGTCGACGATGCTCAAGATCCTAAAAAATCTAGGAGCGAGGGTCGAACAAAATGGCGACGAAATAACTGTAGAGCCCAGAGGATATAAAAAATATATAGCCCCTTACGAACTTGTGAGCACAATGCGCGCATCCATCTGCGTGTTGGGCCCGCTTCTGGCTAAACTGGGCCGGGCTAAAGTTTCTTATCCGGGCGGGTGCACCATAGGTTCCAGGCCGATAGACCTGCATCTTAAAGGTATTAGAGCCCTGGGCGCCGACCTTAAAATAGAGGGCGGATATATAATCGCTGACTGTAAACGTCTACATGGCGGAAGCGTATATCTGGGAGGACATTTCGGTTCAAGCGTTTTAGCCACCGACAATACGATGATGGCAGCGACGCTGGCAAAAGGCGTCACGGTTATCGAAAACGCCGCCTGCGAGCCGGAGGTTGTGGACTTGGCCGACTTCCTTGTGAAGATGGGGGCCCGCATAAAAGGGCAGGGCACATCGAGAATAATTATAGAAGGAGTTAAGAAACTTCACGGCGCGGAGCACTCTGTGATACCGGACAGGATAGAGGCCGGTACCTATATGATAGCGGCGGCCATAACGAAGGGCGATATAGTATTAAAACACGCGCGGCTTGAACATATGGTGGCCGTTGTCGATAAATTATTTGAGGCGGGCCTGGAGGTTACGAAGGTGCACGGGGGCTTAAGGGCGAAATATGTTAGGCGCATAAAACCGATGGACATAACCACCCTTCAGTATCCGGGCTTTCCTACGGATATGCAGGCGCAGTTTATGAGCCTCATGGCCGTCACCGGTGGCATAAGCGTGATAACAGAAAAGATATATCCGGAGAGGTTTATACATATAAGCGAGATGAATCGTATGGGAGCCGATATATTGCTTGAAGGCCCGAATGCGATAGTAAAAGGGGTAAAAAATTTAAGCGGCGCGCCGGTGATGGCGTCGGATTTGAGGGCTTCGGCGGCGCTGGTGCTTGCCGGACTTGTAGCAAAGGGCAGGACCGATGTGCGCAGGATTTATCACCTCGATAGAGGATATGAAAAACTTGAGGATAAATTCAACTCGCTCGGAGCAAAGATCTATAGAGAAAAAGACAAACAAGCATAACCAGGAGGAAAGATGGCAGCAGTCATAAGATTGACGAGGATGGGGACGCTAAAGAAGCCGTTCCACAGGATAGTGGTTATCGATAAGCATAGAGCTCGCGATTCCAAACCGATAGAGATATTGGGGTTTTATGATCCGAAGACAGAGCCTGCGAATGTGAAAGTGAAGAAGGAGAGAGCCGAGTATTGGCTCAGCGTAGGCGCTACTCCGTCGGCTATCGTCAGAACACTTTTGAAGAAGCAGGGGATAAAAGTATAGTGCGGATAGACATTATCACGCTTTTTCCCGGCATGTTCGAAAGTGTGCTGGGCGAGTCGATGTTGAAGAGGGCTCAGGCCAAAGGACTTTTAAAGGTAAGTATTCACAACTTAAGAGACTGGACCTCGGATAACCATAGGACGGCAGACGATAAACCGTTCGGCGGTGGACCGGGGATGGTAATGAAAGTCGAGCCGGTATATAAGGCGCTCAAAGAGCTAAGGGTTTTACGAACAACGAAGGCCGGTATTAGAGTTATATTATTGACGCCTCAGGGGAAGAAATTAGAGCAGAAGGAAGTAAAAAGGTTAGCGAAGTATAAAAGGCTCATTTTGGTCTGCGGACACTATGAGGGGGTCGACGAAAGGGTTCGCGGCCTCGTGGATGAGGAGATATCGATAGGGGATTATATACTGACTTGTGGGGAACTGCCCGCGATGGTGCTGATCGATGCGGCGGCAAGACTTATCCCCGGGGTTCTAGGGCATAGCGGCTCGACAGCCTGTGAATCTTTTGAAGACGGGCTTCTGGAGTATCCTCAATATACAAGGCCCGCAGAATATATGGGTATGAAGGTTCCCGAAATAATATTGAGCGGGGATCATAAAAAAATAGAAAAGTGGCGTAAGGCCGAGTCTCTGAAAAGAACATCGGAGAGAAGGCCGGATCTGTTAAAAAGGAGATAATAATGGAAAAGAAATTTATTGATCTGATCAGCGCGAAGTATTTGAAGAAGGATCTGCCGAAGTTCTCGGTCGGCGACACTGTGGATGTGCAGCTGAAGATTATCGAAGAGGGCAAGGCCAGGATTCAGACGTTCGAAGGCACCGTGATAGCCAGAGCCGGTTCGGGCCTGGGAGAGACCTTCACGGTCAGGAAAGTTTCCTACGGCGAGGGAGTAGAGATGGTGCTTCTCATAAATTCACCTTCTATTGACAAGGTAAAGGTAGTGAAGAAAGGTGATGTCAACAGGGCTAAACTCTATTACTTGAAGCGCAAAGTGGGAAAAGAGACGAAAGTTGATGAGAAGATCGAGCATCATAAGGTCGAAGCGCCTCCTGTCCCACGAGCGGAGACTAAGTAAGTCCGGTTACAAGCTGATCGCCGGTGTTGATGAAGCCGGGCGGGGTCCGCTAGCCGGTCCCGTCGTAGCCGGCGCTGTCATACTTAAGACTACGGATTTTTACTGCGATATAGATGACTCTAAGAAACTCTCTCCGAAGAAACGGGATATTGCCTACCTAGAAATATTCAAAAAAGCCCATGTCGGCATAGGCATCGTAGATGAAAACCAGATAGATTTAATAAATATATATCAGGCTACGGTCAAAGCGATGCTGTTAGCCATAGAAAACCTCCCGATTCAGCCCGACTATGTTATAGTAGACGGCCGTATGAAAATTTCCACTAAATGTCCCATTAAGTGCATCGTAAGGGGGGACTCCTTAAGCCTGTCCATAGCCGCAGCATCTATAATAGCTAAGGTTACCAGGGATAGGATGATGCTTTCGTATCATGAAACTTATCCCATATACGGTTTTGATAAGCATAAAGGCTACCCCACTAAGGCCCATAAGAAGATGCTTGCCCTGTATGGCCCATCCCAGATACATAGGCGGAGCTTCCGCCCCGTAATGCAAAGCCTTTAAATATATTGACCTAAGCTCTCCCATATAATAAGATAATAGCCTACTATGTTACCTATTGTTACTATAGCGAAGCGGGCCGGCATACCCGCGAAATATCTTGAATTATATGGCAATTTTAAGGCCAAAGTCTCGCTTGACGTCCTAAAAGGCGCTAAAAAAGGCAGGGGTAAATATATTGTGGTTACCGGGATAACCCCAACGCATCTGGGCGAAGGGAAGACCGTCACCGCCATAGGCCTTTCCATGGCGCTGACTAAGACAGGTAAGAAGGCAATAGCTTGTCTGAGGCAGCCGTCCCTTGGGCCGTTATTCGGGGTAAAGGGCGGCGGCTTAGGAGGAGGAAGGGCAGAAATAATTCCGCAGGAAGATATAGGGCTTCATCTTACAGGCGATATTCACGCCGTAGAAGCAGCGCACAACCTGGCGTCGGCGTTTATGGATAATCACATCTTCAGGGGCAATAAGCTCGGGATCGATGTGGATAAAATATTCTGGAAACGCGTTGCCGATGTGAATGACAGATCATTACGCTACGTTCGCGTAGGGATGGGCGGAGGAACGCATGGCCTGGAACGAGATACCGGTTTTGACATAACTGCGGCGAGCGAAATAATGGCAATACTCGCGCTATCCGAATCACTCCAGGATCTGAGAAAGCGCCTGGGGAGAATAGTTCTGGCATTGGATAAAAAGGGTAAGCCCGTCACCTGCGAGAACCTGAAGGTCGCCGGGGCGATGGCCGTGATACTGAAAGACGCTCTTAAGCCGAACCTCGCTCAGACTAGCGAAGGCACGCCTTGCTTTATTCATACAGGGCCGTTTGCGAATATCACGCATGGCAATAGCTCTATCGTAGCTGATAGAATAGCGCTTGGTCTTGCCGATTATGTCGTAACTGAGGCGGGTTTTGGAGCCGACTGCGGCCTGGAGAAGTTTGCGGATATTAAGTGCAGAGAGAGCGGGTTAACGCCATCCGTGGTAGTTCTCGTAGCGTCGGTGAGGGCGCTTAAAGTACACTCCGGAAGATATAAGATGGTGGTGGGGCGTCCTCTCGATCGGGAACTTTCAAAAGAGAATATCGATGCTCTCGATGAAGGTTGTGTTAATCTGGATAAGCAGATAGAGAACGCGCGAGTATTTGACCTGCCCGTTGTAGTTGTTATAAACCGTTTTCCTAAAGATACGGCCAGAGAGTTAGAGATGGTTAAGGCGCGGGCTCTTAGGATCGGAGCCTTCGATTGTGTTACAAGCGACGTCTTCCGATTAGGATCAAAAGGCGGGGCCGAGTTAGCCAGGGCGGTTGTGAATGCCTGCAGGACAAATACTAAATTTAAAGCTCTCTATCCGCTCAATATACCGGTTAAAGAAAAGATATCGACGATAGCAAAGAAGATATACGGCGCCAGCGGAGTGAGTTACTCCGCGAAGGCCGATGAGAATGTAAAGGCTTTTGAGAAGCTGGGTTTCGGGAAGCTGCCGATCTGCATGGCGAAGACTCATCTGTCGCTTTCACATGATCCAAAATTAAAAGGCGCGCCCAGGGATTTTGTGCTTCCCATTAATGATGTCCGGCCATCCATTGGCGCCGGATTCCTGTACGCAATATGCGGGAATGTCATGACGATGCCGGCCTTGCCGGAGCGGCCTGCAGGAGAGAGGATCGATATTGATTCTAAAGGTAGGATGGTCTATGTACATAAATAAATCTATTAAAATATATTTAGACGATCTTGCGGCAAAGAAGCCGGCTCCCGGCGGAGGCAGTGCGGCCGCGCTTTCAGCAGCTATCGGAGCGGGGCTCATTTCCATGGTCGCAAATTATACAGTGGGTAATCCGGCATATAAGGCCTGCCAAGACAAGGTATCGGATATATTGGTAAAGGTTGAAAGCTATCGCGTGAAGCTCGAGGAGCTGGTAGATGAAGATGCTGAAGCGTACGGCAAATTGTCGGAAGGTCTTAAGGCTTCAGTTAAGGATATTAATAAGGTTGAGGTCCTTTATAAGGAGGCGTTACGCCCTCCTTTAGAGATTTGCAAGATAGCTTCGGAATGCCTAAGGCTTTGCAAAACGATCGCAGGATGCGGTAACAAAAATCTTATAACCGATGTCGCTATAGCCGCGATACTCCTTGAGGGCGCTTTTTTTTCTGCGAAATTCAACGTTTATATAAATCTGAAATATATAAAAGATATGGAGTATGTCGGTCAGATACACGGGCTGCTCGCCCCGCTTGAAGATGAGCTGCCCGCACTGAAGGAAGAGATTATCGAGATGTGCGAGGAGGTAATAGAATAATGGCCGCGAAATTGCTTGAAGGAAAACCGATAGCGGAAAATATTAAGATGGCGCTAAGTGCCGAAGTCGCGGCGCTTAAGGTCAGGCACGGCAGGGGTCCGAAGCTTGTCGCCATTCAGATAGGTGAGAATGCATCTTCGGCCGTATATATTAAAGCGCAGAAGAAATGCGCCGAATCGATCGGTATCGATTATGAGCTTAGGGTCCTCCCGGAGACGGCTTCGCAATCCGAAATCGAAAATATCATTGTCGGTTTAAATAAAGATGCTTCAGTCAGCGCCGTCATAATACAGATGCCGGTTCCGAAAGGCATAGATTCAAAGAAGCTTTTGAGCATGATATCGCCCGGCAAGGATGCCGAGGGGATGCATCCGGAAAATCTCGGAAAGGTTCTTTCGGGGCACTACAATATAGCTCCGTGTACGGCTATGGCGATAATGGAACTTTTGGAATCAACGGGAGTAAATCTTTACGGGAAAGAGGCGGTTGTAGTTGGCCACTCGGAAATAGTCGGAAAACCTTTGGCGCTCATGCTGCTGAATAAATTCGCTACGACGACAGTCTGCCATATCGCGACGGGTGAGCGAGGGGCGTTGCCGGAACACGTGAAGCGCGCCGAGGTGCTCATAGTGGCTGTTGGCAAAGCCGGAGTAGTAAAGGGTGAGTGGGTAAGGGATGGGGCCATAGTCATCGATGTCGGTATAAATAAGGTTGGAGAAAAAATAGTCGGTGACGTGGAGTTCGATATTGCTGAAAAAAAAGCTTCATATATAACGCCTGTCCCAGGCGGAGTAGGGCCGCTTACCACTACGATACTTATGCGGAACACCGTGGAGCAGTTCAAGGCCAAACTATGACATTCTGTGAAAAAATACATGCCGGAAAATTTATCGTTACCAGCGAGATAGGTCCGCCTAAGGGCACTGACGTAAAAGAGATACTCGAGGATGCTGAACTTATAAAAAATAGGGTCGACGCCATAAATGTCACTGACCTTCAGAGCTCCATGATGAAGGTCGGATCGCTTGCGGTATGCCGTCTGTTAAAAGAACGCGGCATCGAACCGATATTCCAGCTGACATGCCGCGATAGGAACAGGCTTGCTCTTCAATCCGACCTCTTGTCCGCCAGCATTCTGGGCATTGAAAATGTTCTTATACTAACAGGCGATTATCCGACCCTTGGGGATCATCCGGAAGCGAAGCCCGTATTTGATCTGGGCAGCGTTCAGCTTTTGGAAACAGCAAAGATGCTTGCCTCAGGCAAAGATATGAAGGGCAATCCGCTTAAAGGAACGCCGAAATTCTGTTTAGGAGCGGTTGTAAATCCCGGCGCGGATCCGCTGGAACCGGAAATAATTAAGATGGAGCAAAAGGTTAAAGCCGGTGCGGAATTTTTCCAGACTCAGGCCGTGTATGACATCGAGCTATTCAGGAATTTTATTGACGCCGCTAGGCATGTAAAAGTTCCGATATTTGCAGGGATAGTACTCTTAAAATCCGCCGGCATGGCGAGATACATGAATAAGAACGTTGCCGGGGTTGTTGTGCCGGAGGATATAATAAAAGAAATGGATACCGCAAAAGATAAAGCGGCTGCGTCAATAGCGATGGCCGGTCGTATTATAAGAGAGCTTAAGCCTTTATGCTGCGGCGTGCATATAATGCCGATAGGCTGGGATAGGAAGGTGCCTCAGGTATTGGACGCGGCAGGATTATAAAATGACCAATAAAATCACTGCGGTTTCCGTAGCGGGGCTAATGGTGAATGGCGCTCGCAAGGTCTTAGCAGATGCCGGGAACTACCTTAGTTTATTAACGAAAGAAAAGGGCGCGAGTTTTACATTAGGATTTCCGGAGACCGCATTCTATCTTCCTCTTGCCAATGCCATATTAGGTTTAGAGGCCAATAACCTTAGCGATGCGGTTAAAATATTATCGACCGCGAAATCGCTCATTATAAAAGACATCCCATCGGAAGACAAATGGCCGGAATTTTTAAAAGACGCGCTAAACGCCGGTGTCGCCACTATATTATCCGAAGAAGTGATATGCGCGCTGCGTTATATTGAAGAAAAAGAGCCGCAGCCGGATTGTCCGGGGTTCTTTTCGGATGCATTATTAAGGTCGCTCGGAATACAGTTAGTTGACGGCAGGATGTCGGGCATAGCCGTTATACTTGGCAAGGCCCCGGACTCAAAAACAGCAGTTGAGATAGTTCGTGACCTGCAGAAGCGTAATATACTTACACTGGTGGGCGGATCTGTTGACGGGGTGAGTATCATAGAGCAGCTTAAAGAGGGCGGCCTCGCGATGGGCCTGGAGTCATATGTTGTCCCATTCGGTCGTGATACTATTTCGGTAGTCTATGCGCTAAATTTTGCGATTCGCGCGGCGCTCACGTTTGGCGGTATAAAGGCCGGCAATGCCAAGGCATGTGTTGACTATGTGCGTGAAAGAGTGCCGGCGTTCGTGTTGCTTTTAGGCGGAGTTTGCGAGGTAAAAGCGGCGACCGGAGCGGGGGCGCTAGCGGCCGGAGTCCCGATAATAACGGACTTAAGCCTGCCCGAAGTGAAGGCCCCAGGAATATGCGCTCACGATGAGTGCCTGATAAGCGAGCCGGACCATAAAAAGATAGTACAGAAGGCCATAGAAGCGCGCGGTATAAAAGTGAAGGTCTCCAAGGTGCCGATACCGGTGCCGTTCTCCGCGGCCTTCGAAGGCGAGCGCGTCCGTAAGGCCGATATGTTCGTCCAGTTTGGCGGAAAGTATTCTACCGCGTTCGAATACCTGAAGGCCAAGAGAATAGACGAGATAAATGACGGGCATATTGAAGTTATTGGACCCGAGATAGATTCGATGAAGGAGGGCGGAGACTATCCTTTAGGTATAATTGTAGAGGTTTCCGGGCGCAAGATGGCGCAGGAATTTGAGCCGATACTTGAGCGCCAGATTCACAGATTTCTTAATTACGCCATGGGCGTATTTCATATGGGCCAGCGCGATATGAACTGGATCCGTATATCGAGAGACGCCGTTAAGGCGGGTTTTAAGATACGCCATTTTGGAGACATCCTTGTGGCAAAATTTCATGACGAATACGGCGCAATAGTTGACAAAATTCAGGTGAAGATATTAACGTCGATTCCGGATGTGGATAAACTGCTTCCTGAGGCAAAGATGGCGTTCGAGGCCAGGGACAAGAGGATTGCCGGGATGACGGATGAAGCGGTCGATACTTTTTACTCATGTACGCTATGTCAGAGCTTCGCGCCGGACCACGTTTGTGTCGTGAGTCCCGAAAGGCTTGGACTTTGCGGCGCATACTCGTGGCTCGATGCGAAGGCGGCGCATGAAATAACTCCGACCGGGGGAAATCAGCCTATAAAGAAGGGTTCGGCCCTGGATGCTTCGAAAGGCATATGGCAGGGGATAAATGAATTCGTTGCAGATAAATCACACCAGCATATTACGAACATGGCCGTATACTCACTTATGGACTCGCCTATGACCTCCTGCGGGTGTTTCGAGTGCATAGTAGCTGTGGTACCTGAGGTTAACGGCGTAATGATAGTCAATAGGGAATATACCGGCGATACGCCTGTAGGAATGAAGTTCACGACATTGGCAAGCTCCGTAGGCGGCGGCTCGCAGACCCCGGGATTTTTAGGGGTAGGCAGGCTATATATCGTATCGCGCAAATTCATATCAGCCGATGGAGGATTAAAGCGCGTAGTCTGGATGCCGAAGGAGCTTAAAGAGGCGCTGGCCGATAGAATAAAAGAGCGCGCCAAAGAGATCGGCGAGCCGG
>Ga0268280_1001612_pt1 | contig 14673 bp, 11 predicted proteins | sample saktaG_9_FD_190139 | JGI IMG/M metagenome (GOLD analysis project Ga0268280, IMG submission 190139) | Saline water microbial communities from Sakinaw Lake, British Columbia, Canada - sak_2011_5_24_40m | ecosystem: Environmental > Aquatic > Non-marine Saline and Alkaline > Saline ... | reverse complement strand
GTCGGTGAATATCTCCAGAAGCACAGCGTGCTTCAGGCGCCCATCGATAATATGCGATTTCCTGACGCCCTGCCGCAGGGCCTTCAGGCAGCATTTAACCTTCGGAAACATTCCCCCCTCAATAGTTCCGGCCTCTATCATGCGAAGGGCCTTCCGATTGTCCATGGTATGAACCAGCTTTTTACTCGCGTCAAGCACTCCGTCCACGTCGGTCAGAAGTACGAGTTTCTCCGCGTTCAGAGCCGACGCGACTTCACCAGCCACGATATCGGCGTTGATGTTATACGTTTCTCCATTTTCACCGACCCCTGTCGGGGCGATGACGGGAATAAAACCGTCGCTGACCAGCGATACGATTAGATCCGTATTGATCTTGACGACCTTGCCGACCAGGCCGATGTCAATGATCTCCGGCGGTGTGTCTTTCGCCTTTTCAGCGCTCAGATAATATTTCTGCGCCTGGATCAGGCTGCCGTCCTTCCCGCTCAATCCCACGGCCTTTCCGCCATGGTGGTTGATCAGGCCGACGATTTCCTTGTTGACCTTGCCCACAAGAACCATCTCGACGATATCCATGGTCTCCTCGTCGGTCACCCTCATTCCCTGGATGAACTTCGAGTCCTTACCCAGCTTCTTCAAATAACTTCCGATCTGAGGTCCTCCTCCATGAACGACGACAGGATTGATGCCGATGTACTTCATCATGACCATGTCCCTGGCGAAATGATTTTTCAAATCCTCATCCACCATGGCGTGCCCTCCGTACTTGATGACGATCGTCTTGTTGTAGAAGCGCTGGATATAGGGAAGGGCCTCCAGAAGGATATCAGCCCTCTCCATCGATTTTTTCACGTCATCCATAAGTCCTCCGGACATTTCCTGGTTTCTGGCTCTAATTTTAATGTTTCATTGAACTTGCAACTTGTAACTTGTAACTTGAAACTATTTTACAGGATGTACCTTGTCAGATCCTCGTCTTCAATGATGTCGTTCAGTTTATCCCTCACGTATCCGGCGTCGATAACAACTTCTTTCCCTTTCATGTCTGGAGCCTCGAATGAAATCTCATCCAGCAGGGTCTCCATGACCGTGTAGAGCCTTCGCGCTCCAATATTTTCCGTTCTTTCGTTGACCACAGCCGCCACCTCCGAAATCTCCGCTACGGCATCAGGGGTGAACACGATTTTTACGGATTCCGTTGCCATCATCTCGATATACTGCTTGACGAGGGCGTTGTTTGGCTCCGTGAGGATCCGCATGAATTCTTCCTTGCCCAGGGAGTCCAGTTCGACCCGGATGGGGAAACGACCCTGCATTTCCGGGATCAGATCCGAAGGTTTCGTCGAACTGAAGGCTCCCGCCGCGATGAAAAGGATATGATCCGTTCTGACCATCCCGTATTTGGTGTTCACCGTCGATCCTTCAACGATGGGCAGAAGGTCCCTCTGAACGCCTTCCCTGGAGACATCCGGTCCGTGAGAAGAGTCGCTGCCGACAATTTTATCAATCTCATCAAGGAAGATGATCCCTGATTGTTCGACCCTCTCGATGGCGTTCTTGGTCACCTTTTCCAGATCCACCAGGCGCTGCGCTTCCTCCTGCACGATGATCTCCATGGCCTCCGGAACTTTCATCCGCCGGAGCTTTTTCTTCTGGGGAAAGAGGTTTCCAAGCATGTCCTTGATATTCAGCCCCATATCCTCAACACCTGATGACGAGAAGATTTCAATCATGGGCATCTGTCCCGAACGCTCAGAGACTTCCAGTTCCACGAACCTCTCGTCGAGCTTTCCTTCGTGCAGCAGCCTTCGAAGCTTGTCACGAGTGGACGCCTGCTGAGCCATGGTTTCATAGACAGCCGTATCCGCCTGTTCGGAAGCTCCATCCATGGCCTTTCGCTCCAGAGAACGCGGCGGGAGAAGAACATCCAGTATTCTCTCCTCGGATATTTCCTTCGCCCTGGCCATGACATTTTCCTTTTCTTCATGCTTCACCATGTTGACAGAGAGTTCTACAAGGTCCCGAATCATGGATTCCACATCCCGTCCCACGTAGCCGACTTCCGTGAACTTGGAGGCCTCGATTTTGAGAAAAGGAGACTGGTCGATCTTGGCCAGACGTCTGGCGATCTCCGTTTTTCCCACTCCCGTCGGTCCGATCATGATGATGTTCTTGGGTGCTATTTCGTCCATCAGCTCCGGTGGCACATTCTGCCGGCGCCAGCGGTTTCTCAACGCTATGGCCACCGCGCGCTTGGCATCATTCTGACCGATGATATATTTGTCCAGTTCCAGAACAATCTCTTTGGGTGTTAAGTTATTTGATGCCATGAATCCTCTTATTCCTGACCGGACATTTCGTGCCTTCTCGTCCCGGTCTTTCTTATTTTTTCGCTTTTCTCTATGTTGGTATCCAGTTCCTCAAGCGTGATGTTCTTATTCGTGTAAATACAGATATCGGCGGCAATTTTCAACGCTTCTTCTGCAATCTCGGCAGCGCTCTTGTCCGAATATCGGATCATCGCCCTCGCTGCCGCCAGAGCATAGGGTCCTCCTGAACCGATAGCCATCACTTCATCGTCGGATTCCACCACGTCGCCGTTTCCCGATATGATGAGCGAATACTCGCCACTCACGGCGATCATGAGCGCTTCCAGATGTCTCAGAACTCTGTCGGTGCGCCAATCCTTGGTCAGCTCCACGGCTGCCCTTAAAAGGTTTCCGCTGTATTGTTCCAGTTTCTGATCGAAGCGATCAAAAAGGGTGAAGGCATCGGCGGTTGCTCCGGCAAAGCCGACAATCACCTGATTATGATAAAGCCGTCTCACTTTTCGCGCGCCATGCTTCATCACGGTCGAATCGAGCGTGACCTGCCCGTCTCCCGCGACAGCCACTTTTCCCTTATGCCTGACCGACAGTATTGTTGTTCCCTTCATCTTCATTCCTTTTTCCTGACCTTCCCTGCCCTTGGATGGGCCTTGTCGTATACCTCAATCAGTCGGCTGACACTCAAAGTCGTGTATTTCTGCGTTGTTGACAGGCTTTCATGGCCGAGCATCTCCTGAATGACCCGAAGGTCTGCGCCTGCATCCATGAGATGCGTTGCGAATGAATGCCTGAGCGAGTGAGGCCCGATTTTTCTGTTCAAGCCGCTTAAAATCACGTACTTGTCCACCAGCCTACCGATGGTTCGTGTCGTCAGCCGGGATCCTGAGCGATTGATAAAGAACGGCGATCCGTAACCTGCAACCGCGCGCCCTTTCAGCGCCTCACGCCTCTTTGCGAGATATTCTATCGCGGCATCAAGAGCCGGAGTGCCGACCGGAACCACTCGCTCTTTTTTCCCTTTTCCCCGTATCTTCATGAGGCCCGCACCCAAATCCACGTCATCCAGGTTGAGTGCCACCAGCTCACCCGCGCGGATGCCCGATGAATAGAGAAATTCAACAATGGTCCTGTCACGCAGCCCCATCCAATCATCTTTGAAAGGGGCTTTCATAAGAGAAAAGATCTCATCGACGGGCAGGAACGTGGGAAGATATTTTTCCGCCCGCGGTGACTGAACCATCTCAGCCGGGTTGAATTTTACTTTTCCCTCCCGCATGAGATATTTAAAAAAAGACCTCAGGGTCGCGATCTTTCGCGATATGCTCACTTTCCTGACGTTGTTTTTATAGAGAAAGCTCAAAAAAGCCCGGATAACTGAGGGCTCCATATGCGTTGCCTTGCTTTTTTCCTCCCTTTCTATGCTCAGATGAAAATCAGCTATAAATTGTCTGAACTGTTTCAGGTCGGTTCTGTAACTCAGTCTCGTGTGCGGAGAAAAATTTCTCTCCAGCTCCATGTATTTTTCGAAATCCTCAATGGCTTTCTCTAAATCATCCATTCGCTTTTCGCATGAAGCAAAAAATAACAGCCACGAAACCAGAGCAGAAAACAGATCAGGTATCTCGCTCTTTACGCGATTTCGTGGCACGCAATTGAAATCAGCAACGCCTTATCCCTGCATAATAACAGCAGCACGAATTGGCAAAATTGTTATCAAAAATCCTCGTGCATCCGTCCCTGAACGTTATCTTCACATACGAAATGCCTCCCAGGATTTGGGAATTCCATTCTTCCACCACCACGCCGAATCCCCATTCCGGGTATTTGAGGTGCATGACTTGATCACCCGACTTGAGATAGAGACGTCTCACCTCTTCCTTCATGATGACATTCCTGTCACATCTTGTACTTCCCGAAGGCTTCCGGAGAAAGATTTTCCAGAAGTTCCTTCAATTTGTCTTTTTTTACATCATCGAGGTTGAGCGTCTTTTTCTCCAAATCAACACTTTTCGATTTCTCTATGACTTTTTCATCGACAAAAATCGGCGCGTCTGCTCTCAAAGCAAGGGCAATCGCGTCACTCGGCCTCGAATCGATCTTCACGCTGACCCCGTTTTTCAAAAGATGGATCACCGCAAAAAAAGTGTTGTCACGAAGGTCATTTATTTCGATCATCGAGACGGTAACATCAAGGCCCTTGATAACGAGATTTAGGAGGTCATGGGTCATGGGCCGGGCGAAGTCGATTTTTTCCAGTTCTGTGGCAATCGCGCTGGCCTCGAATAGCCCGATCCATATGGGAAGCGCTTTGTTCTCACCCATGTCCTTCAAAATCACTATCGGAGTATTGGTGATCGGGTCTATGGTCAAGCCTGCCACCTTCATCTGAATAAGCATTTACAACCTCCTAAACCTGTCCCTCGATGAGTTCCCCTCTTAGGGAATGCAGGTACGCTTCCGTTATTCTGGCCCTGACAGTTTTTCCAACCAAATCTGAATTCCCTCTGAAATTGACGATCCTATTGGATGATGTCCTGCCCATTACATCTTCGCTTGAGTTTTTGCTCCGTCCTTCCACGAGAACTTTCACAACGGAACCTTCCATAGCCTTGTTTTTTTCAAACGTGTATGTTTCCTGCACGGCCTGAAGCTTCATCAGTCGGTCCCTTTTCACTTCTTCAGCCACTTTGTCACCCATCAAAGCGGCTTTCGTACCCGGGCGGTCTGAATACTTGAATGAGAACAGGTTGTCGAAACGCACGGATTCCATGAGGTCCAGCGTTTCATTGAAATCGCGTTCCGTTTCACCTGGAAACCCCACGATCACATCCGATGTGATACTTATGCGCGGGCAGATTTCTTTCAGCCTGACAATTTTCTCGAAATAATCACGGCTCGAGTAGTGCCTGTTCATTTTCTCAAGAATCCGGTCTGACCCCGACTGCACAGGGAGATGGATGTGCTCACAGAGCGCGTCGACCTCCCCAAAGCATTTAATAATATCCACCGACAGGTCCCGGGGTTGGGATGTCGTAAACCGCATCCGTTCAATTCCTCTTATCCTTCCGATATCTTTCAACATATTCGAGAAGCCGTAACCGTTCCCGAGGGTTTTGCCGTAGGAATTCACATTTTGTCCGAGCAGCGTTACCTCCTTGATGCCATGATCAGCGAGGGCTTCTATTTCATTCAGAATTTCTACCGCCTTTCTGCTTTCCTCTCTCCCCCTCAGGTAAGGAACCACACAGAAAGCGCAATAATTATCGCATCCCTGCATAACCGTCACATAAGCCTTCACGCATCCGTTATCGGGAAGGGTTAAAACGCCAAGCGATCTTGTCTCGTTGTGGAAGGACGTTTCAACTCTAAACGCTCTTGTCTTCTCAACATCGCGAACAAGTTCCGGAAGTTTGTGAATATTGTGCGTTCCGAAAATAATGTCTATAAAAGGAGCCTTATCCAGAAGTTTTTCTTTCCATTGCTGCGCCAGACATCCGCCCACGCCGATAAGAACATGGGGTCTCGCCTTTTTGAGGTTTCTGAAACGGCCGATCTGGCTGTGAGCTTTCTGCTCGGCCTTTTCACGGATGCTGCAAGTATTAACGATGACCATATCGGCTTTTTCAATATCGTCAGTCTTCCGGTATCCTTCTCCCCTCAATAGCTCCGCCATCTGCTCCGAATCATGGATGTTCATCTGACATCCGAAGGTCTGTATATAGAGGTATTTCATGCCCGACCGCCGCCCCTGATAAACGCTTTTTTACACAAATAATCATTAATATATGGTATATCCATAGTCAACACATTTCTTGATATGTGACGGAACGAACATTCCATTTTACGTAGAGACGGGGTTTATCCCTGCCGTTCGAGTATGTTCGGGAGGGTGCAACACCATTCCTTTCCATCATTATTTTCAAAATATTTCTTATTTTTTACATTTTTTTCTTGCACCATATATTGTATTGTGCTTATTATACACCCCTACATATTGGGTATAGACAGAAATATGCGAGCAAGAATCAATTAAAGGGGGGATTTTTATGCTCACTCAGATCAAAAAAAGGGACGGTCGAACGGTCAAATTTGATGCCGAGAAGATCAGCAATGCCCTTGCGAAAGCCGGGGCTGCCACGGGCGAATTTGACCTGAAGGACGCAAGGAAACTGACCATAAGAGTTCTTACCCTTGCTGCGCGTCTTTTTGAAAACACAGTCGTCACCGTCGAAGAAATTCAGGATATCGTGGAAGAAATCCTCCTTTCATCTCCCTACAGGAAGACGGCAAAAGCTTATATCATTTACCGGGATCAGCATGCAAGGCTGAGGGAGCTTGCCAACAAGATGGAGATAGACCTTGTTGATCAGTACCTCAAGAAGACGGACTGGAAAATCAACGAGAACAGCAATATGGATTATTCTCTCCAGGGTTTGAACAACTATATCTCGTCGGAACTGAGCAAAATATACTGGCTGAATGAAATATACCCGCCCGAGATCAAAAAGGCCCACACAGACGGAGATTTCCACATTCATGACCTGAGTCTCCTCTCCGTCTATTGCGTCGGATGGGATCTGAATGACCTGCTCCTTGAGGGATTCAAAGGCGCCTCCGGGAAGGTGGAAAGCGGACCCGCAAAGCATCTTCGCAGCGCTCTCGGACAGGTCGTGAATTTCTTTTATACGCTTCAGGGAGAAGCCGCAGGAGCGCAGGCTTTTTCCAATTTCGATACGCTGCTTGCCCCTTTCATCCGATATGACGGCCTGAGCTACAAGGAGATCAAACAGGCCCTGCAGGAGTTTATTTTCAATATTAATGTCCCGACACGGGTGGGATTTCAGACCCCCTTCACCAATGTGACCCTCGATGTCACGGTACCCAGCTATTTCGCCGACAGAGAGGCGATCATCGGAGGTCAGCCGCAAAACACATGCTATCGTGACTTCCAACAGGAGATGGATCTTTTCAACAAGGCATTTCTTGAGGTCATGTCCGAGGGAGATGCAAAGGGACGCGTGTTCACATTCCCCATTCCCACATACAACATCACCCGGAATTTTGACTGGGACAACGTGAACATGAACAATCTCTGGGAGATGACGGCAAAATACGGTGTTCCCTACTTTTCCAATTTTGTCAATTCTGACATGAACCCGGAGGACTCGAGGAGCATGTGCTGCCGTCTGCGCATCGACAACAGGGAACTGGTTTCGAGGGGCGGCGGCCTCTTCGGCTCCAATCCCCAGACCGGTTCCATCGGCGTGATCACGATCAACATGCCCCGGATCGGCCTTGTTTCCAAATCAGAAGAGGATTTCTACGATCGTCTGGGCGGTTTGATGCTGCTGGCGAAGGAAAGCCTGGAAATCAAGAGGAAGGTCCTTGAAAAATTCACGGATGGCAACCTCTATCCTTACACCAAGTATTATCTCAGAAGCGTGAAAGAACGCTTTGACGGTTACTGGAAGAACCACTTTTCAACCATTGGTCTGGTCGGAATGAATGAAGCGTGCCTGAATTTCATGGGTAAAACAATCGGCGATCCGGATGGAAAGATCTTCGCCAAAAAAGTTCTGGACTTCATGAAGTCGCAGCTTATTGCCTACCAGGCAGAGACTGGAAATAATTACAACCTGGAGGCCACGCCCGCCGAAGGCACCTCTTACCGCCTGGCAAGAATCGACAAGGAAAAATATCCCGATATGATCTTCGCAAATGGAAACGGCCACGGCGACACTCCGGCCGACGTTTTCTATACCAATTCAACACAGCTTCCCGTCAACTTCACGGATGATATTTTCGAGGCCCTCGACCTCCAGGACGATATTCAGGTGAAATATACGGGCGGCACCGTATTTCACGGCTTTGTCGGGGAGCGCGTCAACAGCCCCGAAGCCGTTAAATCCTTCGTGCGAAAAATCTGCGAAAATTATCATCTGCCCTATTTCACCTTTACACCCACCTTCAGTGTCTGCACGACCCATGGGTATTTGAGCGGGGAACACGAGTTCTGCCCCCGGTGCTCAACCCCTTGCGAAGTCTTCTCGCGAGTTGTGGGATATCTCCGCCCTGTGAAACAGTGGAACAAGGGAAAGCAGGAAGAGTTTAAATTAAGAAGGGTTTACACCGTTTGATCCCATGAAAATCGGAGCGTTCCAAAGGTTCTCTCTCATCGAGTACCCTGGAAAGATTTCCGCTATCATCTTCTGTCAGGGTTGCAATTTTCGCTGTCCTTACTGCTACAACCGGGAACTGGTGTTGCCGGAATTATTTCAGCCCCTTCTCTTGGAAGAGGACATTCTTGATTTTCTCGCGAAGCGCAGGGGTAAACTCGAGGCCGTGACCATCACGGGCGGAGAACCGGCGCTTCAGCCTGACCTGAATTCATTTATCTCCCGCCTCAAGGGAATGGAGTATCTGGTGAAAGTCGACACGAACGGATCGATCCCGATCGTCGTGGAGGAATGGATCCAATCCCGGCTCGTCGATTACATTGCCATGGATATCAAGGGGCCCCTTGATAAATACGGCGAGATAACCCGGTCCGGTATCGATCCGGATAAGATTTTGCAGAGCATCGGCATACTCATGGCGTCCGGCGTCGATTACGAATTCCGAACCACGGTTGTACAGTCCCTGCTGACCGGCGATGACATCCTGAAAATAGCGCGACTCATCGCCGGCGCAAAACGTTATGCCCTGCAGCGCTTTCTCGCTTCGAAGACCCTGGATGATTCCTTCATGGACAAAAGAACCTTTTCCGATGAAGCATTCGATCTTCTGACGGCGGAAATTCGCCCCTTTGTAAAATCCCTCATTTTGCGCTGATAGAGACTTAGGTTGGAATGAGGAGCCTGAAGCATCTCCACCCGGTTCGGCAAGGACGCACCAAGCGATCATTGAATCCCCTTGCCATGCGAACATGAATCTGATAATCCTCTTTTCGTCAGAAGATTCACGATGTGTTCTTGATGAAAGACCCTCATAAATCTCAGTACAGCGAGAACGTTTTGGCATGATGAAGAAAGATTCCATTGAGAAGGCGAAGGAAGTCCTGCGGATTGAAGCGGAGAGCATTCTTCATCTGATTGACAAGATTGATTCCAATTTCAAACGAGCCGTTGAAACCATTTACAAATGCAAGGGACGGGTGATCGTAACGGGTATCGGCAAGTCGGGCATCATCGGCAAAAAGATAGTGGCCACTCTGACCAGTACCGGGACCCCTGCCCTTTTCCTTCACCCTGTCGAAGGAATGCACGGCGACCTCGGCATCGTCACAAAAGACGATGTACTCATCGCCATTTCCAACAGCGGCGAAACCTATGAATTAAATACGCTTATCGGAAATATTAAAGAGAGAAATGTTCCGCTTATTTCTCTCACGGGCAATCTCAGTTCAACGCTGGCCGGCTGCAGCAACATCGTGATCGATGTCGGTGTGGAGAAAGAAGCCTGTCCTTTTGGATTGGCGCCCACATCGAGCACGACGGCCGCTCTGGCCATGGGAGATGCTCTGGCGGTCGCGCTGATCGGGAAACGTCATTTCGATGAAAAGGATTTTTATCGTTTTCACCCGGGGGGGACGCTGGGCCTCCGATTGATGGCCAAGGTACGGGATGTCATGATCAGAGGTGATGAAATTCCGAGCGTTTTTTCCGGCGCTCCGGCCATCGACGCCGTTGGGGAGATTGACCGTAAGAATCTGGGGTTTGTCCTGATCACGGACAAAAAAAACCATCTCCTGGGCATATTGACAGACGGTGACGTCAGGCGCCACGTCAAGAAAGGAGAGGATTTCCGCACGAAGACCGTGAACGATCTCATGACTTTATCGCCGAAGACCATCGATGAAAATCTTTCACTGGCCAAGACGCTTGAAGCGATGGAGAAACACGAGATTACGACCTTTGTGGTTGTGAATGAAAAGAATCAGGTCAAAGGCTATATCCATCTTCACGACATTCTGGGCAGAGGCGGAACCATCAGGATGTCCGCCATGCTCTGAACACGCCGGTTGTCCGCCCTCAGGCAGCTCAGAACGGGCTCGTCTCCTTCAAAGGTCAGTTGGTTGGATGGTTTTCGCGTATAGACTGAGCAGATGACAGGCAGGAGATATGAGCCATCTCTGTAGCAGAAAATATTTTATCTCTTTCGTGAGATTCATATCTCTTGCACAATGGCCGCGAATTAAAAAAAGGGATTACAGTCCCTGTCGTAACCCCCTTAAAATCATGGTAGGCGGTACTGGATTTGAACCAGTGACTTCTACCGTGTGAAGGTAGCACTCTCCCACTGAGTTAACCGCCCGTTTGGCCGCATCTATATCTCAAAGGAGCATCGATTTCAAGAAAAAAACAATGAGAGCAGAGTATCATTTTCCTAAAATAATTACAGCAAGCGACTCCATCGCGGGGGTCATGGGCGCCTGTTTTCTCCTCTATCCCCATTCGACAATAATCACTTTGATCCCAATTCTTTTCAATCCATAATTTTGCTGAACTTCCTGCGGCTGTCTTTCTTGGTCTCTGGTTATTTTTCCAGTTTATCAGCGCTGCGCTGACGTAAAGCGCCGGTGCAACCGCAACCGGTATCGCCTGGTGGGCTCATATCGGAGGATTCATCTCCGGTGCTCTTTTTTTGAAGCCATTTCTCCTCATGCCGGAAAACTGGTGAATCTGCGCGGACGTTACGGCAGCAGGGTTTTCAGGTTCTCCATTCCGCCTGGATCCGGGATAGCAATGTCATTCGGTTGCGGGGAATCTCCATCCCGAAGTCCGAAGGACATAAAAAGGAAGACGCCTATCTTAGAATTCACATTTCACCTGAGTCAGACCGATCAAATTCAGATGATTTCCGGTCTTCATATTACGCTATGATAACATCCTGTTACACTCTCCCGAAATTTGCAATGGACCGCATAATTCTGCCTCTGCATCGTACAAAAAACCTTGACAATTGCAGGTTGCTATGCTAATCCCCGTGCGATTTTGATGGGAGGTCATTATTTAAAGAAAGGGTGTTATTTTTTCGCGAATAATATGGAAAAGGAGAAGAAATGATGAGTGAAAAAAGTAAACGTGTTTTGAGCACCGCTGTTCTGGCGCTTTCCTTCCTGCTCCTTGCAACGCCGCTTTTTGCAAGCGAAGCAGACCTGGCAATTCCCGTCCTGAACGCGGCACAGAACCATCTACTTATGATTGGTTTTCTGGTTTGTTTCGCGGGTATGGCATTCGGTTACATGCAATATCTGAATGTCAAGAAGCTGCCTGCCCACAAATCCATGCTCGACGTAGCAGAGATCATTTTCCAGACCTGCAAGACCTACCTGCTCCAGCAGGGCAAATTATTGTTGGTCTTGTTTGTCTTCATCGGTGTTTGTATTTTCTATTATTTCGGTTTCCTCCAGCACTTGGGCATGAATGATGTTCTTTTGATCCTGGCGTGGACCGTAGTCGGTATTCTCGGCTCCTATGGGGTCGCCTGGTTCGGTATCCGGATGAACACCCTGGCCAATGCCCGCATGGCCTTTGCCTCCCTGGAAGGCAAGCCCATAAAGCTTCTCAACATACCCCTTACAGCTGGCATGAGCATCGGCGTTCTTCTCGTCTGCGTGGAACTCATCATGATGCTCATCATCCTGGTCTTCATGCCCCGCGAAGTGGCCGGTGCGGCCTTCGTCGGTTTCGCCATCGGTGAATCCCTCGGCGCCAGCGCGCTTCGTATCTGCGGCGGTATCTTCACCAAGATCGCCGATATCGGCTCCGACCTCATGAAGATCGTCTTTACGATTAAAGAGGACGACCCACGTAATCCCGGCGTCATCGCCGACTGTACCGGCGACAATGCCGGCGACAGCGTGGGACCCACAGCCGACGGTTTCGAAACCTACGGCGTGACCGGTGTCGCCCTGATCAGCTTCATCGTTCTTGCCTGCCAGTTGCAGTATCAGGCGGAACTTCTGGTCTGGATCTTCGTCATGAGAGTTCTCATGATCGTCACCTCCATCGGTTCATACTATATTAACAAAATCGCCACCGATGCCATGATGGGCGATAAAGAAAAAGTTAATTTTGAGGCATCCCTGACCTCCCTGGTCTGGATCACCTCCATCGTCTCCATCGTCGTAACCTTCATCATCAGCAAATGGCAGCTCGGTCATTATCCCGAAGCCCTGTGGTTCAAGCTCTCCATAATCATCAGCTGCGGAACCCTCGCCGCCGCTCTGATCCCCGAGCTTGTCAAGGTTTTCACGAGTTCCAACTCGAGACACTGTGCCGAGGTCGTGACAGCGGCAAGAGAGGGAGGCGCTTCGCTGGATATCCTTTCCGGTTTCGTTGCCGGTAATTTCGCCGCCTTCTGGATCGGACTTGCCATTACTGGTCTTATGGCCATTGCTTATTATACGAGCACCTTCGGGCTTGACAAGTTCATGATTTATCCGTCCGTGTTTGCCTTCGGTCTTGTAGCCTTCGGCATGCTGGGCATGGGGCCCGTGACCATCGCCGTGGACAGCTATGGCCCGGTCACCGATAATGCCCAGTCCATTTACGAGCTTTCTCTCATTGAAACCATTCCGAACATCGAATCCGAAATTGAGAAAGATTTCGGATTCAAACCCCGGATGGATGTGGCGAAACACTACCTGGAAGAGAACGACAGTTGCGGCAATACCTTCAAGGCGACCGCAAAGCCGGTCTTGATCGGTACGGCCGTCGTCGGAGCCACAACGATGATTTTCTCGCTGATCCTCCTTTTGAAAAAGTCCCTGGGAATCCAGCCCGAGATGATCCTGAACCTGCTCAACCCCTATACCCTCCTCGGTCTTCTCTGCGGCGGCTCCGTCATCTACTGGTTCACCGGAGCATCGACCCAGGCCGTCGTTACGGGCTCATACCGGGCGGTCCAGTATATCAAGGACAACATCAAACTTGACGAAAGCGCGAGCCTGAGCGCCTCTACGGAAAGCTCCAAGGAAGTCGTCAAAATCTGCACCATTTATGCGCAGAAAGGAATGTTCAACATCTTCATCGCGATATTCTGCTTCGCTCTGGCCTTCGCGTTCCTGTCCGCTCCGGTGGCGGGACCCGAATCGACATCCTTCTTCATCAGTTATCTGATCTCGATTGCCGTTTTCGGTCTTTACCAAGCTCTCTTCATGGCCAATGCCGGCGGCTGCTGGGACAATGCCAAGAAGGTTGTTGAGGTGGATCTGAAGGAAAAGGGTACGCCCCTCCATGCGGCCGCCGTCATCGGCGACACCGTCGGCGACCCCTTCAAGGATACCTCTTCGGTTGCCTTGAACCCGATCATCAAATTCACCACACTGTTCGGGCTGCTGGCCATGGAGATCGCCATCGCTCCGGATATGAAGGGTTCAGCGCTCTATGTCGGTGCCGTGTTGCTGCTTGCGGCGCTGGTCTTTGTTTACAGATCCTTCTACTCCATGAGAATCCCTGTGGAGAAATAGAGCAACCATCATCCTTCGCAAAGGATAGTCAAAGGGAGGTCGCAAGCGGCCTCCCTTTTTTTTGAGAATTTACTTGTTTTAAGATAGGATAAGATCGTGTGGAAAGGAGCGCCGTCTTTTGAAGTTCAAGAGGGATGAACAATGGGATCGGGTGGCCTTTGTGCCCGGTATGGTCAGGGCCGATATCATCAAGGGTCGATTGCAAACGGAAGGCATTCCCGTGAAACTGAGATACGAATCGGCCGGCAGAATCTATGCCCTGACCCTAGACGGCCTCGGTGAAGTCGAGGTTCTCGTCCCTTCAGACCGCCTCCAAAGGGCCCGGGAGATCCTCGCTCAAGTCTATGGCGAAGATGACATCCCCTGGAATGATCTATCTGAAAACAGCTAACGGGAATTTTTCATCCCTTTTCAGCAACGGTTAAACGGTTTCCGTCATCCGCTCTTTTTTCAGGCTTCTTCGCTTCCGATTGAATAGCCCTGACGGCACCCCGAGCTTCGCGCCTCGCATCGACGCTCAACTTAAATGGTTCCCTGATCGCATCCTGCAGCGTCCGGTATTGATACACGACGGAAAAAACGAGTCCGATAAAAGCTCCAAAAGGGTTTTTCTGAACCGGAATCCTCTCTTCCACTCCCGCCGCAAAGGAATAAAACGCCTGAGGCAGAAAAATAACGCTCCCCCATCTTGCCTTGACGGGGCCGAGGATGGAACCGATCAGCGACAGCAGTTCGCCGATGCTGTAAAAACGCGCATCATTGTAAATCGATGTTTTAAAGCGCCCTTGAATCCTTCGGCATCCTCCGAGAATCGAATACTTGTTCAAAACACCCAGAAAAACCCTGTCCCTGGATACCCGGATCGCCTCACGC
>Ga0268280_1001611_pt1 | contig 14688 bp, 11 predicted proteins | sample saktaG_9_FD_190139 | JGI IMG/M metagenome (GOLD analysis project Ga0268280, IMG submission 190139) | Saline water microbial communities from Sakinaw Lake, British Columbia, Canada - sak_2011_5_24_40m | ecosystem: Environmental > Aquatic > Non-marine Saline and Alkaline > Saline ... | reverse complement strand
CTAGCAGCGGCATCCTCGGACGTTATCCCACCTCCAGCTCCTCCCGCTGACGGCATGTAGGCTGTGGATGATGCCCCGGCGCTTCCCGTGCCACCGGTTGTGCTTGCAGCCGCCCCAGCCACGCAGGTTCCGTGCGAAACGAGATCAACATAGTTACCCGACGTCCTTCCAACCCCCGCCGCCCCGGTCGAAGCTGTCCCACCGGCTCCAGCGCTTCCTCCCTTTGACGTAAATGGACCCAAAACCACGTCCGTCCCACCACTTGCACTTACTCCATCCGTGGAATCCGCCGTTCGTGCCGCCCCGCCTCCCCCTCCAGTGTTGGGACACGAGTATGAAACCAGTCCGTCAGATGGATTCAGTATGGAAACCGGCCGCATCCCGAGATAAGTATAACATCCACTTCCACCCGACCCACCCCCGCAACGAACGCCTCCGGCGGCACCACGCCTGCCGCTCCCCCCCCCTCCGCCCTGACCGATGATGACGGCGGAGAAATGAGTGACGTTGGCCGGTAGCGCGATGCTCCCGGATCCTCCCGTGATGTAGTATTCCGCGACAACCCCGTGCGGCGTCTGCGAATGATCGTAGGCCTGCTTGCCATGGTCGCCACGGTAGGCGGTGGCGGCCGTCTCGCCAAGCCCCACAGCACCCGCTGGCGCATGAGGGGTCCCGGCGTGGTCGTAGGCCTGCTTGCCATGGTCGCCGCGGTAGGCGGTGGCGGCCGTCTCGCCCAGCTTGACCCCTGCGGCCGGCACCACGGTCAGCGCCTTCGGCGTCACCGCCGGCGCAATCACCACATTGCCCACCACCCGCGCGGCGGGAATCACCACACTGAAATGGATAGGGTCACTCATGACGGCGGGTGCGTAATGGTCGAGGAAATCACGAACTTCCCGCCCATCACCGGCGGCAGCACCCGCCCTGCGGGATCTTCCAGAAGCAGATCCCACACGTAGCTCCCGGCATCCAGCAACCGCGAGGCCGCCGGCAGGATCTCCGGCAGCGTGATCAGCCCGGCCGCGTCATCCGCCTCAATCACCGCCGCCAGGTCCAGCACCAGCGGAGAGTCGGAATTGATGCGCACATGCGCGTAGGCTTTCCACCCGGCCAGCGCCGTGGCCACCGGCGGCGTGGCGTCATCCGTCCCGGTGATCTCCACCGGCCCGAAGTTCACGCCCCGCCGCAGCATCGGCGCGGACGTCGCCGCGCTCCCGTCATCGAAATTCAGTGTGATCATATTATTTCAGCTTTTCAGCTTTTCGGCATTTACTCCCGAAACCCTTGCGTAAGGGTCACGGGTTCTTTTTCTGAATCCAGCAACGGCCCACGACATACTTCCCGGCCGCGCCGCCTACGGCGATGTCAGCAAAGAAGCGCCTTGGGTGTTTGGTCGGATCTAGCGGGTCCGTAAGCTCGGCTCGCCCCGGAAGCAGATACCACGGGGTGACGATCATGGTTTTGGAGGTGGGGATAGGCACCGAGCAGAGCCCTCCCAACGCGGTAATGCTGGTTTTTGGTCCGACATTTCCAGTTTCAGCGGGAGGCCCTGCCCTGCCTGTGCCCAAGAAGTTTGACGCGGACGCGCTCAGGAGGTGCGCCCCGGCGGGCATCCACACTTCCGCCAGCAGGCGAATGCGGTCGCCCACCGCCAAGTTGGTCTCAATCTCGGGTTGATCGGCGATCCGGAGTTGATGCGACAGGCATGTCTGCCCTGCCACGATTTTTTCCGTGGTTCCGGTTGTGGAAGCGACACAAATTCCGGCAGCGGCGGTGTTGATGGCTGCCACTACTTGCGCCACGCTCGATGTAGAGACCCAGGTGGCGGTGGTTTCCCCCCAGACCATGATGAGCTTGCGGCGGGTATTCCTTTCCGTAGTCACCAGAACGTAAGGATTTCCCCCGTTAGAGAACGTGGTGTCCAGTCTGAACCACACATCGTAGTCGTTTTGCGAAACCCCGGCTGCGGCGGCGAAACTTATCTGTTGGTTGCCAGTGCCGATGGTTTTCAATCCTCCCGTAATGCTCAGAGTGGTTTCCAGCAGGCGCTCGCCTGTCACTCCGCCGGTTCTTGCGGCATAGGTGATGGCTGCGGTGGTGTTGGTGCCGGGCCAGTGTTGGGCGATGGCGCTCACCCAGTTGGGGTTGAGATTCACGGCGACACCCTCATCCCAGATGGACGGCAAGGACGGATCGAGATATGGCTTTATAGCCTTTCCGATCTGATCCGCGAAGTATCTATGGGTCTGCCCCTTTGGGTGCAATCCACCTGTGGATGTGTTATCACTCAGCATGCCCGGAGTCTCGCATCCCGGCTTGTCGGTCAATTCCAAAACTTTCGCCACATCCACAAAAATGACATCCAAGCGGGAGCACATGATTTGCAATTCCCGGTTCATCAACTCAACACGCCAGTAGGAGTTGGACCCACCTATTGGAGCTGGGGTTGGAGTCACCACTATCGGCTCAATGCCGGCGGCACGCAAGCGGGTGATGATCACCTCATACCCGGACACGATTTCGGAGATGTCCAAAGCCAAGTAAGTGTCATTCACTCCCAAGTTGATGATGCAATGGGAAGGTTTCACACTCAATGCCTCCAACAGCGGGACGTATGTGCTCAGCGCATAACCCACGGTCTTTCCGCCTTCCGCGAAGCACATTTGAGTGGCCCCCCATCCGATTACAGGCAAGTTTTTTTCCAGTTGCGCGATGACGTGAGGAGGATAGTTCGCCTGATATGTCACGGCTCCAACCACCCCGCTTTCAGGCACAACTGCGGTGGACGTAATCGAGTCCCCCATGAAGGAGATCGAGGTGATGGGAAGCCCCCGGCCGGGTTTTTGCAAAGCGGTGTCGGCCTTGAAGTAGGGATAGGTGCGCGTCATCATGGTGTTAGTTGATTGGATAGAACCCGGCCACCGCGGTCTGTCCGCCGGCGATGACCACCCGGATCAGCCCGCTCGCCGGCCCCAGGAACACAAAGTCCTTGTCCGCGCTGTAGCTTTTCCACTCCGCCCCGTTGGAAAATTCCAGCGAGGCGTGCAGCCCCAGGTTCGCCACGAATTCGCGCCCCGGATAGACGGAGTATTCCGTCGTCGCCGCCAATACCACCGGTGCCAGCATGGGTGTGATCATGCCCCGCCCGCCATGTCAACCCTTGCGCAAGGGTCGTCCCTCTGACCTCTGATCAGCTGAGCTTCTTCCACTGGGCCGGATCCAGGGCGGTCTGCAAACGCACGCATTTATAGACGTTCTCCATCGCCGCAATGAGTTCCTGGCCGAGATACCCGGCCCGCCGGTATGCTCCATCCGTTATGACTCCGCCGATCGTTCCAAAAGCGTCTCCGAGGCCGCCGATGGAAGCGAAACCCATCAATCCTTCCGCCAACTGCACCAGGGTAAAAGTATTTCCCACCTGCGGGCCTATGGCCCAATAATCCGTGATGCCGCTTTGGAGGGCCATCGCCGCCATCGCGGCGGCGGTCGTCAGCGCCGTGTCTCCGGTAACGCCCGTGTAAGTAACATTGTGAGAAGAAAGCCCGATATGCAAGTTCAGGACTTGAGACGTCCCGAAATCAAATCCCACCTTCGGCGTAACGGTGACCTCGACAGTCTGCAATCCATCCACCGGACTCTCGCCCGCGGTTTCCGTCGCCCAATTCCCCGGCGCGAACCCGAAGGCCGCCAATGCGCCTGGAAGCACTTCCGCCAGCCAGGTGGCCGGCGTGGGCAGCGCCAGCGGCGTGTCCTCCGTGCCTTTCCACAGGTCGTTGGTCACCCGCACCTTGATCGTTTGCGAGGTGCACGGCCCGCCCGCATCGTCGGTAAAGGAAAACTCGCCCAGCAGGTCGATGAAGTTCGAGTTGCCGAGCTGGTTGGTCAGCGCCACCGTGTCCGACGAGAGCGCCGCGCTCCAGATGCCCGTCACCGCGTCCAGCGTCCAGTCGTGCGCCAGCATCAGCACCGCACCTTCCGCCGCCAGGCTTTTCTTCACCACGAACACCATCTCCGAGGGCGTCCCGGTCAGCGCCGCCGCCGCCGCCCCGCGCGTGAAGGAAATCTCCAGCCGCGCGGCATCCCCGCGCTTGAGTTCCATGCTGCCAAGAGCCGAGGTGTAACCCGCCACCTGCATCAGCCTGCCCATCGAGAGATCAAAATAAAGACGCATGGCCATCCCGCCATGTCAACGGGTGCTTTTCGCCTTTCAGCGTTTCAGCTTTCAGCTTTTCAGCATTTCAGCATTTCAGCTTTTACCCCAAATCCCCGTCCCACCGGCTCTCCGGCCCCGCGTGGATCAGCCAGCCGCCCCCGAAGTGTTCCTTGCTCACCACCCGGCCGATGAGCGCGCGGCTCACCACCTGCGCCCCGTCCACCACCCAGCTCCCCACCCCCAGCGCCACCTGCAGCGTGTGCGTCACCCCGGCGCTCAGTCCGCCTGGCACGATGCCCGGCTTGCTCTCCGCCGGCTGCACCACCGCCTGCATCGCCACCCCGCCTATGGTCACTTCCTCGCCCATCGTCTCGATGCCCGCATCCGCCCCGCCCGTGAAGCTTTCCCAAAAGTCGCTGCCCATACCCTTGCGCAAGGGTGTCAAGGGGTTAATGAGTCATGAGTTGATGGTTGATGAGTGAAGAGGCTTCGCTCTTTTTCTTCTCTTCACCCATGACCCATGACCCATTAACCCCTTAACCCACGCAAAAAAACCGGGCGCCCTCGCAGGCACCCGGCTTCCCGTTATGCAACCAAAGGGATCAGGCCCAGTCCGTGGCGATAAGCTGCCCGGCGTTGCCGTTGAGCACCTTTTCGATCGAGTTCGAGCGCACGCGGACCATGTCGGAACGCCGCTTCTCATCGCGGTAGGTTTCCGTGGCATAGAGGCCGGATGGGATGTCGGCTTCCCAGACCAGCGTGCGGCCCGCCCCGCCTTCCGAGTAGTCCCCGCCCTTCACGCTGCCCACCCAGATATGAGAGGTGCCCCAGATCGGGACCAGCGTGGAGACTGCGCGGCCTTTCGGCGCGGTGTCATACTTGGCGCGGGCCACCAGAACCTGCAGGCTCACCCCTTCCAGATCCAGACCGAATGCTTCGGCCAGGTCCTTGGGCGTGATCAGGCGTTTCTGGGTGTCCGGACCCAGCTTGCCGTAGAGGTATTGCTGGAGCATCGTGGAGCGGCGGATGCGGTTCCACATCACATGGGAAAAGACGATCGTGTTCACGTCCTCGCCCCGGCCCGTCACCTGCTCGATGGCGGCGTTGATGTCCTGCGGCACGTCCATCGTGGCGATCAGCGCCTCGGTGTAGGCCACCACCGCGTGGGTGTGCGGGAAATTACCCGTGTCCATCAGCTTGGTCGCCGCGTTGATCTCGAAGTCCATCAGGCACTTGCGCCGCACGTTCTTCGCTTCGAGTTTTTCAAGGTCCTGGAAGGTTTTCATCTCCTTGGCCTTGGTGTCGTCGATGCGCTGCTCCAGACCGCGGTCCTCACAGTCGTAGGTGTCCCATTCGTGTTCCTGGTCGGTTTCGTTATACGATCCCGAGGAATTGCGTTTGGTCTGCTCGCGCTTCATCAGATTCCCTTTCTCCACGTTGATGCGCGGATAGCGGCCGGCGCGCGCCTGCACGCCGAACACCGGGAAAACCTTCTGGGCGATGTAGAACTTGTCCGCACTCTGAGCCTGTTCCAGGAAGGCGGAGATTTCAGGGCGGCTGACTGCTGCTAGTGAATACATGATTTGATTTCTTCTTTTTGGTTAGTGATTCGTGATTCAGTTTTCAGTTTTCAGTTAGCCCTTACGCAAGGGTGATGACGGGAGGCGCGGGGATACCGGCGCTGCCGCAGATGATCCACCCGGAAGTGGTCCATTCCAGATCCACCTGGTCGCCCTTGTCGGCGAACACGATGGTCGAGAAACCGCTCTTGGTGGTGGGCGTGAGCGTGCCGTCCCCGCCATCGGTGGCCAGGAAGATCATCAGCTTCTGGCCGAGGAAAGCCCCGTCCGCCAGGCTCAGCGCTTCCACACCCCCGGTGGCCTTGCTGACCGTGCGGTGGGTGATCGGAATGGCCAGCGTGCCGGCCGCGACAATGACGGTGCTCATCACCACCGGATGGGTGATTGCCAGGACTTGCGCCCCGGTCAGGCCCACCAGGTTGCTACCCAGAAGGATCGCCTCGAAGCGGTCATCCTCCTCGGTGGCACCCGTCACGGCCACACCCACGATGGCACCGGCCACTTGCTTGACGAGCTTGCCGCCCGCCGCGGCTTCCAGATTGTCGCCGCGCACGATGGCCGTCGCATTGCCAGCCACCGCCTCGACGAACTTGCCGGCGAGATGGACGGTCGGATAGAGACGGTTGAGGTCACCCGGCAGGATCACGCCGATGCAGGTGTCGCCCACGCCGCAATAGTCGATGCCCGTGGCCGTCATTTTCACCCGGCGAAAGGGCAGCAAGGCGTCAGAGACGGCTTCCAAAGAGATAACATTTTCAGTGTTCATAAATTTTGAATTCTTCGTTTAGAATTTAATGCTTGGGATTTAATGCTTGGTTCACAGCGTTTGCACGAACGCGCCCTTGGCTTCCAGATGCTGGGTGTAACGCTCGGAGTCCTCTTCCACCGCGAAGATCATCGCCTCGCCCACACTCTTGCCGGTGGCTTTGAGGGCTTCCACGCGTTGCTCGAAGGCGGTCAGCTTGCGGCCGCCGCTGGCCTTCACCGTGGCTTGCCGCGCACCGTCGGTGCCGGCGGAGAATTCCACCACGTTCTTGGTCTTGGCGGAGAGTTCCTGGTAGGCTTCGGCCAGCAGGGCGTTCTCGCCCAGCAGTTGCTCGTTCACCCCGAGCAGCTCGCCCACCTGGGCTTCCAGCGTTTGATAGGCGGCCTCGAATTCCCGGCGCTCGCCGGCGCTGGCTGCGGCATCGAGGCGGGCCTCGAAGTATTGCAGCACCTGGCCGATGTTCTGGAATCCGGTGGCGGGCGCTTCCGCACCCTCGGCACCTTCGGCACCTTCTTCACCATCGTCGCCTTCGCCGTCGTCGCCGTCGGCATCGTCATCGTCATCATCGGCTGGTTCTTCCAGGGCGATGAGGCGGGTGTTCACATCCGCGGCGAACTGCCGGAATTCACCCAGCAAAATCGTTGCGGCATCTTCTGTGGTGTCGGGGCTCACGCCCGGGATCAGTTTATCAGCCATAAGCTCCACATCGTTGTCAACCCGCGCTTCGAACATCCCGTCCGGGTTGGCCGCCGGCGTCGCCACCAGGTCCACCGAAATCAGATCCTCGCACCGCGCGAATTCCTTGCCGCCCTTCTTCTCGTTCTTGCCGATGAACGAGGCCGATAGCCCCACGTTTTTCGGCATGCGGGTGGCCAGCTCGAGCGCCTGCTCGAATTGCGGGTGGGTTTTCAAGAGGTGCCAGTCCGCCAGCAGCTTCTTGCCCTTGATGCGGAAATTCTGCAGGAACCCGTTCACCGCGTCCGCGCCGCTCTTATGGTTCCACTTCACCGGCACCTGGCCCTTTTCCTCGCCCAGCGAGCGCATCTGTTCCAGCGTGGTCGCGTCCACCTCCAGGTTGTGCCCCTTGGCCCGCATCCCGCCCGTGATCACGCTCACCCCCTCGATCACCCCGTCATCGGCGTTCACCGCCCCGCCCACCATGCTGCACTCGAATTGATAAAGCTGCTTGCCGTGCTCGATTGTTTGATTTGCCATACCCTTGCGCAAGGGTGTCAAGCCGCCACGGAAAAGCGCCGCTGCCACCGAAGTAGCAACGGCGCCTCCACCATGAGGCGCGGAGGAAAACTATAAAACCTCCGCGCAGATCTTTCTCTTCGCTCGTGTCTCGCGTCTCGCGTCTCCATGCAGCCCTTACGCAAGGGCTCCGCGCAGCACCCGCCCTATCGCCGGTCCCATGCTCCGCCCGATCGCCGGCGCATACTTCTTGCCCGCCATCGCGGCCGCCACGGTAGCACCGCCCGCGCCCACGATCATCGCCGCCTTCTTCTTCTTGGTCCCGTAGGCCGCCGCCATGTCGTCGGAACTCACGTCGTAGCCCGACGCGTATTGCCCCGCCGGATTGCGCGCCCGGTCCCCGAAATCATACCGCCCCAGGACGGCTTCGAAGCCATGGTTCACTTTGCCCCACGCGGCCGCTTCCTTCATTTTGCTTTTAATGAGCGTGTTCCGGTCCACCCCGGCCGGGATCCCATCCCGGAAAACCGAGGCTGTGTCCGGCCCCGCGAGCACCCGCTTCCACAGCTTTTTCGCCTTCCCCATCCGCCCCTGTTTTTGCAAAGCGCCAATCGCCCGCCGCAGCTTCAACTGCCCGCCGCTGCCGAAATCATACCGCTCCAGGATCGCGCCCAGATCATACTTCGGCTTCGGCGCGAACATCGCCGCGCGCTTGTTGGCCGCCGCCACCGAATCCTTGGCCATGATCTTGGGCTTGGTGGCTGGCCGCTCAGCCCACCCCCAATCAAGACGACCCGTTCCCTTCCCCGGACCTCCCCGGAGCGACTTGTTTTCCCGCAACCACTTGGCCGCCTTCGCCGGGTTTGTCGCGGCGTGTTTCAACTGCGGGGAAAGCCGCGCATCGGCCACGGACACCCGCGGCGGAACATAAACCTTCGGCATCAAATACCCCTGGTCCATCAAAGCCCGCCGCCCCACTTTTTGCAGCACATCACCACGGGCGAAATCATACCGCGCCAGGATCGCTTCCAGATGCGTCTGCGGGTCGATGGACTGCACCTCGATGTCGCTGCTGTGCGTTTCCGTGCCGTCCTTGGCGTAGTTCACGCTCCTGGAGCGCAGGCGGTATTCGATGATCGCCTTGCCCTTGGCCGGGATCTCCGAAAGCTTCGCGTCCTTGCGGTCGCTCACATAGAGCGACGGATAGTAAGGCGCGGAAACCGAGGGCGAGCAATCGCCGATATAGCCCTCGCTGGTCTTACCCAGGTCCACGGCGGCGAATTCACGCATGCGTTCCTCGATCGCCGCCGCGGTGACCTTGCGTTCCAGTCGCACCAGCGTATCCGCCAGCTCCGCGTTGAACAGGCGCATGGATTTCTTGCTCACATACCTGGCCGCGCGTCCGAGCAAGCCGCCCTTAAAGCCCGCCTTTTCCGCCGCGCGCATCCCGCCCTCAGCCGCACCGGCCACGCCCTGCATGCCCCGGAACAAGCCTTTTTTGGCCGTTTTCACATACGGTGTGGCCGCCTTGCGGGCGCTGGCGATGCCGGAGTCCACCCCGGCCTTCGCGCTTTGATAGCCCGCCTTGAGCTTGTCTTTGTTGGCGGCGACGGCCATCACACCGGCCAAACCACCACCGGCCAGCCCGGCGCGGAGCAAAGGATTGCGCTTGCGCTGGCTATACGGATAGCCCCGCGAGACGTCATCATAGCCTTCATCCTCACCAGCGAACTGGTGCAGTTGGGATTCAACGCGGGCGGATAGGTGCTGGATCTTGGAAATCGGTTTCTTGGCCATGCCCGTCACGGCCATGTCAACGGATGGGTCATGGGTCATGGGTCATGGGTTCATGAGTAAATTAAGAAAAGCGCGAAGCATATTCACTCCATGACTCATCAACCCGTGACTCATCAACCTCCCCGAACAATTCCGGTTGCTCCGAAGTCCACCTTGATGGTGTGGGAGAAGCTCACCACCAGGCTTTCCTTCTTCTCGTCCTGCGCCTGCGCGGCTTTTTTATGGATCAGCTCCAGCAGTTCGTCAGAGCCTTCTTCCGCCAATTCCACCAGCCGCGCCGCCGCCCGCGCGAAGATCCTGCGCAGAATCTCCGGACTCACCTTCTCCTGTGTTTTTGCCATACCCTTACGCGCAAGGGTGTCATCATGGTCACGGGTCACGGGTCACGGGTCATGGGTGAAGAGAAGAAAAAGAGCGAAGCCTCTTCACTCATCAACCCATGACTCATCAACCCATCAACTCATCAACCTCCCCTCTTCCGCTTCACGATCTTCATCAGCAGCCCGCTGTCCTTGAGCCCGCCGCCGCGCATCACCGGCACTTTCACCGAGGCCCCGCCCTCGATCGGTCCTTTGGGCCAATGCCGCCCCACCGCCAGGCCTGCAACTCCGGCCGCCAGGCCCGCCCCGGCGATGCCCGCCTTCCACAGCGCGCGTTCGTTGCCCACTTCCTCCGCCCAGCTTTTCTCCCGCCGCACCCGCTTGCGCGAGCCCGGCGCGAACACCCGTGCCGAGCGCCCGCGCGGATCCCGCACGTCCCACCCGGCATCCGCCGCCACCTCGTCAAACGAAATCACCCCCATGCGCTGCGCCGGGGTGGAAAAATTCTTCTTCTGGATGTCGCCCAGCGGCACCGGCTTCCACCGCGCTTCCTCATGGATCGCGCCGCCGTATCCAGGCACCTTGCGCGTGCCGTCCGTCTTGAGCAAAACCCGCACCTCCCGCGCCCCCACGCCGCCACGCAGCGGGGCCGTGGCCGCGTAATCCCCCACGAAGCCCCGCACCCGGTTGTCAGCGCGTTTCAGCGCCTTCGGGGCGATGCCGTAAATCCGCGCGTCCGCCAGCGTGTCCTTGAGGTTCTTGCTGCCGCCGAAGTGCCCGCGGGCACCCTGGAGCCCGCCGCGGTCCCCGTCATAGGCCGCCGCCGTCTGCGCGTAGTGCACCGTCTTTTGCGGCCCACCGGCCACATACGTCCGCTGCCGCTTGGGAAAGTTGTCATTCGTCCACTTGGATTTGAAGCGCCCGGTCTCGGCCAGTTGCTCGATCTCCTTCTTGCCCGTCCCGCGCCACAGCAGCCCGCTCTTGCTGGCCATCCGGTCACCCGGCAGATACCCGTCCAACTCGCCCGAGAGCTTGCCCCCGCGCATCATCTTGCGCGCCTTCTTGTAATGATGCCGCCACACCGCCTTGAAGGTGTCCGCATCCAGCTTCCCGCCCAACTCGATCAGCCCCATCCGCTGCGCCGGGGTGGCGAAATTCTTCTTCTTCCCTGGCTTCTGATCTCTGGCCTCTGGCTTCTGGCCTCCCGCCGCCTTCGCCGCCGCATAGCTCGCCCCTCCCAGCAGCGCCGCGCCTGCCAGGCCTCCGCCCAGCGCACGCCGCCCCGCCGTCTTTTTCAGCTTCGCCAGCGCCTCATGTTCCGCTCTTGCGAATTTCTCCCGCAAGCCGAAGCCCGCCTTGCCCAGCGTGAATGGCCGCGCCGGCACCAACCGCCGCGCCGCCGCGTCAGGCCCGTAGGCATTCAGCGCGTCATGCACCCGTTTTTGCGCATGCTTGCCGCGGATGTCGTAATACCCGTCCGCATGTTTCGAGCCCGCCGCGCTCGCCGCGCCCCAATAGCCGCCCGCCACGCCGCCCACCATCGCCCCGCGCACCCCGGCCGCCAGGCCGGGAACGCGCTTCCCGCTTTCCGCTTCCCGCTTCCCGCTTCCCGCCGCTAGAAATTGCACGCCCATCCGCCGCGCCGGGGTCTCGAACGTGTTGGGCACGTAGTCATTAACAGTGTCCTTCACCGCCCTGGCCGCCTTGATGTTCCAGTCCCGGAATCCCTTGTGGCGCTTCATGCCCACGCCATAGGCCAGAATGCCGCCGCCGATGAGCGCCTTCTTGGCGTGCTCCTGCGCCCAGCTCTTTTCCCACTCGCGCTTCTTCTTACGCCCGCTGCCATCCCGCTGCCGCGGCACCCCGCGCACCACGTCAGAGGCGTCCCGCACCACCTTCACGCCGCGCCCGCCCCACTTGTTGATCTCGCCCGCATGACGGTAGGCGCTCTTAACCACCCGGAAGTCGCCCATCGGCAGGTCCACCGGAGTCTTTTGGCCCTTGTTTTTCGGGTCCGGCTCGTAAGATTGCTGCGCTCCGCTCGCCGTTTTCCAGTGGTCCGCGAAGCGATCGGTATTCACGTCCCGCAAGGCCGGCGCCGCAAAATCAATAATCCGCCGCGCCGGGGTCATAAAAAGATCCGACCGATCCGACAGATTCTTTTTGATCGCCCGCCCCACGGTGCCGCCCCACTTGGAAAACGTCGGAAAATACTCCACGGCTTTTTGTTTGGCCTTGCGCTTCACCAGCTTCATGCCCTCGCGCGCCACCGTCTCGGGCGTCACGGTCTCGCGCACCTGCTTGGCCGTGCGCGCCACCCCGCTGCTGGCGTAGCCCAGCGCGTCACCGGCCTTCTTGCCCAGCTTGCGCGCCTGGTAGGCCGTCATCACCGCCCCGGCACCCACCGCCCCGGTCCCGCCGATGATCGCCACATCCCGCGCCCTGGATAGCTTGTCGCGCGGGGGAGCGTCCCCGAAGTCAATCAAACGCGAATTCTTTCCTCTGGCCTCTGGTCTCTGGCCTCTGGTCTCTTTCACCTCCAGCGCCGTCCTCGCCCGCCGCGCCGCCTTGGTGAAAAACCCGCTGGGGGCCGCCACCTTCTTCACCTTGGGCACCTTGGGCGTGTGGATGAGCTTGGGCCAGGCGCGCGGCACCGGCTTCACCACCTTCGCCACCTTCGCCGCCTTCTTGGCCCCGCCCGCGAATGGAATCGCGCCCAGCGGTGCCGGCGGCGCCGCCTTGGCCGCCCGCCCCTTGTGAATGATCGTGGCCACCACCCCGCCGGCCGCCAGGCCGCCGATGGCGATGCGCTTGAGCGCGCGCCGGTCCCGCGCCAGTTCCTCATCCTCCCGGTAGCGCCCCACCCTTGCGTAAGGGTCTCCCCTCCCGTCTGGTCTCTGGCCTCTGGTCTCTGGACTCTGGAGCTCGATCACCCTCGATCCTTCCGGAAACTGGTCACCGAGAATCCGCCGCGCCGGAGTTTCCGCCCCGGCCGCAAACATCCGGTAGGGCTGGCCCGTGCGCTTGCGCACCGCGCCCTCGAGCGCGCGCTTGGCCCAGATCCCCGCGCCTATCGCCGCGCCGGTCTCACCCGCGCCAGGCACCGGCACCATCAACCCGGCCAGGTAGCCCTTCCTGATGGGTGCGGGGATCTTCACCACCACCTTGCCCATCGGCGAGGCCGCCGCGCGGTCCGCCAGTTTCTTGAGAAGCTTCTTCGTCCGGTTCAGCATGTTCGCCATACCGCACCCCCGCGAGTCAACGCCGCGGCCGGAAGCACACCATCACCACCAGCACCAGCAGCACCACCAATAACAGCTTCGGGTCCATACCCTTGCGCAAGGGTGTCACCGGGGAATTTCAGCTTTTCAGCGTTTCAGCTTTTCAGCTTTTACTTTCTTTGTGCCAGGGTTGGCGGGCTCCGCCGTTTTTGGCACAAAATTCCCGCTGGGGAAAAGCGCGTCCGCGTCATTGAAGTCCATGCCATAGACCGTCATCGCCGTGTTGATCCCGCTGCCGCGGTCCATCTCGCCGCGGTTCACGGCCATCACCAGGTCCAGCAGGGATTTTACCCCCTTGTCGCCCAGGCTGCCGATCAGTCCCGGTGGTGGCGGAGGCGGGGCGGCCGGATCCGGCTCGCCCGTCTTGGCCCGCTCCATCGCCGCGATCAGCGCCGTCGGGTTCTCCAGATCGCGCAAGAGCAGCTCGATGGGCACGCCCAGCCGCTTGGAAACCTGCATCGCCGCCTGGATCTCCGCACCGTTCTTCTCCATCACCTGCCGGAAGTCGTTGTTATACTCGCCCGCGAGCTGGCTGCGCGTCTTGGCACCGCACCTCACCAGATCCAGATCCGCCTGCACCTGGTGGCCCACGTCCCCGGTCAGCGTGGCCCCGTAGCGCCAGCTCCCGCTGTCCCAGTTCCTGCAACTCTTGAGCTTGCCCGAGGCGATCGCCATCAAGAGCACCTTGCGCTTCACCCGGTTGAGCAGGATGTGTTCCAGCATTTCCTGATACCAGCGGAACACGCGCTGCGCCGATTGCGTTTCCAGCCGCGCCGTCACCCCGCCGAAGGCCGCCATGTTATAGACAAACCCGTAGGGCAGATTGATCGCCAGCGCGATCTCCCGGATCAGCGCCTCAAGCAAGGCCATGAACGCCCCGCTCGGCCGCATCGTCCCAGGCGCGAACTCGATCTCATCCACCCCGTTCTCCACCTTCATCACCGTGCCCGCCTCCGCCTTCATGCTCGCAGGCAGACCGCTGCCGCTCGGCGCGTCCGTCCAGCCCGCGCTTCCAGGCGCACCCATGTCCCGCGTGCGCATGAACGCCGCGAAGCTCGATGCGAACTTGGCCGCGATCTTCTCATAGCCCAGCAGCTCATACAGATCCCGCGCGTGCGGCAGCGCGCTGGCCAGCTTGCTCACACCGTGATACTGGTCGGTGCGGTTGGGGAAAAACAAGTGGATGAAGTTCGCCGGCGTTTCCTCGCCCTCCAGCACGTAGGCCGTGGTGCGCGTGCGCTTGTAAATCTCGTAGGCCACCACCGCCCCGTCATCGTCGATCCGGATCCCGCCGATGTTCTTCTCGTCGGTCGTATTCACGTTCTGCGGGTTGCCGATGCGGTCGCCCTCGATCGCCTGCAGCCGCAGCTCGCCGTTCTTCACGCGCTCCACCCAGCCGTGCTGGCCGTCCCGGATCGCGCTCTGCACCCCCAACTGCACCAGCGTCCGGAACCGGTGCCGCCCGGTCAGGTCGGCCCGCCCGCACCAGCTATGGAAATAGTCCGCATACGCCTTGTCCGTCGCCGCGTCCCCGGTCTCCGGCTGGTACTCGAGCTGCCCGCAGATATAGATGCCCAGCTTTTGCAGCAGCCCCGCG